>Ga0325411_1004134_pt1 | contig 16332 bp, 10 predicted proteins | sample PopdelMetagenome_13_FD_206181 | JGI IMG/M metagenome (GOLD analysis project Ga0325411, IMG submission 206181) | Populus deltoides microbial communities from Bellville, Georgia, United States - Xylem-PdIQD-R4 | ecosystem: Host-associated > Plants > Phyllosphere > Stem > Wood/Secondary xylem...
CCCGTAAAACCAATATCCCTACATAGAGTTTCACCTTCTCAAACTGAATTCTACTAATTAGAGAGTATTTGAATAACAAGAATAAGAAACTTGGAACGGAAACAAATGAATCAAAATGAGAAAATAAAGAAATCAAATAGCATTTGTACATTGAAAAGTGATGGTAAGTATTTTTATGGTAAGTATTTTTATGGAGTTTTCATTAGTGATTGCTGTGGTGACTATGGTGATGTAACGGTAAATTAAAATAGACAGTACTGATGGTGTAATTACTAATAATTAATTATATCCACAAACAATTCTAATATCTTGTTTTGATTTTTTATTTTGATTTTTGCTTGTCAAGAATGATAAAATATTAATTTTTTACTCATTGTCATTTTTCTATTTTTATTTTTTTAATTAACGTAAAGATATAATGGATAGGGCCACTCATATATATAACCTATTAATATAAAATTTTGAATTTATGCATACTTAATAACTAAAATTTAAATTAATTATAAATGAAATTAAAAAAAACATAATTAAACATAAAAAAGATACATTACAAAATCCAAATTCAAAAAATTAAACATAAAGTTCACTACATTATTATTAATATAACAACTAAGAAAAGAAAATTAAAAAGGGTGGCTGCCTCAATCATTTTAATCTTTAATAAAATATAATCATAAAAAAGCCACTCTATATATAATCTCCCACTGGATCCCACTTCTATCAGAGCCTCCTCACCACCATTTGCAGTTGCTTGTTGGCTCGGCCCAGCTTGACCTGGGTGGCCAGGAGCCACGGCTCTTTGTCTGCCCCGTCTTCCAACTCCTTGACCGTAAAGATTTTCAGGCATAACTGTTAACGCATCTGGTGATTGAACGAGCTAGCTGGAGAGACCTCTTCTTATTTCTTGCTGCAACTCTTCTCCTTCTCCGTGACATACTTTCTGTTATGTAGTGACTTGAGGAGTGCGACGCATACAAATGTCTACTATGCAGGAGGGACCGATCCTGGTGGCGGATGAATAACGAGTCATTAAGGTCAGGGGGACCCGCATGCCCGACCAATAGGTTTGGCTTTGGGCTTGAAGAGACAACCTGTGTGGTTTTCACCACTTCTGTTACTGTCACTGCATTTGATGCAATAGATTTATTCTTGGCTCTAGTACCGACTTCTCTCAAGCTAAGGTGGCTGCGAGGGTTGTGATGAGTAGAGGAATTCATCTTTTAAAGAAGGTGGTCCTTGTGGTGAACCACAATGGAGGAATCAACAAAGGCTCTAACTTAAGAGCTCCCTGTTCAGTTCGATTCGATTCTTGGGTGGATCCAAAGCCATGAGGTGCATGGGGAGACTGGGGAGCTTGGACTGTTAGAAGAAAAATAGGTGTGATATAAAATAATAATAATAAAAAAACTATAACAAAGTAAAAAACTCTAGAATAAAAAGAAGATTAAGAAAAAAATATATTTTTATTAAGTGTTTTTCTTTTAGCTTTTTTAGTTATTCTTTTTTTTTTATACTGTTTAATAATACTAAATTACAAATCATTTTATAAACATAAAATCTTAAATAATTAAGAATTAAACTAATAAAAAAAAAATCCTAATTTAAATAAGAATTATATTATACTGATTGACCATTTCTCAACTAATCGATTAATTTATTTAATTCAATTGATTATTTAATTTTAACCGGTCAATATATTCCTAATCGGTCAACCGCAACTAATTTCTACAAATTAATTTACTTTCAACTTGAACGAAACCTACAACTGTCGACATTATTTGCCATCATTGCCGGCTGGGAGGAGGAGGGATTGGGATTGAAAGGAGAGAGTTGTTAAGATGCTTTTCAGAATCTCTCTCTCTCTCTCTCTCTCTCTCTCTCTCTCTCTCTCTCTCTCTCTCTATATATATATATATATATATATATATATATATATATATATATATCATTATTAAGTGCAGTGAATGGTAGACAAGGCTAGGGAGAGTTTGTTTTTCCCTTTGAAGAAGTACAAAAAGAAATCATTATTACATGAGAAAAACGAATGCAGTCTTGCTAAGCAGATGCGAAAGCTTATTTGAATTACTTGCTTTGAATTAAAAATTAACAAAATATTTGCTAATTGAATTACCTGCTTTGAATAAAAAAAAACTAATACACATATATATTCAAACTTCCTTTTAATTATGTTTGAAGGATAATTAATTTTTAGTAAACCGAAGGTTATTAATTGGAAATTTGTTTTCTTTTTGTTTATCATCAATCACACCACACAAACAGATTAAATACATGTTTGACACTGTGATAGTTCTATAAAAGAAATCTAGTTAAGAATATCTAATGTATCTCTCAAAAGAATTAATGTTTCAATGTGAAATCACCAAACTAACTACCACCAGTCAATCGTTTCAATATTGTCCAATATGAATATCTATATATATTATGAATTAAAAACGTTGTTAGTATATACGATAAAAATTGACGATTCTATGTGTATATATTAAATATATAAGTTGTTTGTACTTAGAATTGAAATTGGTGATTTGGGCATTCTCTATATAAATAAATTCATTATTTCCAACAATTTTCCCTTTCAAGGTCTTCCATCACCTGACAGACAGACATGTAGCTCATCATCTCTTCCCTATTATTCCTATTATCATGCCATGGAGGCTCCTAAAGCAATCAAGCCAATCCTGGGTGAGTAATTCTACCGGTTTGATGGTTAAACAATTTACAAAGCCATACGGAGGGAGGCAAAAAATGCCTATATCACTACCAGAAAATTAATAAATACAAACACAAATACTAAGAGAATATTTCCGTCGGTAAATTTTTGAGGGATTTTACCGACGGAAATATTCTCTCGGTATATACCGAAGGAATTACCGTGAGAAAAAAAAATTAAAACAAAGCAAAAAAAATGATGACGTATCATTAAAACATATAGTGAAGAAGAAGAAGAAGACATACCTTAATGATGTTTTTTACATATAGTGAAGAAGAAGAAGAGGAGGAAGAAGAAGAAGTAGTAGAAGAAGAATAATAATAAGAAATAAGTCTGTTTCTTGTGAAATAAGGAGATTCAGGCTTTTTATTGGGGCGCGTTAGTGATGGATTTACCGACGGATAATTGAATATTAATCTTTTTTAATTATTCCATCGGTAATTCTATCGGTAATATTTAATTTAAATTTTCAATTTCGTAAAAAGTTTTCAGAAACCGCCAACAATTACTGATGATTTTTCAATCCGTCGGTGATTCAGTTTGTAATATTTAAATTAAAATTTTTAATTAATTGAATTTTTTCAGAAAACCGCCAAATAACACCGATGACTTTTCAATCCATTGGTGATTTTGTCTGTAAAGAACAACAATTAACAGTGCAATTGGAAAGTTAACAGTTCTAGAGCTCTTTGGAAAATACCGACGGAAACTTCCGTCGGTGGTTCCCTTTGTAATTGACATGATGAACAGTGTTCATAGTTTACCGACGGAATTTATTTCGTCGGTAATTTCGTTGGTAAAAATGACACGTCATATTTTTTTTGCTCTGTTTTAATTTTTTTTCCACGGTAATTCTCTCGGTATATACCAAGGGAATATTTCTGTCAGTAAAATCCCTCAAAAATTAACCGATGAAAATATTTCCTCAATATTTCCGTTTGTATTTATCGATTTTCTGGTAGTGAAAGGAGTGTTCTGGTACTGAAACAAGTTTTGATGCTGCTGCCCATAAAATCTAGCTAGCTTTTTTGGATAAAAAAGGGACCGGTCTGTGGTGTTTCGGAGTCTTTAAGTGGTCGGAGATGGGAGATCTGATGAGAGAGAGAGAATCGCTGGCTGAAGGAGAGATAGAATCTGTAAGGAAATCCCAGTGCTTACTCTACCATGCAATAACAGCGAAGATAATACTTCAATTTTTTGGTGGTACTATTCTTTTCTATAAAAAAAAAAGGAGAGAAAGAAGACATACCTGGACAAAGAATTCTGTACAAAAGGTAATTGGTACACAACTTTGACCGAGTAATTCCCTCTTCTCTCAAGATACCAAACTTTTTTGTCTTGTAATTCAACTCCTTCTTTGATGTTGATTATCATAGTTGGATGTAGCAAATTGTGTTAGTGATATCTGGAGGTTTTGGAGCAAACGAAGTTGATTTCAACTATCATTTTTGCGTGTGTTTGTAGTTCAAGTTGCCTTTAATGTTGTGAAAGACAACGTATATGCGTGTGGATGTGCTGCAGCCACAATGGAAAATATGTTGAATTGCTGCCCATTTTTTGGAAATTTAAATGAGTTTTTGAGCTGAGAGGTTTATATCTTTGAAAAATTAAATATATTTATGTATAGTTATGAGTAATTCAAGTCAAAGAATTTAGTACCCAAGTTACCATTTTCAAATACATTTTTTATTTTATTTGTGACAGAAGAGATTGGAAAATTTAATTAAAAATGAAAGTACTAATGACCTGTTTGTTTTTACTTTGATTGAATATCAAATGACAGCTTTGTTTTTATGCAATGAGAAATTAATAAAATACACTGTGGAATCTCTGTTTTGATTTGATGAACAAATATTTTTAAGCTTATTTCATTTCCAGTTCTTTTTGTATATCATAGAATTAATTGTATTTGTTTTGTGATGATATATATTGAAATCTTTTACCTTTGAGATTTTTTCAAAGATATACAAAGCTTTTAATGAAGAGTGCAGAAGAAAAAAAAGCAGGCAACTCTCCAGAAAAAGCAGCTCCAACGTGCTTTGTCTTGCCCTGCGTTACAAACACAGATTTTAATGGGTTTCATAAACAGTAAATAATATTTTTTATATTACCAGACATGTTGGGCATGTGTTTTAAACAAAACATAACATATAAACACATTCGGAACCTCCTAAATAAACAGAGTTAAGTAGCCATGGAAGGGCATGGGCTGGATATTTTTTTTGCAGCTCGTGCTAAAACTCACCTCCTTTAACAGCATGCTAGGAAAGTTAGTTCTTCCTTTCCCGCCTTGCCAAGGTTGCATGAGTCTATAATTGGCAAGGCTGCCGCGGGCAATCCAACCAGTATTAAAATCAATTTCCAACTCTAAAGTCAAAGCATGCATTAAAATATCTGGGCACGTCCCTCAACTACGTAGCAAAGAGTAGAATAACCAGCTAATAGTCTATGACAAGCACATCTCCATAACTATACAAGCAGCCATTCTTGGGCTTGTGGTTCTCAACAACTATTCCTTTATTTTACCATCTTTCGAAGCCTACAAACTAGAAAATAAACTCCAACTGAATCTAAAGCACTATAATTCGACAATAAACAAAATAAAAAAACACTAGTAGACAACAATATTACAAAATGGCAGATAATTAAGGAGCTTCCCAGCTTGTAATGCTACTGGACAGTCCCCTGTTGCATAAACAAAATAAATTATTTAAGTAATTAATTTACCTTCAAATATATCCATTAACAATATTAAAATCAGTTTCCAGCGTTGAAGTCAAATTATGCATTCAAATCACGTAGCCAAGAGTAGGATAACCAGCTATACATATATAGCTAATAATAGTCTATAACAACCACATCTCCACGCCTATAAAATCAGCAATTTTTGGGCTTGTAGTTCTCAACAAATTAAACTCTCGTCTATTAACTTCTTCATTCAGTTCATCATCACCCTTCGTTCTTTCTTTGTCTAGTTTCAATCACTTCTAGCTAATTGATCAGTTTTCATTAATGGAAAATGAGCCTAAGCTGCTATGGTGGATCTTCTTCACCATTCCATTGCTGATCATCTCAAACTTGCAGAATTGTGCTTATGGAGAACCTCAAGTGCCATGTTTCTTTGTTTTTGGGGACTCACTCTTTGATAATGGAAACAACAACAATCTTTCGACGTTGGCAAAAGCCAATTATACTCCTTATGGGATTGACTTTAGCAAAGGGCCTACCGGGAGGTTTAGCAATGGCAACAACACAGCCGATGTCATTGGTCTTCTTCTTCCTCCCTCTCTAATTACTTAAATGAGTATATGTTTTGATTTCTTTTTAATCCTAATACTAACTATAATTATTTCTCTTTTCACTAATAATTTACCTGTTAATATTTGAAACATCAAATATTCTTAGTAATTAACGCTTTTACATCTTAATTTGATAATAATAATAATTATATTTTTTAGATAGTTTGTTATCCACACATACCTTAAAATTAGCTCTGAAACCTACAATGACTTGGTAGCTCGACTCGTTAACATGTTGACACAGGGCTTGAATTGTGTAGCTTACCCATCTGGGAGACAACCTATTTAATGGGTTGGCACCGAATGGGTGCTAAAGTAAAAAATGGGGGGCACCAATTCGGTGAATTAATTTTAGCAGTAAGCGGCAGAAGATCAGAGCCAAAACAAGAGAGTAACAGAGAGGCTGCTGCCTTTGTGGCAGCAGCATAAGCTGCCATGAGCAGCAGAAGTAGCTCCCATGAGCCGTTGCTTGTGTAAGGCTGTAAAATGTGAGTCATAGAGAGAGAGAGGTGAGACAATTCCAAGAGAGTGAGGATATGAAATTTGTTATCCTTTAAATTGTGTCCAATAATGTTGATTGTTGTGTTCCGTGCACGTAAGCTAGTTGTCAAACCATATTAAATTTGTAGTGATTAGTCTCCGGGCAAAAATTAACGGTTCTGAAAAGTGATATCAAAGTTCTGGAGTTCTTAACAAGGTTTTCATTTTTAAAATTTTTTTATCCAGTTTTAAATAAAAATAAATAAAAAATTCAGATCAAGCCGTTGAATCGTGAATTGATCGATGTGAACATGGATACATGAATTGACTCGTCTAACAAAAATTCAGATCATTTTGCATGGCATAATTATCATACTAACCCATCGATACTATTTTGTTACAGCTAAGCTTTTGGGATTTGACGACTATATTCCAACCTTCAATAGAGCAAAAGCTACAAAAAATATATTAAGAGGTATAAATTACGCATCTGGATCAGCTGGGATTCGCAATGAAAGTGGACGATTAGCAGTGGTAACTACATTTGTTTATACTAGCCAAGCACAGAGATAATACTGATTTTCATAATTTTTGTGATAATATTTCTATTTTTTTTTTTTTGGTATTTAGGGTGATGTGATATCCCTGGATGAGCAGCTACAAAATCACCGCATCATAATTTCACTCATCACTGAAGCACTGGGAAATAAAGATTCAGCGATGAAGCACCTAAACAAGTGCATTTATACCATTAACATGGGCAACAATGACTACACAATGAATTACTTCCTGCCCCAATTATATAACACCAGCAGGCAATTCAATGCTCACCAATACGCTACAGTGCTCATTCAACAATATTCTCAGCAATTAAAGGTAATTGTTACAATTTTATATGTAACCATTTCCAAATTACTTACTTATTAAAATATAAAGTATTTAGTAAAATAGTGTTTGGCTACTAAAATAATAGAATAATAAGGGTAATTATGTATGGTTTATATATATACTGCAGAGCTTATACGATCTTGGAGCAAGGAAGGTGGCTGTTGGGGGCCTAATTCAAAGTGGTTGCTCGCCCAATGCACTGAATACATATGGCACGAATGGCTCTTCATGTGTAGAGATGATCAACAACGCAGTACAAATCTTCAATAGCAAGCTTATACCATTAGTTACAAACCTTAACGCCAATCTTCCTGGAGCTAAATTTACTTACATAAATTTTTACCAGATTGATGCCGAATCAACTCGAGGTAAACTCTCATTTTCTTTATTAACACCATGCCATTTAGTGTAATCAAGATTTATTACCTTGTTGATTCTATATATATATATATATATATATGATTTATTATAATCTTATGCATAATATTTTATGCAGCTTTCAGGTTCACCAGAGTTGCTTGTTGCAACTTAACCAGTATAGGATTATGTGATCCTTCTACAATTCCATGTCCTGATAGGACTGACTATGCATACTATGATTCCGTACATCCTACAGAGGCTAGAGCTTTGATCTTGGGAAGGAGAGCATACAGGGTTCAGTCATTGACTGATGCATTTCCTGTTGATATCAGTCTCCTGGCTCAGCTTTAATGGAAGATAATACATGCAAATATTATGTGAAAATTAATAAAACTTTTTTCCCACAATGTTGTAAGAATAAAGGGAGATGTATTGGTAATATTCTCAAGTTCATAATTTAGATTGTGATTTTAGAATCGTTCGAGGATAAGACTTGATTTCGAGTAAACTGATCTCAGAATACCCTATTAAATAAAAAAAATTATTTATTTTTTGCTGTGATACTAAAAGAAATCATCAATAAAGATATCAAGTATATTGTTGAACACATAAGATTTTTCAGAACCGATAATGGTTTCCAAGCAACCTTGGCAGGGTGTCCATTGGGACTTGGCAGGGATGAATCTGAAGGCCCAGGGGCAAAGTTAAAAAAATTCAAATTACCCATCGTTCTTGTAAAGTTTTCTAATGAAATGGAGGGCGTCAAATGGTTCTTATAAGAAAAAAAATTATTTTTAAAATTAAAATTTCTCTATATAGAAGATTAAAAAAAATTAGGAAAGCACTTTAAAATTTAAATACATAATAAAAAAAAATCATCATTTAACAAAGGTTTTCTAAAAAAAATAAATGAAAAAATAAATATTAGTATAAATATAAAAAATAAAGAAAAAAACCCATATAAAAAATCGTTAATTTTAAAAAAAATTAAACAAAAAGAAAAAAAAAGTAAGATCAGGCACGTTAGTAAGCCTAGCAAGTCAGGCCAGCTTGTCTCGTCTATTTTGTTACGCAGGTCAACGTGACTGGCCTTATTGTAACAGAGTGCCCAACTTGATTTCTTTTAAAATTTGACAGCCCGACCCAATGAACATCTTATCAAGACCCCTGTTATTACTTTGAAGATCCAAGCTAATTAATCTTAAGACTTGCTCAGCCTCTCTTTCGTTCTTTTTTTACTGGTTCACGTGGGCATGCATTTATTCCGGTCCGGGGACAAATGTGTTTGAGGGAAGAAAGGAAATCAATTACAGTGACTGGTTCTACAGCAATCACGACAGTAACAAAAGAAATAAAACGGGATTAAGCCTCCGCAATTGTCCAAATTGCAGACAAATGTGTTTCATACTTTAATAACTGAAGGAAAAACTACAGATTGAAGCAAAATCTTTTATCACGTATTACACGAGAAGAAAAAGCATACAAAGGTCTTTGAACCTGATTTTGCAGAGCTACTTCTCTTCGAATGAGCAAGAATTGTAAGGAACAAATTGGGTGACTGCCTCTAACGCTTGCTGTCAAGGTCACTCTGCCCTTTTTACCTTCTGTCTTTACTAAAAAAGGAAAGACTGGGTTTAGCGTCTGAAAGGGTGGCTGACCGAGTGGTCACCTTTGGCTTCAAATCTGTGACTGATTCTGTAATTTAAACTTTGATTTATTGCCCTAAGGATGTAGCTGAACTATTAGAGATCACGTTTCTCTTGTTTTGGCGCCGTCATGAGGATTGATTGGGATCAAAATTAAACCCCAATAATGCCTGAGAGTCAGCTTCCCCAGCATCCTTTCATGCCCAGAGTTTCTGCAGGTTTTAGGACAAAACGACACTGTTTCCTTTTGATCTTCATCAGCATGTTCTTCTTTCTTTCAAGTAAAATGCATCGTTTCACTTAGAGTGAAACGGCGTTGTTTTAGCTTCTCTAGCAGAAATAGATTTCTTCTTTGATCTAATTGTGCCAAACTTAATTTAAGCCAATTTAAGCCCATTTATCTTCAATTCAAACCCCAATTATAACTTAAAAAATTCCAAACTTCTTTTCGGCTTATGATTTTTAAATATTGGTTCAATTGCAGCCTCAATTACATATATTTTTTGTATTTATTTTATTATTATTATTTTCAAGATTACTTGACACACAAAAATTAAACAAAAAATAACAAAATAGATAAATTTATTAAAAATATATATTTTTGAATTTTTCTAATTTTTTCAAGATATATACAAAAATAATGATAAAAAATTACAACTTCTATTATTATTATTATTATACAAATAATTATTAGATGTAATGGTTTTATATTAACTCTTTGACTTAGTTATTTAAACTTAAAATTTATGTGTGGGTTTAGGAATGAGGTGTAAAGGGGTGAGGTAAATTTTTTTTTAGAGGGATAATCCTTTTAAAGCATAAATTATGCTTCATTAAAAGTTAAAAGATACATGTCGGTGCTATAACATTTTTTTTTAATGAAAACCTTTTTCTTTAATGAAGTTGTTGAGTGTGTATTTATCATTATGTTAGTTTTTATGATTATGATTTGAAAAGACAGACTTAAAAAAAAAACTACAAATTTTAACTTATCTCAAATCCAAGTTTTTATCATAATTTAAGATGAAAATTGTGTTTAAATAATGAAAATCAAATAATTTTTAAAATTATGATCAATCTAAAAACATTTTCAACTACACCGCAATAGAATACCAGACAAATCGTTAATGTATGTTTGGTATTGTGGTGAAAAATAATTTTTAAAAATGTTTTTTTCTTGAAAATTAATCAAAATATTTCTTTTTATATATTTTTTATTTTTAATATTAATACATTAAAACTTAAAAAAAACTCACTAATAAATATAAATTTAATGTTTTTTAAACCAAACATTCTCAAACATAGTGAAAATAAAGGTAGCGTTAGACTCAAAGCTTGAATAATTCCTATATATGTCAACTTAGTGCAATGGTTATGAATATGTATTTTGATACACATCTTGTTTATTAGATATTTCAAAATTAATTTAAATGAAAAAAATAAAAAATAAAAAATAAAAACAAATCATCCAAATCCACTTTCTCTTGATGGGCTTTCTGATCCAAGTTATTTTTAATATTTCAAGGTTATAGCCCAAATAAAGAAAGGGAAAGAAGAAGAACAAACAAAACCCCTAATAAGAAAAAAATTAGGGTTTTAGCTTCTCAGTGAAGTATCAAAGACAGGAACTTGAAAATCTTTTTTTGCTTTTCCTCAAATTATTCTTACTGCATAAAATTTCTCTTTTGATAACAACAGGAGCAGCTTTCCATAGTCAGTTTTCAAAATGGACATTGAATACCCAGGTTTTGCTCTCTCTTATACACACTCAGTGTTATATAGTTAGCTGTTTTTAGGTTTTTATGGTGAAGTTTAGTGCTTTTAATCTTGATTTGATATGATTTTTTCATGGTTAAGATTGTTGATTTATTTACTATGTTAAAAACCCATGTTTTCATCTTCTTCATTGTAAATGGTATTATTGGAAATGATTGAAGCTTTATGGTTTTTTTGTTCTTTTATTTGGTGGATTGGTGGGGTTATTTTGTTTGTTTTTGCAAATTGGTTGATGTGTTTTTGAGTATTTGCTAACGGGTTTTTTGTTTATTGGTGATTGTTGATTTCAGTTAGGGATTTAGAGCCTGAGGTAAGTGATGAAGAGGGGATGGAGGAAGAGGAGGAAGGAAGTGGAATGATGTTGAAGAAGTCGCGTACAGTAGTTGCTAAAGAGCATAAAGACCAGTTGCAGAGACTTAAGGAAAAGGTTAGATATGCTTTGTTCTTGAACGTTATGTTTTTTACTCAAGTATTTTTTATCAAATGATGGATGGCTGAGCTGAAGTGTCATGCCTGGTGCGCGGATGACTTTTTTTCATGGTAGGAGCTGATTTTTTAGAGAAATAGATTTTCTTGGTCGCAGATTAGGCAGCTACACTTCTTGATTTTGAGTAGTTGTGGTTCTCACTTTCATGTTGGGTCTTGGATTTTCTACTTGATTATTTCGAGAATAGAAATACATGAATTTGAAGGATTTGGGAGATTGTTAATGCTTATAAAGAATGAATTTGCTTCATGATTAATGAATCTTCTGTTTTCCATGCTGCTTTGTTGATTGTGAACAAGTTGCTAACAAATTAATTTTTAACAGGATCCTGATTTTTTAAGTACCTAGAAGAGCATGACAAGGAGCTTCTAGAATTTGATGATGAAGATTTTGAGGTGAGTGTTCAGAATGTGTACATTTTATTTTTTATTTTTTTATGTGATGAGCACAATCAAATGGCCCAATCGTAGTGTTTAAATTTGTGCAGGAAGATGGTGATGCAGATGTGGGGGATAGAGACATGCTAGTAGATGAGGAAGGTAGGGACCATGATATTGCGAAGGAGGACGAGAAACCATCTGATAATGTTATTACTTCTGCAATGGTTGAGTCCTGGTGTAATTCTGTCCGAGAAAGTCGAAAAATAAGTGCTGTTCGTTCACTTTTGAAAGCTTTCAGAATTGCATGCCACTATGGTGATGATGGAGGTGGTGATTCTTCAGCGAAGTATAGTATTATGTCTAGGTGTATTCAATAAAGTGATGCTATTTGTATTGAGTGAAATGGATGGAATCCTTCGTAATGTCTTGGGCCTTCCTGCTTATGGTGGGAAGAAAGAAACTGTAAATGATCTTCTGCACACAACAAAATGGATGAACTATAACCACCTGGCAAAGTCTTATCTTGGAAATTCCCTAGACGTTTTGAACCAAATGACTGACACGCAGATGATATCATTTACTTTACGCCGTCTCAAATTTTCATCTGTGCTTTTAGTTGCCTTTCCAGCTCTCTTACGGAAATATATTAAGGTATGAACTATTTGATGCATCATTTCCTTATTTTCAGATTTTTTTATGCAGTTAAAGTGATTGCTATTCAATCAGTTGTACTGGAATGTGATTCAGTTCTGATGAGTGGTCTTGGAGTGAGTGCACCAAACATAATACCCTAAATCAGCTAAGATCATTTTATTTTAACCATCTTCAATGCTCACTCTTTTCATTGTTTATATCTAGTTTATGGAATGCATGTTAACTCTTTTACTTTAGATGAAAGTACCTGAGACATTCGACTGTGATTTTTTATGTTTAATGGGCATGAGTCATGTTGATTCTATGTTGATATTGGATCAGATTCACTTGGGAAGCAGGTGATAATTCCTTTTTCCTGATTTGTTTTAGGTTGCCCTTCACTTTTGGAGTACTGGAGAAGGTGTCCTCCCTTTGGTGGCCTTTTTCTTTTTAAGGGATGTATGCATTCGGATTGGATCGGATTGTTTAGACGATTGCCTCAAAGGGATATACAAAGCCTATGTTTTGAACTGTCACTTCATAAATGCAGCAAAGTTACAGCATATTCAATTTCGTGCAAATTGTGTCATAGAGCTTCTTGGGGTGGACCTGCCAACTGCATATCAACATGCCTTTGTTTTCATCCGCCAGTTGGCAATGATTTTACGAGATGCAATTACTATGAAAACTAAGGTATTTTGAAAATTTTCCTTTCAAAGTAAAAAGAGTACTTATTTAATAATTCAATTCTACTGGTGAATTTAGTTCATCTAATTGATTTGATATGGTGGTGGATTAGTTTCCTTGAACTTTCTGCTGATATTTTTCTCTTAATATCAATGTTTGAATTCATGTAGCTGAATGGCAGTGCTGACCCAACTAGTCTGCGGTTGAGGCTTGTTGCTGTTGTTGTATTGATGTGTGAATTCAATCTTCCTGTATTCTATTTATTGGTACTATCAAGCAGCTAGAAAGGTTTTGTCTTGTGGCTATTTTATGTGTTGAACTTATTCCTTGATCAAGCAATTTGAAAATTGCTAGTCTTTCTTCTTTACTTTTTAGTTCTTATGATTGATTTAAATTATTATTATGCAGTTCTCAATTCTCATGGAACTGATGCTAAATCTTTGCTTGCTCATTCTGCTCCTTGCATTTCACTGTTTCTATAGGATTCATTTCGCAAGGTTTATGAATGGAAGTTCATGAATTGCCTTGAACTTTGGACTGGAGCTATCTGCACCTATAGCTCAGAAGCTGATCTGAAGCCTCTTGCTTATCCACTGACCCAAATAATTTCAGGGGTTGCCCGCCCGCCTAGTTCCTACTGCTCGATAATTTCCCCTTAGATTGAGGTGTGTTAGAATGCTTAATCGGATTGCTGCTTCAACTGGTACTTTTATACCTGTATCTATGCTGCTTCTGGACATGTTGGAGATGAAAGAATTAAATAGCCCCCCCACTGGAGGTGTTGGTAAAGCTGTTGATTTCTGTACTGTACTAAAGGTATGTTCTGACTTTTTCCTTTTTAATGTTAAGTTAGTTTTTGTTCTCGTGTTGGATGAAAATACCCGAAAGAATACCTTATAAATATATATTGATTTTTTAGAAATTTTATTCTAGGTGAACAAGTCTACCCTGAAGACACGAGCATTTCAGGAGGCATGTGTATCTTCTGTGGTGGAAGAACTTGCTGAACATCTAGCCCAATGGAGCTATTCTGTTCCTTTCTTTGAGTTGTCTTTCATTCCAGCTACACGATTAAGGAGTTTTTGCAAGAGTACCAAAATTGAAAGGTTCCAGAAACAAATGAGGAAGCTTATTCGTCAGGTATGTATTTTGTATAGTTCATGTGCACTCCTTCTTTACATGGGTTTGTCTGTATTAGGGTGGGAAGATTGTTGTATCAATGGTTTAATTTACTGTGATGTGTATAAATAAATACATTACTTGAGTTGAAACAGAAAAGTATTGAGCAGTACTGATTTTAGAGCTCATCCATGTTCCAGATTGAGGCTAATTCCAAGTTTACAAATGAAAAGCGCATGTCCATCACTTTTCTGCCAAATGATCCTACAGCAGCATCTTTTCTTGAGGTATTGCTATTTCATATCGCTGTTTCTTCCTTGTCACTGTGTTGAAATTTTTCATAAACAAATAGCTGTTACTTTTGTTTTCAGGGCTGTTTTTAGTTGACCAAGGATTTGTCTGGCCTTTTTCATATTGGGGCTTCCATATTTCTTTATTAGTTGTCTGAATGTATTTGGTTGTATATAGGTCAAACCAGTTGATTACAGCTTTGTTAACAAGAAAATGAACTCTATTTTTTGTGTCTAAAGGAGGAGTGTTCCTGAACTGTTTCTTGCATTTTGTTTTACACATTTCTCTTACTCTATGCTGTGACAGTTGTCGAGTTTGGATCGGTTTCTGCTCTGGGGTTTCTAGTCAATGTTAAAATGATGTTTGTTGGGCCAATGGTGCATCATCATTAGAGAATGCTTTGAAACAAGTTTTTCATTTAAAAACTGTTACAGGATTTCAGAGATACCTTAAAATGCTGACTACTTGTAACAGGATGAAAAGAAGTCAGGGGCCAGTCCTTTGTTGCGGTATGTTGCAACTTTGCGCCAGATAGCACAACAAAGAATTGATTCATTGACAGAATCCAGGTTACCACTTAGTGTTCTTTTCATGCTTTATGAAGCAATCTTTCAATTGCTTAAAATAGCTAATTTGGGTAGCCTGTGTGGTGGAATTTCAGTGTTCTTGTGGTTAAGCACTCGTCTGTCTTTCGAAACAAGATACCTGAAAGTGATGAAGGCGATGATGATGCTGTGAATGAGAAAGGTGCTTCTGTCTTTAGTTCCTCCTGGTTACCAGGAGGTACACCCAAGTAAGTGCCTCTCACTTAAAATATCGATCCATATTTTTTATTTTGAAGATTCTACAGTGATTGAAATTTTCTTTGAAATCAAGGAGCCATTGGCAATCAGTTTTAGTTTTACCCCTGCCATGGTAGGTTATTGATCTGAACCACTCTACCTTGGTTTACAGGGCTAAACCTTCCAAGGAGGTGGAGAAAAAGAAGAAGAGAAAAGCAGAGCACCAGGAAGAGGTAGCTTTGGATGAAGATGTCGTGGAGGACCTGGTACTCAGTTCTGATGAAGATGGATCAGTGGATGACTCTTCTTCCGATGAAGACGAGAGTCCAAAATCAATGCCTGGTAAACCACAGAGTAATAAGAAGAAACCTTTTTCTACAAACTCGCCAAAGAAGAAATCTCATCCGAAGGAGCCAAAGACGAAATCTTCAGCAAGTGATGCCGCTTCCAAAGGTAAGGTTGACAGTGCAAAATCTGCACCTTCTAAACAGCATAGAAAGAAGCAAAAAGCCCCTGAGAACTTGTCAAATAAGGATGTACCATCTCATGCAAAGAAGTTTAAGAAGAGGAAGACAAGTAATTGATGAAGCATGGGAAATTATTGACGACAGTTTTCTCATTTTTCTTTCCCCACCACCATAGCCAATCTTGTTGAAATTGCTCAGAAAAATTTTGTACGATAGGAAATTTTGGTTGGTAAATATAATGCGAGTCATGACTATGTTTCCTTTAAACTAAAACGTAAGAGTTCCTCCACAAGGTTTGTCAATGCGGAG
>Ga0325411_1004137_pt1 | contig 16328 bp, 9 predicted proteins | sample PopdelMetagenome_13_FD_206181 | JGI IMG/M metagenome (GOLD analysis project Ga0325411, IMG submission 206181) | Populus deltoides microbial communities from Bellville, Georgia, United States - Xylem-PdIQD-R4 | ecosystem: Host-associated > Plants > Phyllosphere > Stem > Wood/Secondary xylem...
CACACCGCTTAGGAATTTTGCCTACTGTAATTGACTTGACTCGGATAAAGAAGCAACTTGTAGCATTCTGTGAGTGTGTCTTCATGGATAACACTACACAGTTTCCTAAAAGTTGATTGATATAAATGATTCGTTAAAAAATATATATATTGGAGAAACGTCTTTTAATTTTAGTAGTTATATCTTAAAATTTGATCAAATATATATATATATATATATATATATATGAACACTCCAATCATGCTCCCACTGACTTCGATCCCATCACAAGACCAGCGGGAGAAATGGTCGCATTTGGCAGACGTACTGTGTGTAACTGTTGTTGGGTTGTGTGTGGTGGAGGGATTTGTTTCTTGTCGATGGGAACGTGATTTTGGATGGGCCAGAATTTGCCAGGGGAGGGGATATTTTTTGGGTGGGAGAGAAATTGGTGAGAATCTAGAATACTTTTTACCATTATTAACACAAAAGGAGCCAAGAGCAGAAACCGAACCTTGAATAATCCACCTTCATTTCTCATGGCAAGGTCTGCATTAAACATAAAAATATTATTAAATGCTAAGAATTGTGCATAGAAATATAAAACGAAGAAGTGGAATATTTGCTACAAAGAAAGAATAATATTTTTATATCCAATTTTTTTTATTAATTACCTTAAAAAAAATTATTGTGCCGATTAATTCATTATTCATCAGAACACAAACCATTGTTCTCTGCAACACATTTTTTTTTACTTAGAATTATTTTGCTATTATAAAAAATTATATTTGAAATATTGGAGAAAAATTTTAAACACATTAACACAGAAGTCCATATGAATAGTTACCTGGTAAATAATTACTCTTCACCGAGTGATGATGTCCCAAAAAATCTAAGTAGTCTAGGAATAGGATTCCCGGATTGGATAATTAGTTAATCAATTCTTTATAGTCAAGGTGATTGATAGCTTATACTTTGTGCCTGATAAATCAAGGTGGCTTGTGGCTAGTACCTGCAAAAGATCTCATTTGATGGACATGGAGACTCTTTGATGGTAAAGTTAGTAACTTTGTAAAGAGAGAAAGTGCAATGATATTTTAGAAAGATAGACTCTAAAAATATATATGCGAAGAATGTTGAGAATGAAGAGATTGAAAAATCTTTGTTCTGAATGTCTCATTGTGTATTTATTGTCCATGAGTCTTGTCTTTTTGTGAAGAATATTGTTTGTGGTGTAATTTTATCCTTGTGATATTTTGAGTTGTATTCTAATCAAAATAATACGTATTGAATTCCCTGGTGCGTGTTGGACTCGGACAATGTGCCCAAGCCCATAAGAGGTGAAAGTGGGTCTGGGTTCGCTACCTAGACCCAAACATGTTAGGCTCGGGCGTGACAACTCAAGCCCATGAATAGTGAAAATGGGCCCGGACACACTACTTAGATCCAAACATGCTGGGCTCGGGCATGACATCTTGAGCCCACTAGAGGTGAAAGCGAGTTTAAATGCGATATCTGGACCAAAGTATGTTATGCTTAAGGCACACTCCTAAGCCCGAGCATGTTAGGCTAAAGCATGGAATCCTAAGCCCACAGTAGTGCTAAGATGGACGCCCAGCACCAAATATGCAGGGCATACGTCCTGCATGGGCTCGAGCAGTAGCTCGAGCAGTAGCTCGAGCCCATGCTCCTTAGGTACTGTTAGGCTCGAGCTACCATGCCCGAGCCCACTCTCCTGGGGACTCTTGTAGTATTTTGGGTTCAGGAATCAACTTAGGGATACTTTTTAATTGAAAAGATGAGGATCAACTTAAGGATCCGTACATCTTGAAAATGAGATAAGATTGTCTCAAGGATTCAACTCAACTAGAAAAATCTTGAAAATGAGATAAGATTGTCTCAAGGATTCAACTCAACTAGAAAAATAGTGGGATCATTTGAGGGATCTATACCACTAGGTATGAGAAAAAATCAACTCAAGGATTCTTATTAATTTAAAATACGATGACCAACACAGGGATTCATACATCTTAAAAATAAGATAAGATCATCTCATGGATCTACCTCAACTAGAAAACAATGGGATCATCTTAGGGATTAGCACCACTAGGACGAATGAGAAAAAAACAACATATGAATTCTTCTCGATTGAAAAAAGGATAAACTCAAAGATTTATACGTCTAGAAAAAAGAGATAAGATTATCTTAGGGATTTACCTTAATACAAAGTAGTGGGATTATCTCAAGGATTTACCTCAACTACAAAATAATGGGATCATCTTAGGGATTCCACACCACTAGTAATTATAAATAATCATTTCATGGATTCTTCTCAATTTAAAAGACCATGATCAATTCAAGGATCTGTACATCTTGAAAATAAGATAGGATTATCTCATGAATTTACCTCAACTAGAAAGTAGTTAGATCATCTCGGGGATCTGCACTCCTAAGAATGAGAAATAATCAATTTAGGATTTTTTTAATTAAAAAGACAGGGATCAACTTAGAGATCCGTACATCTTAAACATAAGATAAGATCATCTTAGGGATCTACCTCAACTAGAAAGAAGTGAGATCATCATAGGGATCCACACCACTAGGAATAAGAAAGAATCAACTCGAGGATTCTTCTTGATTTAACATATGAGGATTTACTTAGGATCTATACATCTTGAAAATAAGATAAAATCATCTCATGGATTTATCTTAACTGGTATGTAGTGGGGTCATTTCAAGGATCTACTATACTAGGAATGAGAAAAAATAAATTTAGGGATTATTCTTGATTGAAAAGACAAGGATCAACTCAGGGATCCATACATCTTAAGAATAAGATAAAATCATCCCAAGGATCTACCTGAACTGGAAAGCAATGAGATTATCTCAAGGATCTAAATGATAAAAAATCAAGTCAGGGATCTACCTTAACTAAAAGCAGTGGGATCATCTAAGGGATCCACAAATAAATTATTCTCAACTAGAAAGAAAATGGATCCTCTTTAGGATCCAAATAACTTAAAATATTACCTTGATTACCAAGCTCAACTCGACTCAGATGATGTCCTAGTTGATGTTTGGCTTGGATTCTTTGTCAAATCTTGGTTAGCTTGGCACCATTAGATTCTGTAGGAAATTGTTACCTGTCTATTTCTTGCCATAAAATTTGTGCAATGCTTAGAGGTTAGATGGTATATATGCATCTTTACTTGTTTAAAAATATAATCCCTCTTTTTTGTAATCAACCTTCACTTGATTAGTGAAGGTTTCCATCTCTGGTTTAAGTTTTTAGTCACATGACTCTTCAATCTATTCAAGTTTTGTCCATGTTGTTACTATCTTTGAATACTTTTTTATCATGTTGTTTAGACCATGTACAACAAATATTACTCTCTTATGTTTTTTTTATGAAACTTTGCTTAGTTTAACCATTCTTTGAAAATTGACAAATTGTTTTTTAGCCGTGATGTTGCCTCTTGGTTGGATTGTGCCCTCAAGTGTGGTATTATTTAACCATTGGCTACTTATCATATTTCTTGGTAGAGAAGTAAAGCTCAACTACTCAATCTCTAAAAGAGTTTACAAAATCATCCATTGTCATAGATTGTTTTAAGCAATAATACCTGACACGACCAAAAGATTGATGTCTTCTCCCAAGTGTAGGAGTGTCGAAGTAATAAATAACCCAGCAAGACCGGGGTCGAACCACAGGGAGGTTAACTGTATAAACTACAAATAAAGAAATAGATAATAATAGAAAAGGAGTTGAAGAAAGCTTTGAGATGTGATATTGATATAAGGATTAAATAAGGATAAAATAATTATCAAAGTTAGAGGATCCACTAATGGTATTTCAAGCAAGTATAGTATAAACTCTTTTTATTACTCAACTACAAACCACATACAAAGAAGGTTCCAATCAGATTATAAATTGTTAACATGAGTACATTAGTTATCTTATTCGAATAATGTTAATACTTGTAAATGTTGTCAGGTATTCATGATTATACCTTATGTTAACAACAAATCAAGTTCCTTTCATAGCACAGGTATCGGTTATACCATACAATTTGGGCTATGAAAGTGCCAAGTATTTGTTGTACCAAGGTTATACAACATAAATCTAGATTAATCATTTAACAAGCAAAGTATTAAAAGTGAACAAGATAACAAATACAAAACATGTTAGTATCAAACATTGAAGTCCATGTTGAGTTTATACTATACTTATTCGTACACCATTAGTGTGACCTTTTCACCTTGACATAATAAACTTAGCTAAACATAATAAAGAAGAGAAACATAAATAAACAAGATAAGAACATAAATAAGATAAAAGTTAACTAAGTAAAGGAAAGGAAATGAAAAGCATAAACAAAAGATTAATACAAACAAAACTTCAGCATTACAAAAATATAAAGAGAGAGCAAGAACATGATCTTGATCTGAAAACCAAGATGCCTAAATACATGGCAAATGCCTTCCTTTATAGGCTAAAATTTGGAACTATTGATTTGATGACTAATTGTTGAGTGGGTGGCCACATCTTGACTTGGTGACAATCCTTATCTTCTTGTCTGAACAAAACGTCATTGCTAACATCAGAATTTGAATAGATTGTCCTCATGAAAGTTCTAGAAAATTGTCTCAGCTTTCCAACAAAAAAAAGAATCAGTGCATTTGGACTTCTAGAACTCGAGATATGGGGTGAACACTAAACAGTATCTAGGTTGCAAGATAGATTCCAACTTCTCCGTTGTTGCTAAGATTTGGACTTCCAAACAGCAGAATTGAGTCTTGGACTCCGCATGAATGTTTTAGGCCTATGTCTTAGCTTTTTAGCCATATAAACCAAATTGATATCCAAGATCTATACCTCCAGATATGACCCAATGACTGAACAGTGTTCCAATGTGGACTGAACCGGCATCTCTTTTCAAAGCTTAACCCTATCTTTGTCTTCTAAATTTTAGTAGTTAAACTCATCAATCAATCATTTGATTTTTATGATAGGCCTGCATTTAAGATGAACATTTATCATAAATTAAAGCTATCTTATAGTATCAGACTTGTTATTATAAAGCATGCTTTAGTTAAGGAGTTATTGATACTTCAAGTGCAAAATGATGATATAAAACCTTGATAAAAATATACTTTTACGTACTAATCAATACCCCTAGCTGATTTGGTTGTACATATCATTAAAAAGGTATTCATCATTGTCATATACCATTCATGGTTTTGCTAGATCATTATTTTACTATTATTGTTGTAATAGGTTTTTAAAATTGGATTACCTCTAGATGTGCTTATATTTCGAAAGACCATGAAAAAAAACTTATACATCATCATTTTTTTATCAAGACTTTGCAAAATAAGATAATGAGAATTTTTCAAAAAATATTTTTTTATATTTTCAGACCACATCACAAATTTTACTAACTGCATATTTGTGTCTCGTGGTTGGCATGAAATCATTAAGATGTAAATTGAAAAGTATTTATTTGATATTTTATTGATCTCAACAAGGTATAGGTTGAGAAAGAAATACTAGCTTAAAATTGGGTTATCTATGGTTCAAATGAATTTCTCAAAATCTTGACTATCTTGTATTTGAAAAATAAAAATTTACCCAATATAAGTTTAAAACAATTTTTTTAGAAATTTTTACAATTTCCTGGGTAATTGTTTTTTTTTTAATTATGATTTAGTCTCTTCTTTAAATGAGATTTGCAATTGGTGAAAATACATGATAAGATAATCTTTTGTCTTTTACTAGATTCAAAGTAAAGGGATTGAGTGAAAGCTTATGGTTTTGTTGAGAAAAAATTGTGTCTTCTTGAACACTCATTTTATCATCATGAATAATAATATATTACTTATTTACTATGTCATAACTCTATTGAAAAAGTTATTTGCATTTTGAGAGATCTATTTATTGGTCAAGGTTATTTGCTTGCTTGATTATAAAAGACTTTATAAAAAAAATAATGCAGAGGCATGGACTATTGAAAAATAGGATTTATAAGCTCAAAAAGTGTATCAGGATTTCAAAAACTTAAGATTGTTGTCAGTTGTTTATCCTTGTTATATTTTTTACTCTTTTTTTACCATATTTTTTGTACTTGCCCTCTTTGATTGTTTTGGTGTGGTAAGCTTATTTTCTTTACTTTGTAATTTTTGTTTTTGATTTGAGCATGCTCCCTAATATTTGAGCTTGTGGGGCTCTGTTTTTTTGGATTACTATGAAATTTTATCAATCTTTTTGAACTTTCAATTGCCCTATTATGGGCGTGATCATAGTCAATGTTTTTATGAAGGAAACTTTTCATGCTCAAAAGGGACTACAAAGGGGTGTATTTAATTTTTATTATGAAAATGATAACAAAGATGATCTTTTCTCATTTATAGAGATAATGGTTAAAACTAATAAATTGTAACATCATTTAATGTAATTTGTTTGGACTTTCAAAGAATTGCATTTCACAAGTCTATAATTACCAAATCTACCACACACCATTTTGTATACAAATAAAGAGACATGATGTGCAGGTAATTGATGTTTTTTCAATTTCCATTTTTTTTTGTTTTAGGTGGTTGGTAAAGTAGGAATTGCTTGATTAATTGAATTATTTGCTATCCAAGATGCCAAAATGTTGTTTTGAACAAACATATAATTTTCTCTAAAATCAAAAGATAAATTCAATTTCATAAAATTATTTTAGCAAAGAATTTTCTATAACCAATTTTGGCTTTCATGTAGAGTTATAAGGGTTAATTTTTCTGAATCTTGAAAGGGTGAGGGTTGCCTTAAGCATCTAAGTTATGCACTCTAGAGTTTGACCCTTTTTTTCATTTTATTTATCCAATCATGGATGAAAATAAAATGTCAAATGTCATTTTCATAAATAAAAAAAACATCTTTTAATTTCAAAGCAATAGTGAGACAAAATAAGACATACTTATTTAAAAGATATGATGTAATTCCAGAACACATGGAAACACATACTTAAAGAAGAGATACAATTTTATATTTTTCATTAAAGTACAAAAAAGGCAAAGTTCAATGACAAAAAAGTTGACAATGCAACACGTTTTTCTTGGGTCAACTTCCCCAACAATATCAGTGTTTTATTAGCATTCAAGTCTGAAAAATATGTTATGAACTAAGATTTTAATGATGTACCATTTTCCCCTAAATTCCATGGGATGAAGGTGTAGGGATGTACTTATATAGATGCAAGTTGGGTAGAAACTGTAGGTTTTGTTAATGGTCCCTCTCTTGATGATTTGGATTGTAGAGCTTATTCAAGCTTACTAGCGAGCCTAATGACCTCTCCTTTGATATTGACCATCTTTCTTTGATGGTGGGCTTCTAACTATGCTCTCACTTCATTATATATAAGTCTTTTTTAGAGTTAGGTGTTATAGATTCTGAAGGATCGGTTTTTAGAGGGACTTATATTTCACTTGCAAATGAAAGCCAAGTAATTTTTAAAAAAATATAAGAGAAAGAGGTATATTGAATATGGATTCACCTTTCAGGGAATGACAATGGTCGCTACTTATGGATTTGAAATCTTGATGTCATTATCATGTTAACAAGGGATCCGTGTTTAGCTTGCTTAAATTTGACCTTTTGGTAGCCCACCAGCTTCTAGCCCTAAACAGTTCTTTTTTATTAGATATAATAACTCAGATTCATGTAGAATTTCTATATGCCAACCATTTGTCACCCAAAGGTTCTAGAATTTAAGAAGTCATATGTTGAGCTTACCTTAATGAGATTACACAAGGTACAACCTAGAGGTAAGTCCATTATAAACATATAGAGTATGTTACTACCTAGTCTCAAAATGTTTTCATTTGCTTAGTGATCAACCTTTAAAGGCTAATATAAGGTCTATCAGGTAGGCTGCATTGCTAGTCTTATCTTAAATTATGAATGGTCTATTGTACTATACTATTAATGGTCTACTTATAATATTCATAACTCTAACATTAGTTAATGTTGGGCTAAAAATATTGCTCATAATTCTAGCATTGGTGAGTATTGTAAGAAGAAAAATATTTTTGACTCTAACGCCAATAAATATTGAACTAAGAATAGTATTTTTAATTATGGTTGTTGCACCTAACATCGCAACGACCTATAAAAATTAATGTTTGCGAAAAGAACACATAACTGACATCTTATTCTTAGATGAGAAAAGTCTTATTTAAGGAGTCGCCACCTAATATTATGGCCACTAAAAACCCTAACTGGTCAACATAGATTCTATGGTACGAGATTGGTTACATAAAAGAAAAAATATTATCACTCCTTAAGCGTCCTATCTGAGGTAAATTGCATTGTTGATTTTGTCTTAAATTGTTAAGGGTTTGTTGGATTATGCTACGATGGTCTGCTTGTAATATTCTTGACTCTGACGTATTCGGCTATGAATACTTCCAACTATAACGTTAATAAATATTACATAACAAAAAAAAAAGCATGGTATTCCTAACTCTGGTGCTAGTGAATAAACCAGTAAAATTTGAATTGAAAGCAAAGCAAAGCATGGGTATATTTGTAAGCTTAAGAAAGCATTATATGGTCTCAAACAAGCACCTCGTGCTTGGTTTGAGAAATTCTCTGTTGTGATCTCGTCTCTTAGATTTGTTTCTAATAGTCATAATTCTGCCTTTTTTATTAAGTGCACTGATGTACGTCGTATTATTCTGTCTTTATATGTTGATATGATTATTATTGGTGATGACATTGATGGTATTTCAGTTTTCAAGACAGACTTGGCTACATAATTTAAAATGAAGGATTTGGGTTATCTTCGATGTTCCCTGGGTATTAAGGTAGCTTCCTCACCCAGAGGTTATCTTCTTTCTCAGTCAAAATATATTGCAGATATTCTTGAGCAGGCTAGACTAAGTGATAACAAGACTATAGATACTCCCATTAAGGTTAACGCAAGGTATTCTTCTTCTGATGGTTTACATTTGATAGATCCTACTTTATATCATACTATTGTTGGGATCTTGGTATATCTCACCATTACTCTTCCAAATATTGCATATGTTGTTCATGTTGTTAGTCAAGTTGTTTCTTCTCCTATTACTGTTCACTGGGTAGTTGTTCTTCGTATTTTGCGATATTTTCAGGGTACAGTCTTTCAGAGTCTTTTACTTCCATCCACCTATTTCTTGGAGCTGCGTGCATACTCTGATGCTGATCATGGTAGTGATCCTATAAATCGGAAGTCTGTTACCGGTTTCTGTATCTTTCTAGGTGATTCTCTTATTTCTTGGAAGAGTAAGAAATTATTTATTGTTTCTCAATCCTCAACTGAAGCAGAATATCGTGCTATGACATCTACTACAAAGGAGATTGTTTGATTATGTTGGTTACTTGCTAATATGGGAGTTTCCATTTCTCATCCTACTTCTATATATTGTGACAACCAGAGTTCTATTCAGATTGTTCACAACTCGGTTTTTCATTAGCGAACTAAGCACATTGAGATCGATTGTCATCTTACTTGTCATCATCTCAAGCATGACACCATTACTTTGCCTTTTGTTTCTTCTTCCTTGCAGATTACAGATTTCTTTACCAAGTTGCATTTCATCTCTCATTTTTGTTTTTTAGTTAGCAAATTCTCGATGCTTGTAGTTGCCGCATCGTGAGTTTGAGAGGAGATGTTAAATAATATATTTATTTTTGTTTTATTTAATAAAGGTAGAATAGTATTTTCAGTTTAACCTATATATAATCTCTTTGTATTTAGATTAATTCAAGCACTTTAGAATAAACAGATTAATAAGAATTCTAGCTTCCTTCTCTTTTATGTTTGTATTTCTTGTCTTAATCTGGATTAATTTAACAGCTCACAACAATCCTTAGAATCATAGATAACACCTTAAAGGAAAGGAAACAAGAAAACGCACTGCTTTCATCTCGCCGTGAAAGTTGGGGTATAACTGCCATCATCGACGACACTTGACATAAAAAATAAAAGCCCTCTTTTGAATATACTGGATCTGGGAAAACAGTGGGAGAAGCTTAAATTTTGAGATGCTTAAACAAAATTCAAGAGAAAAAGATGGCGAGGTGTTTCCTGAAAAGAAGGAAAAAAAGAAGGACAGCATGGAAAGCTGACAACGTTAACCAAACAACATAGATAGGAAAGTTCATGGAGTGGTTGCAGCTAATTCACATACTCCCCCCGCCACTTTCAGCAAGACTTTCTACGGCGACCTTCTCTGCGAAAGAAATTGATTCTTTTGGCGGGCAGTTTCTCATTCATGCTTTACAGAACTGAACATTAAATCTAAGTTTCTATAGGATCAATTAACCATCATAAAGCTTGGCGAGGATGTGAAATGTTTCATAGATCTTACCACATAACACCTAACTAAAGAATGGAAACAGAGGCACTTGAAGTCGTGGCCTAGCGGGGGAAGGGACTTGTTTCCTTCCTCTGCACCCGGGTTTGATTTTCTCTGTGCATGTCTGTCACCCCCGCGGTACCTTACCTGCCCACTAGGCTTGCAGGATGTTTAGTGGGCCCGGAGATTAGTTGTGGTGTGCGTAAGCTAGCCCGGACACCTCGGTTATCAAAAAAAAGGAAATAAAGAAGCAAAGAATTTGCACATAATTTATCATAATGGCCTATAGATTAGGTTTATTTCACCAATCTATTTTAATAATCTAATTAGTTTCAAAGGGTTTATTCTAAATTAATGAAGTGGCCGGGTTGTTAATACCATGTGGCCTGAGGCTAACCCTATTTAAGACCACAGAAACCATGTAAAGGACCCCACTATAGTAGAAACTATACGAGGGCAGCAACTGAACCTGCGGTTATCCTATGTTTTTTTGTTGAGTACTAGAATGCATCCGTACCTCATAGCCAGAATCTACAAACATTTGCAGGACCCTTAACCTTATTAGATAAGATGGGCTCCTCAAATCCTGAATTCCGGTTTTCTATTTTATTTTTTAATAATAATTAAAAACTAATCAATAGAGTTTTCTATCCCTGCTGACATGTTGGTAGTAGTAAGATTAAATTGTTTCATAACTCATTTTTTTACTCCAATTTTTGTTTATAATTAAAAAAAATGAGAAGAATGCCAAAAAAAAGTGTATATTGTCAATTTTAATCATTTCAATATTTTTCATTATTTTTGTGTGTCAAATTAAGTTAGGAATAATCATAAAAAAAATACATAGTTACAAAAAAAGAAAAAAGAGTTTAAAAAAATAATGAAAACAAAGAATATAGTTAGGGCAAAATTGGACCAATAAATAAGTTTTACAAATCAAAAATTAAGTTAGGAAAGTTCAATTAAATCTAAGAATGGTTTGGGTTGCAAATGGAGATTTATTGGAAGAGAAATTAAAGAACTTAATTTGAATTTAATTTAGCTAATATTAGAAATATTAAGGAACCATGAACAAATTGCCAAATTAAAAAGTCAATTAGGACCTTAATTAAAGAGAAAAAAAAAATCAAAACTAGGAGTTTGGCCGGTTAAAATTGCATAATTTTTAGAGCTAAGGATGAATTCGTAAAAAGTGGTTAAATTTAATGGTCTAAATTGATTTAATTAAGGATATAATTGAAATGAAAAATGGGATTTATAGCAATTGAGTCGGATTGATTGCTCCCAATCATTTATCAAGCTCCAGTTAAAATTAAAAAAAAAAACACGTTATTAACTCTCTATTCATGGGTTTTTCCATGACAACCTTTTAGTATAGCAGCCCTCATCTGGCCTTTAATTTATTAGTCAAAATACTACCCAAACAACACACAAACACAACAACCCCTCATTTTCAAACCAGCCACCGCACACGGCCCTTCTCCTTCCACCACTAAAATCATCACAAGCGGTCACCATTATGCAACCAAAACCATAAAAACAAAAAAAAGGGGGCTCATTAAATCCCACCTATCTCCCTAAAAAAGAAACCTTATCCCTGTATTTATTTTGAAAAAAAAAAACATACCTCTTCTCCGAGTATATATATATATATATTGCAAAGTAGTGTTTAGCAATGGAGTTGGAAAGTGCTTTTAAAAAAAATTGAAATTGTTTTATTTTTAAAAAAAAATTAATATGTTTTTGATATTTTCAGATCATTTTGATATGCTGATTTCAAAAATAATTTTTAAAAATAAAAAAAAAATATTATTTTAATGTATTTTGGAATGAAAAGCACTTTAAAAAACAACCGCTACCACACTTTCAAACACCCATCTCTCATTCCTTTAATAGAAAAATAAGAAAACTATTTTCTTCCAATTTGAAAACATGGTTTTCAAAATACTTTAACATTTTCTTTGTTTTTTAATCTTTGAATCAAAACATGCAATTTGTGCTCTAGCAGTCCTAAATTTACCAATCTTCTTCTTCTTCTTCTTCTTCTTCTTCTTCTTTTTATTGTATTGCATTTGTGCATCTTTGTAAACACTGACTTAACAAGTAACTCCTCAAGCATTGCAATATTTTTTTTATGTATGTCAATTATTAAAAAAAGATACTAATGTTGTTATCATTCTTTAAATCGATAAATATTTATCATAATAGATGTTATTTGTCATAAAAACACCATTTCTTTTTCTTTAAGCTTAAACTTCAAAAGGAGTGTTAGAAGGAGATTCAAACTTTAGATCATGATTTTCTAGACATAAATTTGAATTCCAGTAGTAGTGATTCATAAGTTGAATCAGAAAATCAAGAAGATGTTGAATTGAATTTGAGTTATAGTTTTGGATAAAAGTTGCGATGGACACATAACAGTTGAAGATGTGATTATAACAAATGCTTTATTTTTTTATATCTTTTTTAGTTAGAATCCTTCAAAACTAATATCAAGCCAATTGATTATTTAGGATGCTCTTGACTTAATGTCTAATTCAATTAGAAAGTTACCATATCCTTATATTAGAGATATTCCTAACCACAATTCACAAGTTCGACCAAACAAATAAGAATAAGGTGAATTAAATTTGAGTGATATAATTTTGGATTAAAATGGTGATGAACACAAAAAAAAAACTAAAGATATGACTCAAACAAATGCTCTATATGTGTAATGACTCAAAAACCAAGAAATATATGAAAACAAATAAAGACAAATTATAATTATGATTTTACGAGTAGCAAATGAATCGTATGAAATATAAATGTTTTTTAATACAAGAAATAAATCAAATGCAAAACTAATGAAAATGACTTTATCAACAACACCCAAATATCTCAAATTTAACTTAAGTATACTAATTAGGTCGATTTAAATAGTAGCAAAACATGTTTCATAAATTGACATAGATTAGGCTCGCTGACGCAATTTAATATCTGAATTTGAAATGCAAACCAAACAAATTCTAAATGACCCCAAATTTAATATTTGATGTTATTGAACCCAAAAATCTCATAATATCAATTTCGAAATAATTTCGATGTGGCTTGATTTAATCTCCTTTATATTAGTGTTTTTGCGGCAAAACTAAATCTTTAGCTTTAACATCTTTTTTTCTAATTTAGTGTTACTGATTTGTAAGGAAAGCAATGAAACCAACAAGAACATCTTCTTCTTCTTTTTTGTAATAGTTGATGTTGTAAGCAAAAGGAGTAGAAGATTGAAATCAAAGAGAAATTTAAAAGCAAAATATAAAATATAAAATTTTTATAAAGGTATAACCTGATTTTTAGAGTTTAGCTCTGACACCAACTAATGCAAACCTTTAGGACAACAATCCTAAAATTCACAATGAAGTTGATAAACAACCCAAGAAGGTTGAAATTCATGTTTGGATAAAGTCCTTGACCTAGAGATAACCTGTATCTAAGAACTAAAGATATTGAAAAGGAACTTGAACTCGTTCTTTATATCAAAATAAGAAACTAAGTATGTAAAGACACCACAGGTTAGTTATACCTTATTAAGTTAGTTTTTTATCGTTGTCCCAGCAAAGAACATGATTTCACTAAACAATATCTAAATTATTCAATAATAAGAGACTATCAAAATCCAATAGCTATGAAAAACATATATAATCCTTCTAAATAACCCTAATGGATATTTATTGGGTTTCAAATCAATGGGCATAAACTATTAATCATCCAAGACAAACCTCATGCCTAAAACAGTCCTAAAACATTGATTTTGGATCAAAATAAACCCAAACTAAAACAAAGTTCTAAACTAAAATTTAAAGTCCTAAAAATACTTAGCTAAGAACAACAATAGTCCAAACAAATGATCTAACCATTACAATAATTAACTTAGCTCCCAAAAACATCTTTCTTTGCTTAATAAAGTCCTTGTAGCCAAAACCACTTTCTAATAGAAATAAGAAAGTGTTATCACTCTTCGTATCTTTCTCAAGCATGGAAATTCATGATTTTAATTGTTGGTACTCATATCTTATTTGTTGCTCTTGAGCCTCTCAAATTTAGGAAGAAATAAGGGCCACTTGATCTCCTTAAATAGCTTTCTATAAGAATCCTTGTAGACGAGGAAATCTCGGCAAAATAAGAAAAAAAAATACCAAGGAATCTCTCCCTCTAGTTGTTGCCTTCTACATAGTATAATTTGCATGAAACCCTTGTTGAATATGGATAAATAATGATGGGAAAGATTTCCCTATAATAACCGCCTCTAACTTTCCAAGTTATACTTAGAATCCTTGCAAATAAAGAAAACACAACAATTCCCTATTAATTCAATCTTTGCTACAACAAATAGACTCCCTTTTACAAAGGAAATCTCCCTCCATAAGCATCCAAAAAAGTGCCACCCATAAGCCCTTTTGTAGTTAGGATTTATTATAAATCCTTGTAGAAAAAGGATTCTAACACTTTAATTAATCCTTGCCAAATCAAGACCCAATAATTCCTAAAATCATACACATAATTAAAGCCCATACAAGACTCAAAATATAGCTTAAACATACCTCTTATTGTGTCATTAATCAACCAAACTTGGGTTAACCTATTGAGGCCAAAACCACCTCCACTAGAATTGGGTCAAGTTCACACACATGGTAAAACCAAAGCTTGCTGAATCTTCATGGATGAAACTAAGGTTGACCATATCAAGATAATATGGTGATTTAAGTTTATGAATCGCTTACGTAGTTTCTTGGTGGATCTTAACATATACACAAGCAATCCCTCTATATAGAATCTTAATGCGAATTAGTTTAGTGCATTTGATATTTAACAAGTATCTATATTTTAGGTTTAGTTTATTTTTTTGAAGTAAATAATTTAATAGAATCATAAAAGTATAGTTTAATAAAAGAAAATATTGTTCTGATGATTATGTCACGGATGCTTTAAGAACATATAAAAATAATACACCAGAACATTTTGGAGTTTATTTTTTAATGTAATCATGCAATATTAAAAAAAAACCCTAAGTCGAAAAGAAAACAAATAACATTTAAAAAAAAATAAACACAAATCATGAAGGGATACATGAAAAAAGCTTTTGATAATTTTATTAAAAAAAACACTATGATGTTATAAAAAAAATTAAACATAAATTGAACATCTTATAAAATGATGTTTAATACGTTTTAAAGTTATTTATTTTATTGAAGTTTAATTAAAGAAAAAGAGAAAATAAATATAATGGGTTCAATAAATAGGAGCCTGCAAGGGCAAGCCCGCATGACCCTTTTTTTTTTTAAACAGGGGTTGTTATTTATCTTTATTTTTTTAAAATAAAAAAATAAATAAAAGCAAACTGCATATAGTCTACCTGACTAGTTTCTGACAAGAGATAATCAAAAAATTAAGTTGGGGTTTTTTGTACTTCAATTTTTTTTCAATTTAATTAATTTTTACATTAAAATACTTAATAAAAATCCTTATCATCTTAATAAATCAATCTTAAAACTCAAAGCACCTTAAAATCTGTTTTAAAATATATTCAAATCATGAAAAAAAATCATCTCTTAACCTTAATTTACTTTTTCAGACAACATAAAAATAAAAAAACAAATCTTTTTTTTTTTGAATTTGAGGAAATCTCACCCTCTAGAAAGGGTACTTTGTAAGCTCAGGTGAGCGAGTAAAACCCCAGCTGTCCCAGGTTTTTACAAGAAATACACGCCTTGACTCGAACTTGAGACCTGGTGTGCAGATCTCAAGCTCTTTGTCATCACGCTACGCCTCCTAGAGACAAAATAATAATAATAATAATAATAATAATAATAATAACTGTTTTTCATGGCTAAAATATAGTCATCAATGACTTTGTCTTGCTTTTGCCATTTTACAATGACTTTCTCACACTTTTGATATTAAAAAAAGAAAAAGAAAATAGAAGGATA
>Ga0325411_1004142_pt1 | contig 16313 bp, 4 predicted proteins | sample PopdelMetagenome_13_FD_206181 | JGI IMG/M metagenome (GOLD analysis project Ga0325411, IMG submission 206181) | Populus deltoides microbial communities from Bellville, Georgia, United States - Xylem-PdIQD-R4 | ecosystem: Host-associated > Plants > Phyllosphere > Stem > Wood/Secondary xylem...
GTTTTTATTCATTTGGCATCTCTACGTGGTGCTAGATTCATCTCAACAAGTTATTTTATACTATGTACTTTTTTCTTGAAATCATCACCTCTCTGAATTTGAACCTTGAGCGGCAGTAACTTCTTCCCTTCAAATTTAAGCTAACCATGCAAGGATTCTCAATCAAATCCTGAATTATCTTTTTGTGCCAATCAAGTTCATAAATAATCAAAAAGTTGTTAATTGAGTCCTTTCCATGACAACGGATTTGGGTGTTTGGTATCATTCCATTCAAGATTATCTGAAAAAAGCAATTCAAAGAATCTCTAATGTAAGCTACGAATGTAATTCTCTTTTAAAATTAAAATGGCGGCCATTTGAGATGCCAAGGCATTCATTTTTTATATATATAAATAACCCAATCTTTTATATTAAATTCTCTTAATACAAAAAAAAAAAAAAAAAAACTAAGAGCCCTCAGTGACTTCTAAGTGAAATTATTGTGGATTGTAGCAGTCTTTCTTAGAGGATGCTTTGCTTCTCGGTGATTTCTTCATGCAAGATGAGCGTTGTTCCACTCTTACATCTCGGCTGTAAGGCTTGCTGATATTTTTTTAAAAGGCTTTGACTACTTCAAGTTTGTCTTTAGGTGTGCAGATGGCTATGTTCAGGAGGATTATCGTTTGAAGGTCGTGGAGCTAGTGGGTTTGATTGGATTTTAGCTCGGCTAGGGTGGTTTGGTTGTTGTTGGTCGATGGGTGTGTTATGGGCCTTCTCCTTCCATAGTTAGTGGGGTGTGTCCGGATTTTACATTAAATGCACATCCTATTGCAATGTACCTGGTTGTTTGATCTTAATTGGAAGAGTAGATGCTGGTACTCTTGAATTTGATGTTTGACTGCTTAAGAGCGACATTCTTAGGTATTAACCAAATGGCCAGTACTCTTGGATTTGATGTTTGACTGTTTAAGAGCGACATTCTTGGGTATTAACCAAATGGCCAGAAATCCAAAGAGATTGGTCACGTATTGTCGAATGTTTCTTTTTTTTCTTCCTTAGATATTTTAATATGCTCTCTTATTTGATAAGCTAATAATTGAAGAAATTCATTATGTAACCTTTCTTATAAGATGTTTGCACAGTTGAATTCCTGAAAACACTCATTTTATGTTGTCATTTTTTGGTATGGCTCACTTCTGATTTTAAGTGTCGCTCGGTTGAAGATGTTGATTTAATTATTTGTGATGAGATACATGACATGGACAAAGATCCAATATGTTATGATGTTGTTTCACGGTTTATGATCTATGGCCCATGTGGTTTACAAACCCAAATGGTAAATGCATGAAGAAAGGAAAGTGTTCAAAGTGTTTCCCAAAGAAAATCAAAAGTCAAACAATCTTTGATGATAATGGTTTGTTTATTATAGAAGAAAAGAACAACGTGGAAAATCTATTATTAAAGATGGGATTGAATTAAACAACAGTCATGTTGTTCTATACAGCATAGAGTTATTATTATGATACAATGCTCATATAAACATTAAGATCTATTGTCAATCAATATTCATTAAATATCTTTTGAAGTATGTTAGCAAAAGATCTGATAGATATAGGATGTCTATTGAAAAAGATAACAATGATGAGATTAAAACATATCTTAATTGTAGATTCATATATCCATACAAAGCTGTTTGGAGTTGTCTCCAATTCCTATTCATTCAAAATCTCCTTCTGTCGAGCGACTTCAAGTTCATTTACCGCAACATTAGAATATTGTCTTTTCAAGGAGTCAACCACTACCCTCAGTTTTAAAAAGGCCAGGTGTTGATAAAACAATACTTACACAATAGTTTGCACGAGAATGAATTGATGTCGACGGGCATAATATTTATTACTCTAAATTTCCAAATAGTATGTTTGACATGTTGGTAAAAAAAATGGGTACCTAGATTAAAAGGGTTTTTGCCTTGTCCATGTCACATATGTCTACCTTGCTGTTAGAGAGTTATATTTTGTTAGGTTACTTTTAAACCATGTCAAAGGAGCTTTAAGCTTTAAAGACTTGAGAAAGGTTTCTGGAGTTATTTATCTAACATTTCAGCTTGCTTACAAGACCTTGAGCGTTTTGGGTGATGATAAGAATGGGCTGAGGCTTTTTATGAAGCTATTACAAGTGTCACATCTCCATAACTCAACTTTTTGTTAACATCATTTTTTTTTTTGGTGAAGTTGTCAATCCAATAGCTTTATTCCTTGAATGTTTGCATTTAATGCATGATGATATCATATACCATCTTAGATTAACCTTCAGCATGCCAAATCTATGATTATCATAAGCTGAGTTGCGAAACTATATTTTGTATGAGCTCGAGTTGCTTTTTAATGTTGTTGCCACCTATTTTGAGAAACATGATCTTCTAATTTCAGATGGGAGTTTGTTGTCTAAAGTAAAAAACAAACTTAACTAAATTATAATATCGCTGATTTGACATGTCAGCATTCATCTGCTCTTTCGATACTTAACCGGTGCTAGAAAAATATCTATGAATATGTTGTTAAATATGTTCTCGATAAATCCCATACATTGATATTTGTCCATAGCCATAATGCCAGAAATTTTTTTTGTGGCATACAATAATTAATAAAATAAGGTCTGAAGGTTTAACAGTGTTTGTTGTTGCCTCATCCGGGATTGCTTCACTTTTGCTATTGAGTGGGAAAACTGCTCATTCAAGGTTTAATATCCATCTTCTAGTTACTGATGACTCATTAAATGGATAAAGAAAAACACTTATCTTTCATACTTGTTTGAAATGATAGCTTTTGTCGTTTGGGATGAGACTTCGATGAATAATAGATGTTGCTTCGAGACATGGGACCATTCGTTACGAGTTGTTTTAGAAAATGGTCGTGACTCTAAGCAAGAAAAACCATTTATAGGGAAATCAATCTTATTAAGAGGGATTTCATGCAAATTTCACCTGTTGTTCCTACAGGAACAAGGGAAAAGATTGTCTATGCATCTCTTAGTAGCTTGGCTTTATGGCCTAAGTTCAAAACCCTCTTAAAAAGAACATGTGCCTTTCATTCGATGGCCTTGATGACAATAAAAAAAAAACTTTGTGAATTTGCTAAGTGGATTCTTTCAATTAGGAATGGAGAATATCTGACCTCACATTCTTAAATGATTGCAATGCATCTCTGGTTAAAATCCCATCAGATCTATTGTTAAATGTTGGGTTGGATCTAATTACAACCATTGTCTAAACAATTTATCCTTGCATTGGTGAAACCAATATTGATACAAATTATTTTAAGAAAAAAGGTAATCATCACTCCGAAGAATGTTACAGTTACTTAGATAAACAATTTTTTCCTTCATAGTTCATTAGGGGTCAAATGTCTTTACCTAAGCACTGATATTGTCTGCAAGTCTTTTGGCAATATCAATAATGTTAATTTATCATACCCTGTTAAGTTTATCAGTTAACTCGAGTTTAATGATGTGCCTTCATATGCCTTTTCTTTGAAAATAGGGACACCAATCATGTTATTACGTAACATAAATCTATCAGCTAGTCTATGTAATGGAATAAAACTCAATGTTACACAACTTGCTGAGAGAGTGTACAAATTATAATAGCATCTAATATTGGAAGTCATGTTTTCATCCCAAGAATTGTCTTTCATATAAATGAAGGAAGTTGCCCATTCACAATTAGACAGATAATTTTCTATTAGACCATGCTATGGTATGATAATAAACAAAATCCAGGGGCAATCATTGAAAGTCATCGGCTTTTTTCTCAAAGAACAAGCTTTCAATCATGGCCAATTAGATGTCGTTTTCTCACAAGTTACGTTAAATAATAGGCTCAAAATAATCACATATGACAACAAGGAAAAACCTTTTAATTATACGAAGAATATTGTCTATAAAGATGTCATAGGATCTATATCTAGAGAATTATTGTTTTAAATTGTAGAGGTCAAATGCAGTCATTGAACAATACCTTCTAAGGAATTGCTTTCTCTTTTCAATGACCCTTCTAAAGTTTCAAGAGCCTTTTTTCCTTTATTTGTTAACTTTTACCTATTCTCTTTTAGTTTTCTTTCCACCTTCGCTATTTTCTTATTTGTTCAATTACATTATGTGTTACTAAATCAGATTCTTCTTATATGTGTTGTGCCTCTCATTTATATGAAAAAGTGCATAGCATCTAACCAACTATATTATATTTTCGTAGAGCCATGGCTATTCCAATTCAAAACATCAAGAAGTTCCTCTTTTCTCTATTAATGTGTGCTCAAGTCTGTCGTCTGTGGGTAGCAAAATTTGATGGCCAGCATAATAGCTTTAATTGTGTTTTATTGATAATCAGGTTAGGTTTTCCTTGTTATCACCAATCTATTAACAATTTATTCTTAAAAAAAAAAAAACTAAATTCTATATGATATTATTTCTTATAGCATTCATGTCTTCATCATTACATATTAGTTTAGTCATTGTTTTATTCTTTTGATGATTTTTATACTTCTTTGCTTATACCTTTTTTTCTGCTTATAAAAAAAACATGGCAACTTACCTTACAAATTGTCATTTCATTAATACACTATTTTTAATTTTATTTTACAGTTGCATATTTTTTCCTTTTAAATGACATTTCTTTTTGTTTTTTAATATAGGGCAAAGCAATTCAAGAATCGACAAAAGCAAGGGATATTCCATTTTTCAATTTCATTGCTGAGGATGAACATTATGAAATAAAAGGCTTTTACACCTACGAGAATAGATCAAGAAACCTGGTGCTTCCAAACAATGTTGTCATTGACTTGAAATCTAACATAATAATTTATGTCATTTCTCCTTTTGTACCATTAGTGTTGAGGTTTAGTACGGTTGACTTTGTGCATATTCTATCTAAAATAAAGAGATCAAGGATTCTCATAGTTTCTTACAAACACTTTTAGTTATTTTCCTCTTATAGTTGACTCAGTGTTTCATATAAAAAACCATCTTAACACTTATGCCTTTTATTATTTTTAAGATGTGCTTAGGAGGCTTAAAGCAGTACAACCACTACAGCAAATCTTGGTTCATGGTTAAAATCTTGAAAATAAAAAAAGGTCACCCTATAAAATACACGGTTAGTTTTTACTGCCCATCAACTTTATGGAATACGTATTTCATTGCATAATAAATCTTTTCTAATATATTCCAAGGGTGATGACATATGTATTACTCTTTAGAGCAACTATGTTTGGAGCTTTGATATTATTGCTTTACAGGAGCTCTCGTCTTCTGCCATTGTTGTTTTTGCAAGGTTTCGTGTCTCTAAACTTCTAGGTCAACCCTTTCACCTCCAAGGCGTCAACTTACATTATCAATTTTTCTATTTGATTAATAACCTTTCTTCTTCTTCTTTTTCCTTTTTTTTTTAGCTCAACCATTTTGTTTTTTTCCTTTTTCATACTCTAAATAGGTCAACCAAACTTGAATAACATTGTTGTTTCACTTTGGTACTTTAAACCTATATGCTTAAATTGTTAGTATACACGTATTAGTGTGTCTTCCTTTCCTTATTCAGTCTTTTTTTAGCACATATATTTCTTTTTTATGTTAACTTTTTTTTTTTCTCATGTTATGCCCCAGTTTTAAACAGCTCCCTGTTAAGATTTATCAGTTGCCATCATCTTCAAATGTTGTATTGTCGATTAAAGACCAAATTAATGAAAATAGGAATACAATTAGAGAGATTCTAGACATGAATCCTTATGAACAAAAGGTTTACCTTTGTTATTTTCATTCAAATACTTTATATTATCTTTTTGCTCATTCTTATAAGCATTCTAAGAGATTCTATTCGAAACCCCAGCCTTTGCACTTTGACTATAGTGTTTCCCCCTTAATCATCATGCAATATTTAACTTTCTATTTTTTCCAGGACACAAGATTCACATGTGGGCATCCATTGCTGATTTTGATTTTTCTAAGGGTGGTGGTATCCAAGTTGTCCAAAATGCAACAAAAAACTTAGTAAAACTAGAAAAATTACAAATACATCGACCACGACTTCATACCTCTTTGTCGATTCCACAGTGTAGTGCATTACACATTAATAGATGATTTAAAAAAAATTAACTTTGTTATCAATGCTTTTTTATTGTTACTTTAATTTCCCAAATGTTCACATAAATTTCGACTAGAATGTGTCATGGCTAGTAGAGAAGATGTTACTAGCTTCTTTTTTGTTGTGAAAGCTACTAAGAACTTCTTTGGTTCGTCTACACATCATTATATGTATGAAAAAAAAGTTTAGCAATCCTTTTATCATCGTGCCTTTAATGATTGTCAAGCTCAGTAAGAGCTTTATTTTTCAGCTTAGATTCAGTGCCTTTAGACCTGGTAGCAATCGATGTGACATGGTCATATATAAAATCTTTGATGATGTCCTTTAAAATGAGCTTAATGAGTAATCCTAGCAGTCGAGAACATCTGCAACATCTGATGTGGTTGTTGCTCCATCCTCAACACCACCATCTTTACACAACCCTTTCATTTTAGCAAACATTGTGCCTTAACACCCAATAACCATTGCATCTGCTGACACACCCACAATAACAATACCAACAAACTTCCCTGCTGAAACAAAAAGAAAATTAGAGTTTGACAATGAGAACACCATTAAAGCAAGCCTATATTTCCCTCTTTTTTTTAATGTTTTGTTCCTAATAACCCATGAAACCATGTGATCTCTGTGTAAGCAGAAGACATAATGTGATATTCAGACTTAGTGGAGGACTTGGAAACTATGTTTTGCTTCTTACTCTTCCAAGAAATGAATGCATTGCCTAAAAACATGCACAAGCCAGTAACAGAGTGACAAGTATCCACACATCTGGCCTAGTTAGCATCACTATACCCCACCAATTGTAAGGAAGATTCCTTAGAAAAAATAACCCGCATGTAGACGTGCCTTTTAGATATCGGATAATGCAACGAATAGCGGCCAAGTGAAGGTGTTGAGGGGCCTAAAAAATTGACTAACCTACTGGACAATAAAATAAATGTTAGAACGAGTAATCGTCAAGTAGTTCAAACTCCCAATAAGTTGTCGATACAAGGATGGATCTGATAGAAGGTCATCTTCCTCCTAACGAAGTTTAAGATTTACCTTCATTGAAGTAAGAACATAATTACTCAATTGAAGGCCAACTAATGAAATCACTTCATCTATGTATTTGTGCTGGTGTAACAATGTACCAGTTAGAGTAAGTTACACCTCAAGACCAACTGCAAGGGACCTAAAATCTTTCATTTGAAAAAAAGCCTTGAGATGTTGTTGTAATTGCTTAATTAATGCAGTATCAAAGCTAGTAATCACAATGCCATCAATATATACTAAAAGCAATACAATTCCTGCAGAAGTCTTAACAAGAAACATAGAGGAATCAAACTGACTCCGAGTAAAGTGAAAAGCAAGTAGAGTATAGTGAAATTTATCAAACCATGCATGCGAAGCTTGTTTCAGCCCATACAAAGATCTAGGAGTGTGCAAAAAAACTGGAAAACTGAAAAAAAAATTGACCAAAAAAACCGAACCGAGAAAAAAAATCGATTAAACTGATTAAAATAGTTAGAAAAAATCTCGGTTTGGTTTGGTTTTTAGTTTTGTAATGCAAGAACTGGTTAACCCGAACCGGTTCAAAAAAAGGTACTATAAATAGAGAAAAGACCCCCCAATAACCCTAGCCACCAAGCCCCCTCTCGACTCTCCCTCTTTCTCTCCCTCTCCCTCCCCCTAAACTTAGAAGCAGCCCCCTCTCGCCTCTTGATCCTAGGATGAATCCGAGTGTAGAGGATCTTGCTAAGCTTGAGTGCAAGAGGATGTTGATCTTTGTAGTTGAGAAAGATTATTTGACTGTTACAGGCTTGCAACTAAGAATTATTATGAGAATTTGAAAAGGAGTGGATGGAAGGGAACTGTTGAACTTGTCAAGAATGAAAAGGAAGATCACTGCTTCTATTTGTTTGATCTCGATGGTGACAAGGCTCAGAAAATGAGGCATAAGTTTGTTTCGTTTCTCAAACAAGACCAGTTTAATCTCAAACAAGATCTTGCTAAGTTTGTTTTGTTTGATGGTGACAAGGCTCAGGAAATGAGGCATAGGTTTTCTCGGTTTTTTGAAATCAAGAACCGAACCGAAACCGGTCGGTTTGACTCGGTTTTGGTTTTTTTAAAAAAACTGGTTTGGTTGTTTTTTATAGGTAAAAACCGAACCGAACCGAAAATGATCACCCCTACAAAGATCGGTGTAGCTGACAAACCTCTGAGGAAGGTGTGGTAAACATGTCGGGAAGTGGAGACATAAATATCTTCCTTCAAATCCTCATGTAGAAAAGCATCTTCACGACCATTTACCGGGGTTTAATTAAAAATATATGCTCACAGCTAATTTGGCATAAATTATATGTCTTTGGGTTATTTAAAATGTTACTTTTCATAGTTTAGTTCTAAAACAGAACATTATGCCTATGAAATCATTTTGACATCAATTTAAGTCACAATTTAGTTTTTGTTCCAAGTTGAGTCATGATTAACAAGTAGAAATCATGTGTCTTTAAGTCATATGTCAAAAGTTGCTTTTTGTAATTCATTTCTAGAAGAATTTATTATATTGATGAATTTGTTTGACAAAACTTTTGTGAACAACCTTCTTTTAGAGCCATAATTTAGATTTTCTTCAAATTTAGTCATGGTTAGTGAGTAGAAATCATTTTGACAACAACAATGTTGTAAACATATTCTTTGAGTCACAATTTAGTTTTTGTTCCAAATTGAGACATGATCAATGAGTAGAAATCATGTGTCTTTGAGTCATATGTCAAAAGTTGCTTTTCGTAATTCATTTCTAGGAGAATATATTATACTGATGAAATTTTTCTGACAAAACTGTTTTTACGCAAATGTAGTCAAAATATTTTTCAAGTTCAATGAGTAAAAATCTTGTTTATTCACTCTTCATCTTCCACTCAAATGATGTCAAATTGTACTATAGGTTTTTTGTTTTCTTACATAATAAGTATAGAATAAACTATCTATATTTGTCAAAAAGGACACGGTAAGTTACTTAAAAGAAGTTGCATCAAACAGGCTCCTAGATCGTGAGGGAAAAGGTTTCATACCATGAAAGAACAGGCATATAGAATGTTTTGTCTTTTAGCATGTGCTTTAAATCTTCAAACTATCTTTTTGGTTGAGATGAATCAGGTTTTTTGAGTTTGAATGTGCTGTATACACATGTTGCTTCTATAACCCATCATGTTTTCTCTTTAGCGTATTATGATGGCTTAATCAAGATGCTTTCTGATCATATTTAATCATTTACTTCCATGCACATATGAAGAGCAAATTGGACAAATAACTAAGAAATGATATTGAAAGTCAACTACTCAGACCTAAAGTTTCACATTTCAGAACTTGCCTGGTTCATTGCTCAGGAGTTAGGTGAATGCAATGCAGGTTATATTGCAGCATTATATATATATATATATATATATATATATATAGGGGGCTCGGGTTTTTTTATTGTAGCACTAGACATAGATTATTATTGGTTGCTATAGTAAAATCACCATTTTACCTCTCCACTAAAAAAATCAACATTTTACTTTGGGGGTAAAGTTTTCTTTTCATGGGGACTCATTGGTCATTGTTGATTTGGGAAAGGCAAAATGATCTTATCGTATAAAAATAAATAGTAAAATAATTATATTACCCTTTAAAAATTACAAGTATGGAAGGGTTTTTTTGTCATTTTCTTTTTCGAGAAATGGTGTAATTGCTTCAATGCCCTTCAAATTAAAAATTTTAAAGATATCATTTAGGGGTTATTTGGACTTTTTGTGGTTTTTTTTTTTGTTATATACAATGTGAATGAGGATTAGTTTAGTCTTTTTAGCAATATAAAAAATAATAAAAAGTGACTTGTGCATGTAGAGGGTCATTGTGTTCAAGTGGTGTTTGTGCATTCCTACGGCGGCCAAAATTGTCCGACCTTCATGTCAATAGAACCGCCGAATGGAGGTGCTTCCAATGAGGTGGTGTGTGTGTTGTGATTCACCACAGTTAAATTTTTTTCCCCCTTTTTCTCTCTCTCTCATGGCCTTTAGATTCACGCTTGTCAAACAAAAAATAAAAATACAGTAGCCAAAATTGCCTGACCTTCATGTCAATAAAACTGCCAAGTTGAGACGCTTCCAATGGGGTGGCGTGTGTGTTGTGATTCGCCACAATTAAATTTTTGCCCCCCTTTTTTTCTCTCTCACGGTCTCTAGTTCGCGCTAGTCAAACAAAAAATAAAAATTGTCCTTCTATTTTATTTTTATTTCAATTATAGTTCTTATTTTTTTAATTAATATTTGATTATTTTATATTTATTTAATTTATTTTTCTTTTCAGTTTTATCTATTGAATTTAATTTGATTTTTATATCAGATTTGCTCTTTATCCTTTTAATTGCTATTTTTTTTCAATTTAATCCTCTAAAATTTAATTTAATTTTATTTTATTTTTATATTAGATTTGATCCTAGTTTTTTAAATTACTATTTTTTATATCATTTTCTTAATTGACTTTTATTTTTTAATTTCATTCCTCATCATTTTATTTATTTTTATTTGGTCCTTATTCTTTTATTTTTTTTATTTTCATTCTTTTTTTATTTCATCCTTTAATATTTGATTGGTTTTGAGTTTGAATTGTGGAATTTTTTCATGCAGTGATCCAAGTCTCATAATCCAGATCATAAGTGTGAAGTGTTAACATGTATTGATATCGGTCTCTTTTTTTTATTTTATTTTCAATTTCATCCTTCAACATTAAATTTATTTAAAATTGAGCTATTTTTTTCTTTAATTTGTTTCCTATGAAGATAGTTCAACCTTATGACCCGAGTCACAAATTTATCTTGGTAACTTGAATTTACCGGGCTAGTGTGCCTGCGCCACCTTTTTTTTATCATATTTTATTTTTTCTTTCCTATTTTATCCTTCGAGTTTAGTTTTTTACTTTTTTTTTCTTTTTTAAATAAAATTAAGGCAAGTCTTTTGCATTTTTATATTAGAATATTATTTGATTTGGTGTATAGCCTATTTGTTATTTTTAAAAACTTTTTAAACTTGGTGTATTTTCAGCTCCTTGAGATTAAAAAAATTATTTTTATAGGTTTTTTTTTCTTTAGACAAGAAATTATTATCAAACTTTCAAAGCTTTTTTTTTTCATATATGTGTACCAGCCCTTTTTTTTGGTGTCTAGATGAAAAATAATTTTTAAGATAAAAAAAATTATTAGATCCAAGAAGAATCTCATCGCGGGTTTAATTGATCCAGTTAACTCAAGATTTGTTTTTTAGATTAATTTTTTTAAAACTCAATATGCATAATTATTAGCTTTTTTTGTTTTTTTGTTTTTTTATTTTTTTTGTTGTAAAAATAAAAGTGTTGTATAAGCTTGTATGCTCATTTCTTTTGCTGGAAAAAAAAATGTTTGCTATAAAAAAACCATGTTGGATAAGCCATTACATTTCTTTTCTAAAAAAAATTATTTCTCCGACCAATGGCAAAGCACGGGCAGTTGGCTAGTTTGATCTAAATGCAAATCAAAGTGGTGTTCATAATCATCTTCTCGATCAGGTAAAAGATGTCAAAATTAAAGCTACTTCCTAATTCATACTGGCTATGATGAAGTATACTTTGGGAAGCCAATAATTGTAAATGCATGATTTCAGGTCCATTTACTCAATTTTACTGATCAAAAAGGAAATGATTCATTCATCAGATGGGCTGTAGTCCCTTCAGGATCTGCCGACTGCATTTCTGATGTCGCTGCTCTCGGAAGTTTGTTTTTGGAAGTTATCGTTTAATTAACTGGAACATCAAGGCCCCAGCATAACGGTAGGTTGCTTTTTACTTTATCGAAATCAGCCCCAGTTCATTATGGTTTTCGTTTCTTTTCCTCGACGTTTTTATTTATTAACTGGGTTCATCCTTGTATAAACAATTACTTCATGATTACAGAAGATGAATATATAATCAGTTGAAGGTTATGGCTCTTTTCCTCATTAAAAAATAAAATACAAAAGAAGAAGAAAAGAAGAAAAGTTGTGTCCTCTTGGTATGGTTTCATGCCTTTTTAGGCCTTACTGGGCTTTGATATGGTTCATGCCTCGTGGTATTCTGTGAACAGTGTGATCTCATCGTGTTACGCAGGAGATGGTGCATGGCAGCAACATTTTTTGCAGTGGTTCTAGCCATTGTTGTTGCTTGTAGTTTCGGATTATCAGCTCTTGGAATATGGTTTATTTGGAGACACTGACAACATACAATTAAGGCATACAAACAAGCTGATGCAGTGGTTTCGGAGCAAAGAACTATAGTCATTGTAGGCTTCTCGATGGTCAATGCATTGTTTTTTTTAATGCTGGTGTGTAAGATTTGGCCTTTTCTTTTTCTTTTTTTTTTTACTCGGAGAAGCTGTAAATCCTGCTACCCGTGCGACCGAATTGGATTTTGTCCATTGACACAAATTGCCCTTTCAAATGCTTTATTGTGTTGTGCAGCACAGACAGTTGTGCAAAGAAAAGTAGCTCGGCGCCAATATTTTGTATTTTAGCACATGTGAATCACTCAGAACCTGTTCGATAAAGCCATCAGAGAGAACTTTTTCCATGCTTGTTTTCTTTTTATTTCATGTATTTTTTTTTTTTAGTAAGCCTCTCTAGCTTTGAATTATTCACGTAAATGGTAAAAAAATCATCTCAATCTAATATTAAGTTGTTAGGTAGAATCTCAAGATGTAATTTATATTATTTTTTAATATATTATCTTAAATAAAAGCTATTTGGTCTTAAAACTTGCACAAACTTATACTACCTTATACTTAATTTTTATCTAATAAATAAAGATGATGAGATTCGAACTTGTGATCGTTTTATTATTAAAATTTTGATATTATGTTAAAGAATTATTTTAATCTAATAATTTAAATTATTATATAAAATTTTAAAATATAATTTATATTATTTCTCATAATACACGTAAACACGAAAGTTTCAAGCTTGGTGCAGTGGCTAATTATTCCTCAACTTTGTGCTGAACGCGTTATGGACCGAGTGGGTCAAAACATAAATAGTTGGACCATGCAAAGATCAGAGCGACCAGGTCCTTTGGGAATTTAAATAGGAGTAACAACAAGCATGCCTCAATTTGAAATTGTTACAAACTGTGAAGTTGACATTCCGAGGAGTTTCCCCCTATCTTCCTGTGCTGGAATGAGAGCCACGTGTTGCTTGGTCAAGCAGGTTCTAGGAGGCATAAAGTCCAAAAAGGCCTTCCGGGTGTAAAATGCCTAGGAATCACGCACCGAGTAAAACTAATTACACTATAAAAACTCTTTTCCAACTTTTAGAGGGCACGTCATGTGTCATGTCAACCTTCTGTGTGCAACTGGTCAGGTTAGGTATATTTTTTAAAATATTTTTTATTTAAAAATATATTAAATTAATATTTTAAGTTCGGTACAATAATTACAAGGCAAAAGGAAAAGGAAAAGGAAAAGTAATAGATGATTCATGGATTACTTCTCATGCGATTTGACCCTGTGAGTTTGTGTGCACAGAAGGAGAATAATAAATAAAATAAAGTCTTCCAACGACTTCTTTGCAACGGTCGGCTGCTAACAAATTTCATAACTAATTTTTTTTATTATTTATTAGTATGGAGAATAATATTTCGATTAACCTCAACATATTTTAATTAATTTTATAAATTTTAAAATTAATAATTATATAAATTTTTAATAATTTTAAAATTTACAAGACTCGAACTAATAATTTTTAAAAAACAAATCTAAAATTTAATCAGTTAAGAAAAAAACAAATATATAATAACTACCATAACCCTCCTCTACTATAATATTATTTTTTTTCATATTAAAAAAAAAGAATGTATGGATAAAAGAATGATCGAATTTCTTATATTTACATAAGATCACGAGTTGGAATATTTAAATTTAGAAAAATATTCTTTATTTTTATAATGAATTAATCATAATTATGAGAACATGAATCCTTATTCTGTTAACTACTCGCTCTTACCCTTTTAACCTCGTTTTTAAACCTCACGCAAGGGAAGGCATCAATGCTTTAGAGCCCACAGCACATAATAATGACAGCGCAGATGCACCCTCTTAATAGGCATAACTGGGTATAAACGAAAATAAAAATAAGGAAAAAAAATATATAATAATAGTAATAATCGAAAGAAACTAAAACGCCCAGCGTTTAACCATGTAGAGAAACACCATGAATCTCTTATCAAATTTATTGTGATTTGTAATAGTGTTATTTTTTTTAGTCATCAAAGTTTTTTTTTTCTTTTTAATTGCATCCTTTAATGAAATGTTTTGGGTTTTTTGTCAATTAATTGTCTATTATCTTCACGTGTTCTATGGATTTGATGGTTTTTTTCCTGAATTTAAGATTTTTTTTCCTGAATTTTAAACTTGATTGGAGTCAAATAAAATGAGGTATGGTTTTAATTTGTAATGAAAAGATATAATTAAAAGATAAAATAGTTTATTGTAAAACAAGAGAAAATCATGTGGCTACTATCGAACTCATGCAGAAAAACCCTTTTTAAAGCCGGTTTGTTTTGTGATTTAAAAGTATTTTTAAAAAAATAATTTTTTTTCAAATTAATTCTTTTAGATTTTAGATATTTTAAGATACTAATATAAAAAAAATTAAAAATATTATTTTAATACATTTCTAAACAAAAAAAATTTTAAAAAGTAAATGCTACTACAATACTAAACAGGCTCTAATCCATTTGTTTTTTTTTTTTTTCCACACTACCTTTAGTATTTGGGGTTTTAGTTTTGGTCTAAAAAATTATTTTGTTTATTTTTTAATTTTTAGATTTGATTAAGGAAGTTGCCAGAAAATGTGAAAGAAAGAGAAAATTGTTAATTACCTGCATTCCAGTAATAAAAAAAGAAGTATCGACATTAATGGGTTGAGAAGTAGAGAAGTTATATTTAGGTGTTTTAAATTTTTCATATTTCTAGAAAAAATAGACTAAAGCTTGAAAATGTTTTTTTTCAAAATCACGTTATTTTTTTATTTTTAATCAATTTAAAATAATTTTATTGAGGTATTTATAATATTTTATTAGTTTTTTTAATTAAAAAAAAGTTGAAATGCCTTTCTTAGGCATTTAAGATCTTACCCCGACTTTTCAAGCATCTTTAGTGGGTGGGAAGTCAATTAGTAAATGACATGTGTCATCGATATGTTTTATGTTTTAACTAATTGAGTATATGATGATATATTAAAAAAAAAAAATCTGGCTACACGAGCTTGGGTGTTTGGTATTGCGGTCGGAAAGTGTTTTTAAAAAAAATTAAATTTTTTTTAAATTTTTTTGCTTTAAATTAATATGTTTTGATGTTTTTATATCATTTTGAAGTGCTAATGTCAAAAATAATTTTAAAAAAATAAAAAATATTATTTAAATATGTTTTGGAATAAAAAACACTTTGAAAAACAACTGCTATCACACTCCCAAACACCCTAATCTTATTCAATCAGTTTCTTGAGAATGTTGTTTTTTTTATTGTCGTGCAATTAAATACAAAATTGATTTTAAAAAATAAAGTTATTAAATAACTGACTCGATGACTTGGGTTGTGGGTTTAGTGGGTTAATCAACCTAACTCAAGTCAATTCAATACATTGTCAATTCAATAATAACAATAAAAAACACTAAAATAACAGCCACTTTATTTTAAGATTAAACTAGATTCAAAATAAGTTGATCGAGTCGTGTTTAGACTTTTCCAATCGATCGAGTCCTATAAAGTCAACTTAGACCATCATTAATTTAAAATTTAAACTATAAAAGAAATCACGACACGGGGTCATCGTGGTTAAGGGTGAGTTAAATAGGAGCGAGTTGAATAATAATGATAAAAGTTCTTCAAAACAATGCGCAAATAGTGTATTATTCCTATATTTTTAATACATTTACATAAAAAAAATATAAAAAATTTTCTTTTCTTTAATTTAAACTTGATGTTGTCTTCAAAAATATTCTATGGATAAAGAAGGATACTTTTTTATTTTGATTTCATATCATCTAAATTTTTTTTTAATTATTAAGCTTTTTAATTTGATTTATCATCATCTAAAGTTTTTTTTCTAAAACAATTATTACACAAAATTGTTTTTTATAAAAAAAATTGAAGGAATAGGTATTTATTTTGATTGTT
>Ga0325411_1004143_pt1 | contig 16313 bp, 5 predicted proteins | sample PopdelMetagenome_13_FD_206181 | JGI IMG/M metagenome (GOLD analysis project Ga0325411, IMG submission 206181) | Populus deltoides microbial communities from Bellville, Georgia, United States - Xylem-PdIQD-R4 | ecosystem: Host-associated > Plants > Phyllosphere > Stem > Wood/Secondary xylem...
ACACAGCCCCTTTTGAATCATAAATAGTCAGGGAAAACTGAGTCGCTGCCCACTTCGAAGAAGCCCTCGAAACTCTTTTCACAGGTGACAAATGGATTCGTCAGCCCACACATCCCCTGTAGACTTAAAAACACTCAAAGAAAACTGACTCGATGCCCAGTCAAAAATAACCCCTGCAACTCCTTGCACAGGTGATGAATGGATTCGTCTGCCCAGACATACCCTTTTGACTCATAAACAGTCACCAAAAACTCAGTCGGTGCCCTCACAGAAACGGTCCCTGAAACTGTTTTCACAGGTGATGAATGGATTCGTCAGACCACACAGCCCCTGTTGACTCATAAACAGTCAAGGAAAACTGACTCGCTGCCCATTTAGATATAGCCTCTGAAACTGCTTTCACAGGTGGCGAGTGGATTCGGCACCCCAAACAGCCCCTGGTGACTCCTAAACAGTCTAGGAAAACTGAGTCGGTGCCCTCACAGAAACGGCCCCTGAAACTGTTTTCACATATGACGAATGTATTCGTCAGCCCCCACAGCCCCTGTTCCCTTATTAACAATAAAGGAAAACTGACTCGCTGCCCATTCAGATATACCCCCTGAAACTGCTTTCACTTATGGTGAATGGATTCGGCAACCCAAACAGCCCTTGGCGATTCATAAACAGTCTAGGAAAACTGAGTCGCTGCCCACTCAGAAGCAGCCCTCGAGACTCTTTTCACATGTGACGAATGGATTCGTCAGCCCCCACAACCCCTGTTGACTCATAAACAGTGAAGGAAAACTGACTCGTTGCCCATTCAAATATAGCCCCCGAAACTGCTTTCCCAGGTGACGAATGGATTCGTCTGCCCACACAGCCCCTTTTGACTCATAACCAGTCACCAAAAACTGAGTCGGTGCCCTCACAGAAACGACCCCTGAAACTGTTTTCACAGGTGATGACTGGATTCGTCATCCCACACAGCCACTGTTGACTCATAAACAGTCAAAGAAAACTCACTCGTTGCCCATTGAGATGTCTCCTCCGAAACTGCTTTCACAGGTGGCGAATGGATTTGGCAGCCCAAACAGCCCCTCGTGACTCATAAACAGTCTAGGAAAACCAAGTCGCTGCCCCCTGAGAAGGAGCCCTCGAAACTCTTTTTACATGTGACAAACGGATTCGTTAGCCCCCACAGCCCCTGTTGACTCATAAACAGTGTAGGAAAACTGACTCGTTGTCCATTCAGATATAGCCCCCGAAACTACTTTCCCAGGTGACGAATGGATTCGTCTGCCCACACAGCCCTTTTTGACTCATAAACAGTCACAAAAAACTGAGTCGATGCCCTCACAGAAAGGCCCCTGAAACTGTTTTCACAGGTGATGAATGGATTCGTTAGCCCACACAGCCCCTGTTGACTCATAAACAGTCAAGGAAAACTAACACGCTGGTCATTCAGATATATCCCTCGAAACTGGTATCACAGGTGGCGAATGGATTCGGTAGCCCAAACAGCCCCTGGTAACTCATAAACAGTCAAGGAAAATTCAGTCGCTGCCCACTCAGAAGGAGCCCTCAAAACTCCTTCCACATGTGCCGAATGGATTCGTCTGCCCACACAGCCCTTTTTGACTCATAAACAGTCACCAAAACCTGAGTCGGTGCCCTCACAGAAACGGCCCCTGAAACTGTTTTCATATATGACGAATGTATTCGTCAGCCCCCACAGCCCTTGTTCCCTTATTAACAATAAAGGAAAACTGACTCGCTGCCCATTCAGATATACCCCCTGAAACTGCTTTCACTTATGGTGAATGGATTCGGCAACCCAAACAGCCCCTGGCGATTCATAAACAGTCTAGGAAAACTGAGTCGCTGCCCACTCAGAAGCAGCCCTCGAGACTCTTTTCACATGTGACGAATGGATTCGTCAGCCCCCACAACCCCTGTTGACTCATAAACAGTGAAGGAAAACTGACTCGTTGCCCATTCAAATATAGCCCCCGAAACTGCTTTCCCAGGTGACGAATGGATTCGTCTGCCCACACAGCCCCTTTTGACTCATAACCAGTCACCAAAAACTGAGTCGGTGCCCTCACAGAAACGACCCCTGAAACTGTTTTCACAGGTGATGACTGGATTCGTCATCCCACACAGCCACTGTTGACTCATAAACAGTCAAAGAAAACTCACTCGTTGCCCATTGAGATGTCTCCTCCGAAACTGCTTTCACAGGTGGCGAATGGATTTGGCAGCCCAAACAGCCCCTCGTGACTCATAAACAGTCTAGGAAAACCAAGTCGCTGCCCCCTGAGAAGGAGCCCTCGAAACTCTTTTTACATGTGACAAACGGATTCGTTAGCCCCCACAGCCCCTGTTGACTCATAAACAGTGTAGGAAAACTGACTCGTTGTCCATTCAGATATAGCCCCCGAAACTACTTTCCCAGGTGACGAATGGATTCGTCTGCCCACACAGCCCTTTTTGACTCATAAACAGTCACAAAAAACTGAGTCGATGCCCTCACAGAAAGGCCCCTGAAACTGTTTTCACAGGTGATGAATGGATTCGTTAGCCCACACAGCCCCTGTTGACTCATAAACAGTCAAGGAAAACTAACACGCTGGTCATTCAGATATATCCCTCGAAACTGGTATCACAGGTGGCGAATGGATTCGGTAGCCCAAACAGCCCCTGGTAACTCATAAACAGTCAAGGAAAATTCAGTCGCTGCCCACTCAGAAGGAGCCCTCAAAACTCCTTCCACATGTGCCGAATGGATTCGTCTGCCCACACAGCCCTTTTTGACTCATAAACAGTCACCAAAACCTGAGTCGGTGCCCTCACAGAAAGGCCCCTGAAACTGTTTTCACACGTGATGAATGGATTCGTTAGCCCACACAGCCCCTGTTGACTCATAAACATTCAAGGAAAACTGACTCGCTGCCCATTCAAATATAGCCCCCGAAACTGCTTTCATAGTTGGCGAATGGATTTGGCAGCCCAAACAGCCCCTGGTGACTCATAAACAGTTTAGGAAAACTAAATCGCTGCCTCGAAACGTTTTTCACATGTGACGAATGGATTCGTCAGCCCCTACAGCCCCTTTTGACTCATAAACAGTCACCAAAAAATCAGTTGGTGCCCTCATAGAAACGGCCCCTGAAAGCTTTGTCACAGGTGATGAATGGATTCGTTAGCCCACACATCTCCTGTTGACTCATAAACAGTCAAGGAAAACTGACTCGCAGCCCATTCAGATATATCCTCCGAAACTGCTTTCACAGGTGGTGAATGGATTCGGCAGCCCAAACAGCCGCTGGTGACTCATAAACAGTCTAGGAAAAATGAATCGCTGCCCACTCAAAAGCAGCCCTCGAAACATTTTTCACATGTGACGAATGGATTCGTCAGCCCCTACAGCCCCTTTTAACTCATAAACAGTCACCAAAAACTGAGTCGGGGCCCTCATAGAAACGGCCGCTAAAACTGTTTTCACAGATGATGAATGGATTCGTCAGCCCACACAGCCCCTGTTGATTCCTAAACAATCAAGGAAAACTAACTCGCTGCCCATTGAGATATAGCCTCCGAATCTGCTTTCATAGGTGGCGTAAGGATTCGGCAGCCCAAACAGCCCCTAGTGACTCATAAACAGTCTAGGAAAACTGATTCGCTGCCCACTCAGAAGTAGCCCTCGAAACTCTTTTCACATGTGACGAATGGATTCGTCAGCCCCCACAGCCCCTGTTCACTCATAAACAGTCAAGGAAAACTAACTCGCTGCCCTCTCAGATATAGCCCCCGAAACTGCTATCACAGGTGGCGAATGGATTCGGCAGCCCAAACACCCCCTGTTGATTCATAAACATTCTAGGAAAATTGAGTCGCTGCCCCCTCAGAAGCAGCCCTCGAAACTCTTTTCACATGAGTCGAATGGATTCGTCAGCCCCTAAAGCCCCTTTTGACTCATAAACAGTCACCAAAAACTGAGTCGGCGCGCTCATAGTCGGTGCCCACATGAGTCGAATGGATTCGTCAGCCCCTAAAGCCCCTTTTGACTCATAAACAGTCACCAAAAACTGAGTCGGTGCCCTCATAGAAACGGACCCTCAAACTGTTTTCACAGGTGATGAATGGATTCGTGAGCCCACACATCCCCTGTTGACTCATAAACAGTCAAGGAAAACTAACTCGCTGCTCATTCAGATATATCTCCCGAAACTGCTTTCACAGCTGGCGAATGGATTCGACAGCCCAAACAGCCCCTAGTGACTCATAAACAGTCAAGGAAAATTCAGTCGCTGCCCACTCATAAGGAGCCCTCAAAACTCTTTTACATGTGACGAATGGATTCGTCAGCCTCCACAGCCCCTGTTGACTCATAAACAGTCAAGGAAAACTAACTCGCTGCCCATTCAGATATAGCCGCTGAAACTGCTTTCACAGGTGGCGAATGGATTCGGCAGCCCAAACAGCCCTAGGTGATTCATAAACAGTCTAGGAAAACTTAGTCGCTGCCCACTCAGAAGGAGCCCTCGAAACTCTTTTCACATGTGACGAATGGATTCGTCAGCCCCTACAGCCCCTGTTGACTCATAAACATTCAAGGAAAACTGACTCGCTGCCCATTCAGATATAGCCCCCGAAACTGCTTTCATAGTTGGCGAATGGATTCGGCAGCCCAAACAGCCCCGGGTGACTCATAAACAGTCTAGGAAAACTAAGTCGCTGCCCACTCAAAAGCAGCCCTCGAAACGTTTTTCACATGTGACGAATGGATTCGTCAGCCCCTACAGCCCCTTTTGACTCATAAACAGTCACCAAAAACTCAGTTGGTGCCCTCATAGAAACGGCCCCTGAAAGTGTTTTCACAGGTGATGAATGGATTCGTCAGCCCACACATCTCTTGTTGACTCATAAACAGTCAAGGAAAACTGACTCGCTGCCCATTCAGATATATCCTCCGAAACTGCTTTCACAGGTGGTGAATGGATTCGGCAGCCCAAACAGCCGCTGGTGACTCATAAACAGTCTAGGAAAACTGAGTCGCTGCCCACTCAGACGCAGCCGTCGAAATGTTTTTCACATGTGACGAATGTATTCGTCAGCCCCTACAGCCCCTTTTGACTCATAAACAGTCACCAAAAACTGAGTTGGTACCCTCATAGAAACGGACCCTCAAACTGTTATCACAGGTGATGAATGGATTCGTGAGCCCACACAGCCCCTGTTGACTCATAAACACTCAAGGAAAACTAACTCGCTGCGCATTCAGATATATCCCCCGAAACTGCTTTCATAGGTGGCGAATGGATTCGACAGCCCAAACAGCCCCTAGTGACTCATAAACAGTCAAGGAAAATTCAGTCGCTGCCCACTCAGAAGGAGCCATCAAAACTCTTTTACATGTGACGAATGGATTCGTCAGCCCCAACAGCCCCTGTTGACTCATAAACAGTCAAGGAAAACTAACTCGCTGCCCATTCAGATATACCTTCCGAAACTGCTTTCACAGGTGGCGAATGGATTCGGCAGCCCAAACAGCCCCTGGTGACTCATAAACAGTCTAGGAAAACTAAGTCGCTGCCGACTCAGAAGGAGCCCTCAAAACTCTTTTCACATGTGCCGAATGGATTCCTCAGCCCCCACAGCCCTAGTTGACTCATAAACAGTCAAGGAAAACTGACTCGCTACCCATTTAGATATATCCTCCGAAACTGCTTTCACAAGTGGCGAATGGATTCGGCAGCCCAAACAGCCCTTGGTGACTCATAAACAGTCTAGGAAAACTTAGTCGCTGCCCACTCAGAAGCAGCCCTCGAAACGTTGTTCATATGTGATGAATGGATTCGTCAGCCCCTAAAGCCCCTTGTGACTCATAAACAGTCACCAAAAACTGAGTCGGTGCCCTCATAGAAACGGCCCCTGAAACTATTTTCACAGATGATGAATGGATTCATCAGCCCACAGAGCCCCTGTTCACTCATAAACAGTCAAGGAAAACTGACTCGCTGCCCATTCAGATATAGCCCCCGAAACTGCTTTCACAGGTGGCGAATGGATTCGGCTGCCCAAACAGCCCCTGGTGATTCATAAACAGTCTAGGAAAACTTAGTCACTACCCACTCAGAAGGAGCCCTCGAAACTCTTTTCACATGTGACGAATGGATTCGTCAGCCCCCCAGCCCCTGTTCAATCATAAAAAGTCAAGGAAAACTGACTCGCTGCTCTTTCAGATATAGCCCCCGAAACTGCTACCACAGGTGGCGAATGGATTCGGCAGCCCAAACACCCCCTGGCGATTCATAAACAGTCTAGCAAAATTGAGTTGCTGCCCCCTCAGAAGCAGCCCTCCAAACTCTTTTCACATGTGACGAATGGATTCGTCAGCCCCTACAACCCCGTTTGACTCATAAACAGTCACAAAAACTGAGTCGGTGCCCTCATAGAAACGGACCCTCAAACTGTTTTCACAGGTGATGAATGGATTCGTCAGCTCACACAGCTACTGTTGACTCATAAACAGTCAAGGAAAACTGACTCGCTGCCCATTCAGAAATATCCTCCGAAACTGCTTTCACATGTGGCGAATGGATTCGGCAGCCCAAACAGCCCCTGGTGACTCATAAACATTCTAGGAAAACTGATTCGCTGCCCCCTCAAAAGTAGCCCTCGAAATTCTTTACACATGTGACGAATGGATTCGTCAGCCCCCACAGCCCCTGTTGACTCATAAACAGTCAAGGAAAACTGACTCGCTGCCCATTCAGATATAGCCTCTGAATCTGCTTTCACAGGTGGCGAAAGGATTCGGCAGCCCAAACAGCCCCTGTGACTCATAAACAGTCTAGGAAAACTGATTCGCTGCCCACTCAGAAGTAGCCCTCGAAACTCTTTTCACATGTGACGAATGGATTCGTCAGCCCCCACAGCCCCTGTTCACTCATAAAAAGTCAAGGAAAACTGGCTCGCTGCCCTTTCAGATATAGCCCCTGAAACTGCTATCTCAGGTAGCGAATCGATTCGGCAACCCAAACACCCCCTGGTGATTCATAAACAGTCTAGGAAAATTGAGTCGCTGCTCCCACAGAAGCAGCCCTCGAAACTCATTTCACATGTGACGAATGGATTCGTCAGCCCCTACAACCCCTTTTGACTCATAAAAAGTCACCAAAAAATGAGTCGGTGCCCTCATAGAAACGGACCCTCAAACTGTTTTCACAGGTGATGAATGGATTCGTCAGCCCACACAGCACCTGTTGACTCATAAACAGTCAAGGAAAACTGACTCGCTGCCCATTCAGAAATATCCTCCGAAACTGCTTTCATAGGTGGCGAATGGATTCGGCAACCCAAACAGCCCCTAGTGACTCATAAACAGTCTAGGAAAACTGATTCGCTGCCCACTCAGAAGTAGCCCTCGAAACTCTTTTCACATGTGACGACTGGATTCGTCAGCCCCCGCAGCCCAGTTGACTCATAAACAGTAAAGGAAAACTAACTCGCTGCCCATTCAGATATAGCCGCTGAAACTGCTTTCACAGGTGGCGAATGGATTCGGCAGCCCAAACAGCCCCTAGTGACTCCTACACAGTCTAGGAAAACTGAGTCGCTGCCCACTCAGAGGCAGCCATCGAAAGGTTTTTTACATGTGACGAATGTATTCGTCAGCCCCTACAGCCACTTTTGACTCATAAACAGTCACCAAAAACTGAGTCGGTGCCCTTATAGAAACGGCCCCTCAAACTATTTTCAGAGGTGATGAATGGATTCATCAGCCCACACAGCTCCTGTTGACTCATAAACAGTCAAGGAAAACTGATTCGCTGCCCATTCAGAAATATCCTACGAAACTGCTTTCACTGGTGGTGAATGGATTCGGCAGCCCAAACAGCCCCTAGTGATTCATAAACAGTCTAGGAAAACTTAGTCGCTGCCCACTCAGAAGGAGCCCTCGAAACTCATTTCACATGTGACGAATGGATTCGTCAGCCCCTACAGCCCCTGTTGACTGATACACATTCAAGGAAAACTGACTCGCTGCCCATTCAGATATAGCCCCCAAAACTGCTTTCATAGTTGGCGAATGGATTCGGCAGCCCAAACAGCCCCTGGTGACTCACAAACAGTCTAGGAAAACTGAGTCGCTGCCCACTCAGAAGCAGCCCTCGAAACGTTTTTCACATGTGACGAATGGATTCGGCAGCCCAAACAGCCCCTAGTGACTCATAAACAGTCTAGGAAAACTGATTCGCTGCCCACTCAAAAGTAGCCCTCGAAACTCTTTTCACATGTGACGAATGGATTCGTCAACCCCTACAGCCCCTGTTGACTCATAAACATTCAAGGAAAACTAACTCGCTGCCCATTCAGATATAGCCGCTGAAACTGCTTTCACAGGTGGCGAATGGATTCGGCAGCCCAAACAGCCCCTGGTGACTCCTACACAGTCTAGGAAAACTGAGTCGCTGCCCACTCAGAAGCAGCCATCGAAAGGTTTTTCACATGTGACGAATGGATTCGTCAGCCCCTACAGCCCCTTTTGACTCATAAACAGTCACCAAAAACTCAGTTGGTGCCCTCATTGAAACGGTCCCTCAAACTGTTATCACAGGTGATGAATGGATTCGTGAGCCCACACAGCCCTTGTTCACTCATAAAAATTCAAGGAAAACTGACTCGCTGCCTTTTCAGATATAGCCCCCGAAACTGCTATCACAGGTGGCGAAAGGATTCGGCAGCCCAAACGCCCCCTGGTGATTCATAAATAGTCTAGGAAAATTGTGTCGCTGCCCCCTCAGAAGCAGCCCTCGAAACTCTTTTCACATGTGACGAATGGATTCGTTAGCGCCTACAGCCCCTTTTGACTCATAAACAGTCACCAAAAACTGAGTCGGTGCCCTCATAGAAACGGACCCTCAAACTGTTTTCACAGGTGATGAATGGATTCGTGAGCCCACACAGCCCCTGTTGACTCATAAACAGTCAAGGAAAACTAACTCGCTGCTCATTCAGATATATCCCCCGAAACTGCTTTCACAGGTCGCGAATGGATTCGACAGCCCAAACAGCCCCTCGTGACTCAAAAACGGTCAAGGAAAATTCAGTCGCTGCCCACTCAGAAGGAGCCCTCAAAACTATTTTACATGTGACGAATGGATTCGTCAGCCCCCATAGCCCCTGTCGACTCATAAACAGTCAAGGAAAACTAACTCGCTGCCCATTCAGATGTAGCCGCTGAAACTGCTTTCACAGGTGGCGAATGGATTCGGTAGCCCAAACAGCCCCTGGTGACTCCTAAACTGTCTAGGAAAACTGAGTCGCTGCCCACTCAGAAGCAGCCCTCGAAATGTTTTTCATATGTGACGAATATATTCGTGAGCCCCTACAGCCCCTTTTGACTCATAAACAGTCACCAAAAACTGAGTCGGTGCCCTCATAGAAACCGACCCTCAAACTGCTATCACAGGTGATGAATGGATTCGGGAGCCCACACAGCCCCTGTTGACTCATAAACAGTCAAGGAAAACTAACTCGCTGCTCATTCAGATATATCCCTTGAAACTGCTTTCACAGGTGGTGAATGGATTTGACAGCCCAAACAGCCCCTAGTGACTCATAAACAGTCAAGGAAAATTCAGTCGCTGCCCACTCAGAAGGAGCCCTCAAAACTCTTTTACATGTGACGACTGGATTCGTCAGCCCCCACAGCCCCTGTTGACTCATAAACAGTCAAGGAAAACTGACTCGCTGCCCATTCAGATATAGCCGCTAAAACTGTTTTCACAGGTGGCGATTGGATTCGGCAGCCCAAACAGCCCCTGGTGACTCCTAAACAGTCTAGGAAAACTGAGTGGCTGCCCACTCAGAATCAGCCCTCGAAATGTTTTTCACATGTGACGAATGTATTCGTGAGCCCCTACAGCCCCTTTTGACTCATAAACAGTCACCAAAAACTGAGTCGGTGTCCTTATAGAAACGGACCCTCAAACTGTTATCACAGGTGATGAATGGATTCATGAGCCCACACAGCCCCTGTTGACTCATAAACAGTCAAGGAAAACTAACTCGCTGCTCATTCAGATATATCCCCCGAAACTGCTTTCACAGGTGGCGAATGGATTCGGCAGCCCAAACAGCCCGTGGTGACTCAAACAGTCTAGGAAAACTAAGTCGCTGCCCACTCAGAAGGAGCCCTCAAAACTCTTTTCACATGTGCCGAATGGATTCATCAGCCCCCACAGCCCCGGTTGACTCATAAATAGTCAAGGAAAACTGACTCGCTGCCCATTCAGATATGTCCTCCGAAACTACTTTCACAGGTGGCGAATGGATTCGGCAGCCCAAACAGCCCCTGGTGACTCAAACAGTCTAGGAAAACTAAGTCGCTGCCCACTCAGAAGGAGCCCTCAAAACTCTTTTCACATGTGCCGAATGGATTCATCAGCCCCCACAGCCCCGGTTGACTCATAAATAGTCAAGGAAAACTGACTCGCTGCCCATTCAGATATGTCCTCCGAAACTACTTTCACAGGTGGCGAATGGATTCGGCAGCCCAAACAGCCCCTGGTGACTCGTAAACACTCTAGCAAAACTAAGTCGCTGCCCACACAGAAGCAGCCGTCGAAACGTTTTTCACATGTGACGAATGGATTTGTCAGCCCCTTTTGACTCATAAACAGTCACCAAAAACTCAGTGGGTGCCCTCATAGAAACGGCCCCTGAAAGAGTTTTCACAGGTGATGAATGGATTCGTCAGCCCACATAGCCCCTGTTGATTCCTAAACAGTCAAGGAAAACTGACTCGCTGCCCATTGAGATATAGCCTCCGAATCTGCTTTCACAGGTGGCGAAAGGATTCGGCAGCCCAAACAACCCTTAGTGACTCATAAACAGTCTAGGAAAACTGATTCGCTGCCCACTCAGAAGTAGCCCTCGAAAATCTTTTCACATCTGACAAATGGATTCGTCACCCCCCACAGCCCCTGTTCACTCATAAACAGTCAAGGAAAACTGACTCGCTGTCCTTTCAGATATAGCCCCCGAAACTACTATCACAGGTGGCGAATGGATTCGGCAGCCCAAACAGCCCGTCGTGACTCATAAGTAATCTAGGAAAACTGAGTCGCTGCCCACTCAGAAGCAGCCCTCGAAACTCTTTTCACATGTGACTAACAGATTCGTCAGCCCCCACTGCCCCTGTTGACTCATAAACAGTGAAGGAAAACTGAGTCGTTGCCCATTCAGATATAGACCCCGAAACTGCTTTTCCAGGTGACGAATGGATTCGTGTGCCCACACATCCCCTTTTGACTCATAAACAGTCACCAAAAACTAAGTCGGCGCCCTCACTGACACAACTCCTGAAACTGTTTTCATAGATGATGAATGGATTCGTCAGCCCACACAGCCCCTGTTGACTCATAAGAAGTCAAGGAAAACTGACTCGCTGCCCATTCAGATATATCCTCCGAAACTGCTTTCACAGGTGGCGAATGGATTCAGCAGTCCAAACAGCCCCTGGTGACTCATAAACAGTCTAGGAAAACTGAGTCGCTGCCCACTAAGAAGGAGCCCTCAAAACTCTTTTCACATGTGCCGAATGGATTCGTCAGCCCCACAGCCCCTGTTGACTCATAAACAGTCAAGGAAAACTGACTCGCTGCCCTTTCAGATATACCCTCCGAAACTGCTTTCACAGGTGGCGAATGGATTCGGCAGCCCAAACAGCCCCTGGTGACTCATAAACAGTCTAGGAAAACTGAGTCGCTGCCCACTCAGAAGCAGCCCTCGAAACGTTTTTCACATGTGACGAATGGATTCGTCAGCCCCTTTTGACTCAAAAACAGTCACCCAAAACTGAGTCGGTGCCCTCACTGAAACAACTCCTGAAACTGTTTTCACAGGTGATGAATGGATTTGTCAGCCCACACAGCCCCTGTTGACTCATAAGGAGTCAAGGAAAACTGACTCGCGGCCCATTCAGATATATCCTCTGAAACTGCTTTCACAGGTGGCAAATGGATTCGGCAGCCCAAACAGCCCGTGGGGACTCATAAACAGTCTAGGAAAACTGAGTCGCTGCCCACTCATAAGGAGCCCTCAAAACTCTTTTCACATGTGCCGAATGGATTCGTCAGCCCCCACAGCCCCTGTTGACTCACAAACAGTCAAGGAAAACTGACTCGCTGCCCTATCAGATATACCCTACGAAACTGGTTTCACAGGTGGCGAATGGATTCGGCAACCCAAATAGCCCTTGGTGACTCATAAACAGTCTAGGAAAACTAAGTCGGTGCCCTCACAGAAACGGCCCCTGAAACTGTTTTCACATTTGATGAATGGATTCGACAGCCCACATAGCCGCTGTTGACTCATAAAGAGTCAAGGAAAATCGTCTCGTTGCCCATTCAGATATATCCTCCGAAACTGCTTTCACAGGTGGCGAATGGATTCGGCAGCCCAAACAGCCCCTGTGACTCATAAACAGTCTAGGAAAACTGAGTCGCTGCCCACTCAGAAGCAACCCTCGAAACGTTTTTCACATGCGACGAATGGATTCGTCAGCCCGTTTTGACTCATAAATAGTCACCAAAAACTGAGTTGGTGCCCTCATAGAAACGGCCCCTGAAACTGTTTTCACAGGTGAGGAATGGATTCGTCAGCCCACACAGCCCCTGTTGACTCCTAAACAGTCAAGGAAAACTGACTCGCTGCCCATTTAGATATAGGTTCCGAAACTGCTTTTACAGGTGGCGAATGGATTCGGCAGCCCAAACAGCCCCTCGAGACTCATAAACAGTCTAGGAAAACTGAGTCGTTGCCCACTCAGAAGGAGCCCTCGAAACTCTTTTCACATGTGACTAATGGATTCGTCAGCCCCTACAGCCCCTGTTGACTCATAAACAGTCAAGGAAAACTGACTCGCTGCCCTTTCAGATATACCCTCCGAAACTGCTTTCATAGGTGGCGAATGGATTCGGCAGCCCAAACAGCCCCTGGTGACTCATAAACAGTCTAGGAAAACTAAGTCGCTGCCCACTCAGAAGGAGCCCTCAAAACTCTTTTCACATGTGCCGAATGGATTCATTAGCCCCAACAGCCCAGTTGACTCATAAACAGTCAAGGAAAACTGACTCGCTGCCGATTCAGATATATCCTCCGAAACTGCTTTCACAGGTGGCGAATGGATTCGGCAGCCCAAACTGCCCCTGGTGACTCATAAATAGTCTAGGAAAACTGAGTCGCTGCCCACTCAGAAGGAGCCCTCAAAACTCTTTTCACATGTGCCGAATGGATTCGTCAGCCCCCACAGCCCCTGTTGACTCATAAACAGTCAAGGAAAACTGACTCGCTGCCCATTCAGATATAGCCCCCGAAACTGCTTTCATAGGTGGCGAATGGATTCGGCAGCCCAAACAGCCCCTGATGACTCATAAACAGTCTAGGAAAACTAAGTCGCTGCCCACTCAGAAGGAGCCCTCAAAACTCTTTTCACATGTGCCGAATAGATTCATGAGCCCCAACAGCCCAGTTGACTCATAAACAGTCAAGGAAAAGTGACTCGCTGCCGATTCAGATATATCCTCCGAAACTGCTTTCACAGGTGGCGAATGGATTCGGCAGCCCAAACAGCCCCTGGTGACTCATAAACAGTCTAGGAAAACTGAGTCGCTGCCCACTCAGAAGCACCCTCGAAACTCTTTTTACATGTGACGAACAGATTCGTCAGCCCCCACTGCCCCTGTTGACTCATAAACAGTGAAGGAAAACTGACTCGTTGCCCATTCAGATATAGACCCCGAAACTGCTTTCCTAGGCGACGAATGGATTCGTGTGCCCACACAGCCCCTTTTGACTCATAAACAGTCACCAAAAACTAAGTCGGTGCCCTCACTGAAACAACTCCTGAAACTGTTTTCACAGGTGATGAATGGATTTGTCAGCCCACACAGCCCCTGTTGACTCATAAGGAGTCAAGGAAAACTGACTCGCTGCCCATTCAGATATATCCTCCGAAACTGCTTTCACAGGTGGCGAATGGATTCAGCAGCCCAAACAGCCCCTGGTGACTCATAAACAGTCTAGGAAAAGTGAGTCGCTGCCCACTCAGAAGGAGCCCTCAAAACTCTTTTCACATTTGCCGAATGGATTCGTCAGCCCCCACAGCCCCTGTTGACTCATAAACAGTCAAGGAAAACTGACTCGCTGCCCATTCAGATATAGCCCCCGAAACTGCTTTCAGAGGTGGCGAATGGATTCGGCAGCCCAAACAGCCCCTCGTGACTTATAAGTAGTCTAGGAAAACTGAGTCGCTGCCCACTCAAAAGCAGCCCTCGAAACTCTTTTCACATGTGACTAACAGATTCGTCAGCCCCCACTGCCCCTGTTGACTCATAAACAGTGAAGGAAAACTGACTCGTTGCCCATTCAGATATAGACCCCGAAACTGCTTTCCTAGGCGACGAATGGATTCGTGTGCCTACACAGCCCCTTTTGACTCATAAACAGTCACCAAAAACTAAGTCGGTGCCCTCACAGAAACAAATCCTGAAAATGTTTTCACAGGTGATGAATGGATTCGTCAGCCCACACAGCCCCTATTGACTCATAAGGAGTCAAGGAAAACTGACTCGGTGCCCATTCAGATATATCCTCCGAAACTGCTTTCACAGGTGGCGAATGGATTCCGCAGCCCAAACAGCCCCTAGTGACTCATAAACAGTCTAGGAAAAGTGAGTCGCTGCCCACTCAGAAGGAGCCCTCAAAACTCTTTTCACATATGCCGAATGGATTCGTCAGCCCCCACAGCCCCTGTTGACTCATAAACAGTCAAGGAAAACTGACTCGCTGCCCTTTCACATATACCCTCCGAAACTGCTTTCACAGGTGGCGAATGGATTCGGCAGCCCAAACAGCCCTTGGTAACTCATAAACAGTCTCGGAAAACTGAGTCGCTGCCCACTCAGAAGCAGACCTCGAAATGTTTTTCACATGTGACGAATGGATTCGTCAGCCCCTTTTGACTCATAAACATTCACCAAAAACTGAGTCGGTGCCTTCACTGAAACAACTCCTGAAACTGTTTTCACAGGTGATGAATGGATTCGTCAGCCCACACAGCCCCTGTTGACTCATAAGGAGTCAAGGAAAACTGACTCGCTGCCCATTCAAATATATCCTCCGAAACTGCTTTCACAGGTGGCGAATGGATTCGGCAGCCCAAACAGCCCTCGTGACTCATAAACAGTCTAGGAAAACTGAGTCGATGCCCACTCAGAAGGAGCCCTCAAAACTCTTTTCACATGTGCCGAATGGATTCGTCAACCCCTACAGCCACTGTTGACTCCTAAACAGTCAAGGAAAACTGACTCGCTCCCCTTTCAGATATACCCTCCGAAACTGCTTTCACAGGTGGCGAATGGATTCGGCAACCCAAACAGCCCCTGGTGACTCATAAACAGTCTAGGAAAACTGAGTCGGTGCATTCACAGAAACGACCCCTGAAACTATTTTCACATTTGATGAATGGATTCGTCAGCCCACATAGCTGCTGTTGACTCATAAAGAGTCAAGGTAAATCGACTCGTTGCCCATTCAGATATATCCTACGAAACTGCTTTCACAGGTGGCGAATGGATTCGGCAGCCGAAACAACCCCTGGTGACTCATAAACAGTCTAGGAAAACTGAGTCGCTGCCCACTCAGAAGCAGCCCTCGAAACGATTTTCACATGTGACGAATGGATTCGTCAGCCCCTTTTGACTCATAAACAGTCACCAAAAACTGAGTCGGTGCCCTCATAGAAACGGCCCCTGAAACTGTTTTCACAGGTGAGGAATGGATTCGTCAACCCACACAGCCCCTGTTGACTCCAAAACAGTCAGGGAAAACTGACTCGCTGCCCATTTAGATATAGGTTCCGAAACTGCTTTCACAGGTAGCGAATGGATTCGGCAGCCCAAACAGCCCTTCAAGACTCATAAACAGTCTAGGAAAACTGAGTCGCTGCCCACTCAGAAGGAGCCCTCGAAACTCTTTTCACATGAGACGAATGCATTCGTCAGCCCCCACAGCCCCTGTTGACTCATAAACAGCCAAGGAAAACTGACTCGCTGCCCTTTCAGATATAGCCCCCGAAACTGCTTTCACAGGTGGCGAATGGATTCGGCAGCACAAACAACCCTGGTGACTCATAAACAGTCTAGGAAAACTTAGTCGGTGCCTAGTCATAAGCAGCCCTCAAAACTCTTTTCACATGTGACGAATGGATTCGTCATCCCCCCACAGCCCCTGTTGACTCATAAACAGTCTAGGAAACC
>Ga0325411_1004144_pt1 | contig 16312 bp, 8 predicted proteins | sample PopdelMetagenome_13_FD_206181 | JGI IMG/M metagenome (GOLD analysis project Ga0325411, IMG submission 206181) | Populus deltoides microbial communities from Bellville, Georgia, United States - Xylem-PdIQD-R4 | ecosystem: Host-associated > Plants > Phyllosphere > Stem > Wood/Secondary xylem...
GGTGGCTAGCCTGTAGCCATCTGTTGTTTTATGTTTCTGTTATCATTGTAAATCTGGGGTATGCCCCTTATAATGTTTGTATCTTCTTCTTTTAATACATACGTCAACTTACCAAAAAAAAAAAAAAAGGTCTGAGCAGTCCGAGCTGGAATATAGATGTTTATCTTCGACTGTTGATCGATAAGCTGACGCCGTTGTGGTCCTCTAGAGCTTTGACTTATGATATATCGAGGAAATATAATTTTGTTATGAGAGCGGCTTTGATGTGGACTATCAATAATTTCCCACCTTATGGAATGGTTTCTGGTTGGAGCACGCATGGAAAACTAGCATGTCCATACTGTATGGAAAATAACAAGTCATTCACGCTAAAAAACAGAGGTAAAGCTTTTTTTTTTTACTATCACCGTCGTTTCTTGCCAACGAATCACAAGTATAGAAAGAACAAAAAGAATTTCTTTATTAGTAGAGTTGAAAAGGATGTTGCACCCCCGTGTCTTTCTGTTGATGAATTGCATGATGTTATATCAGAGTACAGTGACATTGTATTTGGTTTTCAATCAAGCAAGCAGAAGTTTTCTGGTTTTGGTTTGACCCACAATTGGGTAAAGTGAAGTATTTTTTAGGAGCTTTCTTATTGGAAGACCAATCTCCTCCACCATAACCTTGACGTCATGCACATAGAAAAGAACGTGTTTGAGAATATTTTCAACACTGACATAGATGTGAAGGGGAAGACAAAGGACAACATTAAGGCTAGATTGAATTTAGCATTGTTTTGTAACTGAAAAAAATATGGAGTTGGTTTTTGATGGGTCATAGGTCACAAAACCCAGAGCAAGCTTTGTGTTAGAGAAAAATACACAACTACTACTCTACAAATGGCTTAAGAGTCTGTGTTTTCTTGATGGACATGCTGACATGACCAAAGAGTTGATGTCTTCTCCCAAGTGTAGGAGTGTCGAAGTAATAAATAACCCGGTAAGACCAGGGTCGAACCACAAGGAGGTCAACTGTATAAACTACAAATAAAGAAATAGATAATAACATAAAAGGAGTTGAAGAGTGCTTTGAGATGTGATATTGATGTAATGATTAAATAAGGATAAAATAATTGTCAAGGTTAGAGGAACCACTAATGGTATTTCAAACAAGTATAGCATAAACTCTTTTTATTACTCAACTGAAAACCACACACAAAGGAGGTTCCAATCTGATTATAAATTGTTAACATGATTAAATTAGTTATCTTATTCGAATAATGCTAATACTTGTAAATATTGTGAGGTATTCATGATTATAAATTATGTTAACAACAAATCAAGTTCCTTTCATAGCACAGATGTCGGTTATACCATACGGTTGTGCTATGAAAGTGCCAAGTATTTATTGTATCAAAGGTTATACAACATAAATCTAGATTAACCATTTAACAAGCAAAGTATTAAAAGTGAACAAGATAATAAAAACAAAACATGTTAGTATCAAACATTAAAATCCATGTTGAATTTATACTATACTTATTCTTACACCATTAGTATAACCTTTTTACCTTGACATAATAAACTTAGCTAAACATAATGAAAGACAGAAATATAAATAAACAAGATAAGAACATAAATAAGATATAAGTTAACTAAGTAAAGGAAAAGAAATGAAAAGCATAAACAAGAGATTAATATAAACAAAACTTCAGCATTAGAAAAATATAAAGAGAGAGAAAGCAAGAACATGATCTTAATCTGAAAACCAAGATGTCTAAATGCATGACAAATGCCTCCTTTTATAGGCTAAAATTCAGAACTATTGATTTGATGACTAATTGTTGAGTGGGTGGCCACCTCTTGACATGGTAACAATCCTTATCTTCTTGTCTACATAAAACATCATTACTAAAATCAGAATTTGAACAAATAGTCTTCATGAAAGTTCTGGGCAATTGTCTCAGCTTTTCAACAAAACAAGAATAAGTGCATTTGGACTTCTAGAACTCAAGATATGGGCTCAACACTGAACATTATATGGGGTGCAAGGTAAATTCCAACTTCTTCGTTGTTGCTACCATTTGAACTCGAAAATGGCACTTTTAAATCTTGGACTCTTCATGAAAGTTTTAGGCCTATGTCTTAGCTTTCCATACATGTAAATGAGACCTAAATCCAAGGTCTACAACTCTATTTATGATCCAATAACCGAATAGTGTTCCAGTTTGGACTGAACTGACATGTCTTTTCTAAGCTTAGCCCTCTCTTTGTCTTCTCAATTTATGTAGTTAAACTCATCAATCAATCCTTTGATTTATGTGATAGGCCTGCATTTAAAATGAACATTTACCATAAATTAAAGGTATCTTATAGTATTAGACATGTGATTATAAAACATGCTTTAGTTAAAGGAGTTATTGATACTTCAAGTGCAAAATGATGATATAAAACCTTGATAAAAATGCACTTTTAAGTACAAATCACATGCCTTGAACATATCAAGGTTGGTTAATATGGAGGAATGCAGATTATATGGAATGAAGAGTCATGACGACCACATGTTTATGCAAACACTCATTCCATTGGCCTTTCATGATTTGTTGCCAAAGGGGATATGGGAAGCACTCACAGAGATCAGTCATTTCCTTAAAGATATATGCTCCAACAAGTTGAATGTTGATCACATTGAAAAGCTTAAAACGAATATTGTTGAGACAATATGCAAACTTGAGATGATATTCCCTTCATCATTTTTTGACTCAATGGAACATCTACCCGTACATTTACTATATGAGGTAAAAGTTGGAGGACCGGTCTAGTATAGATGGATGTATCCATTCGAGAGGTTAGATATTACAGTTGTAATGTAATTCATAATTAAAAGTTTTTTCATTGTTTTTTTAATTAATAATTTTTGTTTAATTCTATATATGCATGTACTTGTTCAATCTTAAAAAAAAAAGGTTAAGAACAAGGCGCATGTTGAGACTTCAATATGTGAGGCCTATATTGTTGAGGAGATCTCAACATTTATCTCGTACTATTTCGAATCTCATTTGAGAACGAGAATCAAATGTGTTCCACGACATGATGATGGTAGTAAAATGTCTTTAAGTGGGAACTTGTCAATATTCTCTAATCCTGGACGACCCATACCTAAAAAAGTTGTAAGGCAAAGATATTTGTCTGAAAAAGAGTTCAGACAAGCACATAATTATGTTCTATTTAACTGTGATGAGCTGAGACCTTTTATTAAGCAAGTAGATGTACTACTTAAACTTTGTCAAGAGTGTACTATTTATATATTGTGATATCATAAACTCATATAATTTGAAACAACCTTGTAGGCAACATCGACGATATTTACTGTCCAATAACTCACAGCTGATCGAATCCCAAATCTTTCAATTACAAGATGAACAATTTGCCACGTGATTTAGAACACATGTAAGTCCTATCACAAACTTATTATCTCTTGCAAGGTAACTGTACATCAATATTACAGAATGTTTGTTTATTGATTATTGTTATATTTGATATACAAGCTTTATCAAATGGGAGGTAGTGCTACTATTTCATTGTCTTTACTACGCCTGGGCTCTGAAAGAAAAGTCAAGTTCTATAACGAGTATTTTGTCAATGGATATGTGTTTCATACTGAAGAATACGGGTATGGAAGAAAGACATACAACAATGGTGTTTGTATTAAGGGATCGACTTGTAGTGAGTTTGAAGTTGACTACTATGGGAAATTAGAAGAGGTCATCAAATTACAATATCATAGTGAGCGGAAAAGAGTGTTTTTATTCAAATACTATTGGTATGACACAACTGACAGAGGAATCAGAGTAGATCCTAATTATGGTCTCGTAAATGATGTCTTTTTTTTTTTCCGCAAAGCAATGCCAACAAGTTTATTACACATACACCCCTTCCTTTAGAAAGGACCGATCAAGAGTTGATTGGTTATCCGTTTAAAAACAAAACCCAGGGGTCGTGTCAAGGTTGTTCAGGATGAGAACGAAGACACAAGTGTGATAGATGAAGTCTTTCAAGTTAGTGAGTTGGTTAAACAATAACGAGTTGCTCATTCGATTGACTTAGAAGAAATTCAATTTTTTGTGTTTTCAATGATAGTCTTGTTGATGTTGACGTAGAGGAGTTGAATGATGTTTTGAGCTTTAGTGGACTAGCAAATGTCGATGAAGATGATGATAACCACATTGAAGATGATGATAACCACATTGAAGAGTGTGATGGAGCTGATAACAATTCAATTGATGATGAAGATGAAAATTCTGACTAAATATGATCAGAACACGATAGTGTAAAGCCTTTTTTTATAATGTAATATTATGGATGATATTTTGGAACATGAAATATTTATTTTATAATTGTTTGTTGTTGTTATTATGTTGTGCGATAATTTTGCAATTTAAGCGTTTGCGCATGAGGATAAATAGGCAATACCAACAAAATATGTAAAAGTATGACACAAATACCGACGTCCATACTGATGAAAACCATCCGTCGGTATTTACCAATAGTTGCAAAATATTTACTACATTTGCCACAATCACTGACGACCATACCGACGGCCTCTGGCCATCTGTATTTTATCGAGATTTGCAAAATATTTATTGCTCATGCCACAATCACTAACGTTGTTTCCGACAGACAAACCATTGATATATCATCATAGAGGTGCGTGCGACTATCAGAGTTCTAGGTCAGTCGGTGCGGATACTGACGGATGCTGCAAATTCCAATGTGCGTGCTATGACACCTCTATACCAACAAACGTGCCGACGAACTTCCAAAATTCTAGATGGATTTTTAAGTTTTAGTGCAAAATTCAAAATATACCAACGGAAATTTAATGCCACCATCATGAAAATATTATTCTAATCTCTATCGGTAAAGCCATCGGTAAAATTGTAGTATAAAACCCAGCCCCCCCCCTCCGTGGTTCATTTTTTCTCCGTTCCTCATTTCATCTTCTCTTCTCCTCTCCGTTTGTGTTTTGTTTTTGCAAGAATTGGTGCGAATTTTTATTGTTTTGATTGCAGTTGTCAACATATTAAAAGATATGTATTCTCTTTTCTTTATCTTTGTAGTTTTTTACTTTTTTTTTACTTTAGTTATGATTATTTTTGTTGTATTTTTTGTTTTGTGTATTGTTTGTAGATAAAATCTTGAAATCAACACACTATTAAGGTAAACATTTTTCATTCCTAAAGTCTTTAGTTTTTTCTTTTTATTTGTTCAATTTATTTTATTATTTGTATTGCTATAATAATTGAAAATTTTGTTAAATTTGAATTGTTATTATTGAATTTACCTTAAAAATATTAATTGAAATATAGAATTAAATTTAATTATTTTATCTTAATTTAATTATATTATTGCTTGTTATTATTTCGATTAATTTTAATTGTTATTTTTGAATTTGTATAGATGTTAGTTGAAAATATATAGATGTTAAATTTCTATAGATGTTGAGGTTGTATTTAAGATTTTGCAATGGAGTCAATTGGCTTGTGGATATTATCAATATTTACAGGTATGAAAACTGTGGGTAATCTCTAATATAAAGGAGGTGCTAACAATTTTTTTTTTAAAATAATTGAATTTAATTATGTAATTATTCGTATAAATTAGTGCAGATGTATAGAATGAAAATTTAATTATTTTATTGTTTGTATTGTAATAATTATCTAAAAATTTTGTTGAATTGTAATTGTTATTGTTGAATTTACCTTGGAAATGGTAATTGGAAATGAAGAATTAAATTTAATTATTTTATCTCAATTTTATTCTATTATTGCTTGTTATGTTTTTTATTATTTCCATTAATTTTAATTGTCATTTATGTGTTTCTATAAATGTTAGTTGAAAATATGTAGATGTTAAATTTCTATAGATGTTAGGTTGTATATAAGATTTTTCAATGGAGTCAATTGGTTTGTGGTTATTGTAAATATTTGCAGGTTTGAAAACTGTGGGTAGTCTCTAGTGTAGGTAACCAAAATTATTTTAAATAATCAAATTTAATTATGTAATTATTTATATAAATTTATGTAGATGCGTATAATAAAATCAACAGCACGTCGTCAACAGATAGTTGCAGCTAGTTCTTCTAGCAACGAGAATGACTTATCCTTAGGTGCTAATAAAGAAGAGGCACCTGCACCAACTTGTGATGCTGCCTCTTCTAGTGCGGTTTCATAACGCAGAGGCTGTATGTCTTCACAACGGAGTCAATTCACCTGCAAGTACCAAACATATTGGAAGGATGACCTTTCAATATCAGTTTGTTTAGGTTTTAGTTTTTTTATATACTTATAACATAATTTATGAACAACTAATTAATATTTTATTAATTTTATTTAATTTCAGGTTCACAAATTTTGAGGCTGCCCGGACAATAACATCGGCATTTAAATCGTCGATGGGGATTCAATTATTTTAATAGAGTCACGTTTCCAGACATCCTAAGTGGAGACCTAATATCGATGCATGGTTTCAACGATTTCAGGTAGGTGTTAACTTCTAATTTTAGCTTATTTTTAATAAATTATTTTTATAATTTTATATCTTGTACTATTTTTATTTTAAATGAATTATTTATACACAATACAAATTTGAGTGGAATAGCGCAAATAACAATGTTGTGAGGAGGGAATGGGAGAATCATGTGACAACTAGGTAACATCGAAAATAATATTATTTTTTGTTTTATAATTTTATGTTCTAAATTCTAATTTGTTACTATGGAAGTAGGTTGCATGATTTTTGGTATGACACAAAAAAAAAAAAATAAAAAGATATGCGAGAGATAACGGTCTAGAAGGTTGGAATGAGGTGGTGGTTTCGCGGGAATTTAAATCGCCATTCATCTCGAGGGATATATGGACACAATATATTGAGCACGTGATGTCTGAGCGGTTTGCACGATGCTCACAGTCAGGTGCCGACAACTAGAGTCGACAACTAGAACCGACAAATTCATGGTTCAGTGACCACGCATACTGGCAGCTCCGTTCCGTTCAATGCACATGCGAAACGGATGGTAAGATCAATTTAAATGAAATACATCGTTAATAAATTTGTTGTTGCTTATAAATATATTTAACTTGCAACATTTTTTTTTCTTATAGGCTATGTCTCTTGGACGTGAACCGAGCCCAATGGAGCTGTTTGTCGAGACGCATGTGCGAAGTGAAGACCACCAAAGGGGGTGCAACAGTTTGTGGACAACCGTGCTCAACACTTCGTGGTATGTTTGTTCAATCATTTTATTTCATAAGTTATTATTTTCTTGAATTGAATATGATGATTTTTTTTTAATTTTCAGGAGACCTATAATAGCCGGTTGAGGGAGAGATATGGGGATGATCCTTCGACCCATCCGGATTTTGATCTAGATTTGTGGATGGAGGGAGGATCGTCTGGTGGACCTGATAAAAATTGGGTCTATGGGCTCTCCAACACTACAGTCAAAAACTTAAAGGCTACATCAATATTTGAAAATTCAATCCATAATTGTTGTTGGTTCATGTTGGGAGTTGCTAACTCCCTTAATGTTCTATGTTCTACTATGTTTTCAAAAGCCTCTGCTTCTCTTTCGCTTTCAGAATTGCTGGTTGAAAGCGTTACGGTTAACAAGTTCTCTTTTCGCCTCTTTGCCTTTCTATTTGCTTTTGCGGTTCTCTCAACTTCTGGATTAAAAACTAGTTCACCTGTACGAGAAGATCTTGGCATAAATTAGTTTACTATTGAAACAAAATTAGAGAAAAACTTCCCCAACAACGGCACCAAAATTTGGTTGGTCGTCGGAACCATCAAAATATAATTCTGACTTAACTATCACAAACAAAATAAATTTGTAGTATGATCGTGAAAACCAGGTCGAACCCAAGGGAAATTTCGTTTAATCTTCTTACAGTATACTGAAATGAGAAAGAATAGGGGATTTGAATGAAAAATTCAAGAAGCAATAATTATGAAAATAATAAATTGATATGTTGTTAAATCAATTCAAGGGCCCACACATACAATCCTATAAATCTGTTGATCATCGAAGTAAAATAAATATTCTTCCACGTCAAGCAAATAAATTCGACATCCTTTAAAGCTGAGGGAAATTGATGAGATTACGAGTACATTAATTAAGAAAAGTTCTCTAATCAATTTCTTACCATCAAGTGAATGTAATATTGAAAGCTTTTTCATTCACTCGACAGTAGTTTTAGGAATAAAATCTATGCATTTATTCTAAGCAAATGTTCAAAAGCTTGACAATTTTAACTTAGTTTTTTCTTCTCTAATAAATCAAGATGAGAGTTGCAACAATCAAATTAATTCTTTTGCCTCTTACTCTAGTCCCTAACAACAATTACGGATTGAAAGAAACTAGAAAGCATACATGGTATATCAAAATAATTCAATAAGCTTGAATAACAATCAATAGCATAATTCTAAACAAGGAAAAATAAATACTTGAATGTAAAAGAATTATAATGATAACGTTACTTCTCACAACATGCTAATGGAGATGGTGTGTGTCTCTCTTGAACTGAATTTAGGAGTTTAGTTTATGGTTGCTGGAAAATTGACAAAAACAGAGAAGAAATGAATGTTTTTCAGACCCTTGTTTCACTTGTGTTCTACTCTCTTTATCCTCCCCCTTTGCTGTCGAAATCTTCAGGATTCTGAAATTAATTAGGAGTCTTGATGATTCTAAATTCATTCCTTCTTTATCTGGTCTTTAAGGTTGAATTAAATCTCTCAGAATTTGTGTTGAAAACTGATTCTGCTACTATAACAATTCTACTGTAATTCCAACTCTGCTGCAACTTAGACTTTGTTTCTGACTTAGTTTCTTGCAATATCCGACTATCCAAGCTCTATTCATTCATTCATGGTGTGTGTCGCACCCTCACGGCGGAGCGCAGCGACCCTCGATTGATTTTAGTTTTTTTGTGTAAAGGAAGTCGCCACCTAATACTTTGGTCACTAGGAACCCTAACTGGTCTTTTAGAGATTCTAAGGCAAGGGACTGGTTGCGTAAAGGGAAGGTATTAGCACCCCTAGTACGCCCTACCTAAGGCAAGTTGCTTGGTGTTTGGTTTGCTCTATAATTGCTATGGTGTTGGTGTTTTCTAATCCCATAAGTTTTTCTAGGTTTGATTCAAACTAAATTTATTAAGATAAAAATCCAAGGAGATTCCATGTGCTTTAAAAGCTTATTTTTCCCTTAGTATTTCAAGAGTTTGCGACTCGTAAATCGCAAGGGGGAGGGACAAAAAATTTAGAAATCCAAGGCGCTTTAAAAGACTATTTTTACCTTAGTATTTTATACTATCACGACTCATAAACCGTGGAGTACAAAAAAAAATTGAAATGTCCTCGATTATAATCAAGGCTTCTTTCAAGGATGTCTGATGACTTATTATCCCTAGAAAATTATTTTGGATATTTACCACTAAGGGTTTCTTTATCCAAATATTAACAGTGAATAATAACAAGTTATTCCCATTCAATATTTTAGATATTCATCGCTTTGAGATTTTTTTATCCAAACATTAACGGTGAATAATAGATGAATTTCCCCCAAAATCAGATTTTTTAATTTTTTTGGAATATTAACCAATACCTTTTGAAGTTTTACAAACATGTTGTAAAATCTAGAAATGCAAGAAAATAATTTTTGTTATGTTTAAGAAATCCATGCGAAAACACCTTTTCAAAACTTCCAATATTTTTTGTATAAAAAAGAGTGTTCAAAACATGTTAGGGTATTGGCTATATGCAACATACAAGAAAAATTTTACTTTTTTTTAATCGAAACACAAGCATCACAATTACACAAAAAGCACAATAAAAGCTAACCAGCCGTCACATATATTCTAAGATTTATAATAAGCTTAAAGCAAACTAAAAAAAATTCAAAGCCAACTCACCCCACGCAGACAGCAAGGAAAAAATAAAACTGGGAACAATCACGAAGAAAAACAAAACAATGGTCGGCTGATTTCTTATCCAGCGGGTGTAAGGAAAACAAAAGGAAAGTCCCTAAATGAAAACAAACCCTTTTTACATGGACAGCAGCTAAACTTAAACATCATGGAAGAAATGGACAAGTGCTGGTTTTGTCTAAACAGAAATCAATTATTCAGAGGAAAAAATTTTTTACAACCGAATAACCAACCAATGTCTAGTATAAAAAAATAACAAAGGAGGAGAGATTAGGGCTTATACCTACAGATCCTATTTGCGCAAATAATAACCAAAGACTGAAAGACAGCTCACGTGTGCCTCCTTAGCTACTGGTAAATGACAGACGAAGCAAAGACGATGAAGCTGTGCTGATGAATTGAACGTTCTTCCTTCTACTTTTCTTGCTTTTATTGGTTTTCCTGTCGCCTCCTCTCCTTTCTCCTCTTGTTTTTTTTCACAGTGACGAAAGGATCAAAGAAAGAACCCCTATGTTCCCCTGTTATCTGCGGTTTTTTAAAACTCCCTGCCTCTATTGTGTTTTGCTTCTTTCTTTTGCTGTTTTTTTTGCTCCTTTCCCCCCTAATTTTCTCTTCTTTTTATGCTCTTTCTTTTTGCCCCCGTTAGGTCATTAGAAGGGCTTATATATATAGTCTAGACATATCTCTATTTAGGAAAGATTCAATGCATTAATTCTAGGATGCAAATCCCTACTGATTTGCAGTAAAAAAAACACAAAAAGGAAACTTGAATATTCTGATTCTGATGTCTGATTTCTTTCCAGTTTTTTAGAGGATGGTGTGGTTTCTTTCTTTCCTTCAATAGGGCTAGCTGCTCCCTTTGAAATTAGGCAATAAAAACATGGTTACAGCTCTAAAAATCAAGCGTGATGATAAATGAAAACAGCAGGAATTTGCAGAGAAAAAAATGAAAGAAATCAAATGGGTAAGGGTGCATGCTGCAAAGTCTTATTTTCCTTATTCGGTGTGGTAAAAATCCTGTCATTTATGATGATCCAGCCCCCTCTCCAACTTTCAACATCCTTCTTCAATTCAATCCCTCATTTTAGCACTTTTCAATTTAGTCCTTGGTCTAAAAAAATCCTTCGAATCAAGCCCACGAACTTGGGCTAAACCCTTCTCGCGGCAGGATTCTCTGTTTTCACATTAGATATTCAAATGGGAATATCTTGAGCTTCTGATATCAAAATCATGGGATTAAAAAGCCCAAATTCATCTACGCGTCTAGGAATACAACTTTGATGGAGGATTCGAAGTGAGATAAAATCGTTTTAGAGAACAGAATCTAGCAGTAATCTGGTTGGTCAAAAAGGGTCTCTTGATCTAATTCAGAAACTGATAATGCCGAGCATCCCGATATGACTGGGAATATGACCTAAGAACAACGACCAACAAAAATTGTGATGGAAGCAGAGTCTTTAGTGCAAAACTCGGGTCAAAATCCTTCTCGCGACAGAAATCTCTACTTTCACGTTAGATATTCAAATGAGAATATCTTGAGCTTCTGATATCGAAATCAAGTGATTCAAAATCCCAAATTCATCTAGAATTGTAGAGCTACAACTTTCATGAAGGATAAAAAATGAGATAATGTTTTTTGAAAAGCAGAATTTGACCACAACCTGGTTAGTCAAAAGGGTCTCCTGATTTGATTCAGAAACTGACAACGCTGAAAATCCCGATATGACTGAGAGTTTGCCATAAGAACAGTGATCTCTAGGACCCATAAAGGTGTAGGTCAATTTTTCAAATTGTCATGAGTGACAGAATATAGCTAGGATGGTCAGATATCGTATGAAACCAAGTCAGAATCAGAGCCTAAGTTGGAACAAAAAATTACAACAGCAGCAGAATAATTTTTTTTTAGTGCAAATTCTGAGGGATTTATCTAACCTTAAAGACCAAATATAGAAGGAATGAATTTAGCTTTATAAAGACTCCTGATCAATCTAAGAAAACTTGGCGATTTTGGTAGCAAAGGGGAAGGATAAAGAGAGTATAAAACAGCTCAAACAGGGTTTCGAAAAAATATTTCTTTCTCTGCTTCTGTCAATCTTCCAGCAAACATGAGTTAAACTCCTACACTCAGTTCAAAAGAGGTATACACCGTCTCTAGCACGTGGGGTCCAAAAATGAGTAACAACAGTGTGTTAGAGGCTTGATATGAATCTTTCTTGGGTCTTAAGGCCCAAAGTTTTTATGTCAGACTCTCAACCGTAAAAGGATGCTCGAAACTGTTGGTTTCCTGATTAGAGTAGGAAACCCATCACATCCTCTAGATTGCATCTGGCGTCTTGCCTTGAAAATGATGTTATCTAAATTGTAATCCTCATAAAAGTTGTAGTACTGGATGTGTAGATGAATTCGGACTTTTGAATCTCCTGATTTTGATATCTGAAACTCAAGATATTCCTGTTTGAATATCTAGTATGAAAGCAAAGAATTCTACTTAAATTAGGATTTTGACCCGAGTTTGCAGGTCTGATTAGAGATCCAAATGAGATCGGGATTTTGCCCATGATATCTTCATGAAAAGCTTGACATGTGTACTTCAACCTAGATTAAGCCCATATTCTCATTCGGGAACTCTAACTTGGCGGAAAATCTATCACAAGAAACTAGGTCCAAAACATAAAATGCAGAATTTCTTATCTTTTAACAATTAATTCACAAAGTCTTTTCCGTATGCCAAACTCATAAAAATAACTTCCAATAAACTCAAATAAGTTGAAAATACATTAAAAACATAGTTGTAAAAGGAATAAAAACATATATATTTTACACTTATCAAGGTCTCCTTCGAAATTTGGCCAAATATGTCCGTTAAGCAATGCTGTCTTTGTGAAACAATACGGAATATTACTAGGATAGTCATGCTTGATGAATTTAAACTGGAAACCTTTGCAATCACACGTGTGCAAGCATAAATCCTCGCAGGTCTCTAGGGTGTAATTAGGATAGTAGCCAAAATCATAGCCATAAACTTGCCATTAGTCAGTTGAAGGAAGCCAGTCTCATTTTCACCACAAGAAAGATTGAACTCTGGTTCACAACCCAATGACCAGTCTGTATGATCCTTGATCTTGAATCCTGGAAGGCAAGAACATTTTCCAAAATCAGGAACATAGCTGCAATAACTGTTTGGTCCACAAGTCCCATGAATCCTACAAGGTGGAGACAGGGGCGCTTGCCATGAAACAACCCACGTGTCTCTCCCTTCTTCATGGCTGTACAATCGAAGATTCCCATCGAAATCAATCTTCAATCTTCTCTGGTTCCCTACACCATCATCTGCTGACGTAAAAGTAAAATGGTCTGTAGATCTAAAGTTGCCCAAAGAATCAACAGCAGCAATTCTACTACTGTTGTACGTGGACTGCCCCAGCTTCCCAGCTCATCAGCTCTGTATCTGGCCAATAAATGCTCGAGGTCTCAGGACCGTCATAAAGAAGACGAAGAGCATTATCGTTGTCGAAATAAAGCTTGAAGAAACCTGAAGAATAGTTGCTTGAACTTCCCGATGACACAAGCTTCTTGTCTTTCATGAGTGGCTGCACAGCAAGGAGAGTATCTGTGGGAAAATCAAAGCTTTGGCAAAGTATTACACTGGCCTCCAAGTCAAATAAGATGAGATTTCAATTGTCAAGGAGTTGTAAGTTCACTGAAGATTGTGAGAAAGTGTTTGTAGACCAAACGGTGAACCGACCGGCATCGGTTAGGACAAGATTACCAGATTTCAACTAGGACAGACTTGATTGTTTTCCATCGACAGTTTGGTCACGGTTTGCTATCCAAAATGTAGTGCAGTTTCCGTCACAGGAAGGTTTACTGAACCATACAGGGAAGCAACGTGCATTACCTCCAACATGGCAAGAATCCAGCGGAGAAAAGCTTGGTATAGTCAAAATATATATCATTTGGGTTCTCCACTGACAGAGATGAGCCTTTGCTTAAACTATCAGAAGATGAAGTTGAGAAGGAAAAGGATAATATCAGTGGTAGAAGAAGCAAGAAAATTTTGGTAGTCATGGAGTTTATGGAAGTTTCATAGTTAAGAAATGATAGCAAGTTTGGGTTGTATTTTTATGCATTTTCTGCGACTTCAGGGAAAACTTTCAGGGAAAAATAGATGGGGATACGCAAGCATGACACGCAAAAGCCAAAATATATTTTGGTTATTAAACGCTTATGAGTCCTAAACCAACAAAAAAAAATTGAAATCATACATTCTATCGTTTCTTCCCCAGTGGCACTTGAGAAAATATTCTGAACTATTTTCAAATAAAGCTGAACATAAAAATATTTTAAATAAAATAAAAATAAATAAACTTTAGCGTCATCTTTCATCAAATTAGAAAAACAAACACAACACAATATGATGGATGAATGAATAACAAAGACAACCCAAGTGAATGAAGCAAGATTACTCAGATAAGTATTGTTATCACGGTGAATCAAAATTCTCCATCATTTATCGGATCATTTATTAGGGTGTTTGAGGTTATTTTTTTAAATATTTTTTATTTACAAAAATATTAAAATAATATTTTTTTTATTTTTTATAAATAATTTTTTATATTAGTGCATCAAAATAATATGAAAACATCAAAAAATATTTATTTAAAAATTACTCAAAAAAATTAATTTTTTTTTTAAATCTCGGAAAATAAACAGGTATTAGGTACACAACTATGGAAAAAATGTTCTCGTAAGAAAGTTGTTATGCAATTACTTCCCCTGACATGCCCATAGGCTTTAATCCCCACAAATATTGACTAGAATATCACCATCTTCCAATGTAAGTTCACATTTTTACTTTCAGATAAAGTACTTTTTTAATAATATTTTATTAAAATTTACTTTGAGCAATTGAACTTGACTCAACCTAATCTCACAGTCAGTTGGGACAAAGCTCAATTGAGTCTCCACACTCGGTTAGGCAATAGGACAAGTTTTATGTTAGACTTGATTGGAACTAGACTCAACTGAGTTCTCTTGCTCTCCTTTTTTTTTTCTTTTTTTTTTAATATCTTTTCATTATTACAAGCTACAATTCTATTACAACTCTACATGGAGAAATAACAAAGAAATAGGGTTGCCACTTCAAGAAGCTGAAAGGTTTTTTCAGATTTTTTATTTTTATGAGAGACTACAAGGTGGTGCTAAGATAAAATGAGAAAGATCTTTTATTTTTATTTTTATTTTCTTTTGTTGTTAAGATAATAAAACAAACATGGTGCAATTAAATTCAATGAAGTAATATGTTTGCCAAATTTTAATTAAAACTCTCCCTTTTATTTATTTATTTTCACTTTGCATTAATAATTTATTTAAATTTTAATTCGTACCCTCCCCTCTTATTATTTAAAGTATTTAGTTAATATTTCCTAAATAATATTGATTAATTTCTTAATTGTTCTTTTTAATTCTACAACATTCAAAAAGATTATTGCAATTTATTTTTAAATTTTTTCATTGATATTTTATGTAAATAAGCTGTATTTGCATCATGTATAAAAATAAAAATTATTTTTTTGATAAAATAGTAACAAAACATCAAAATTAGAAGAAAAATGGAGGTTAAGTATTTGCATATGCATTTTGTTAGTAGCTTCTACGAGAGAGAAAAAATAAATTTTATTTTAATATTTAATTATCAAGAAAAACTCTTTCTTGATATATTTTTTAGAATTTATATATTTCACCTTTTGGAGAGCTTTAATGTATTTAACCTCTGATGATGGAAAGTTTCCTCTTCCTAGAAAACGAAACCTCAAATGATGGTTTTGTTTGCTTACCCATCCAAGCATAGAAATGAGGGGTTATTTCCTTCTGTCTCCATACGATCTGACGACCAAAGCAGAATATCCTACCGAATTCAACAAAGCCAGCTTACCAAGGCCAATTCTTCGTCAAGACATGAGATGTTTTCGACGAGAGATTCTTCGCATATCACTTTCATAAATACTAAAACTAGTGCATGACGACAGCATATACTGTTATTCTGACTGGAAGAAAATACAGAGATCACTACCTCGTACTAACACACACAGAAACACAGACATACATGCTTAGAGAACACACGAATTAAGACTATTATATGCTTACAGCGGATTAGACAAGTTCAGAATCATTTTCCTGGTGCAAAAGCATTTCAACTACTTGGCTCATTTTTGGTCTCTCATCTCTGTCTTCAGCTACACATTTTAGAGCCACCTCAAACAGGATTTCCATCCTACCCTTGTCATATTTTCCTTCCAATTTGGGGTCTATGATCATTTCTATCCAAGAGCTCATTTCAGTAGCTTG
>Ga0325411_1004147_pt1 | contig 16306 bp, 9 predicted proteins | sample PopdelMetagenome_13_FD_206181 | JGI IMG/M metagenome (GOLD analysis project Ga0325411, IMG submission 206181) | Populus deltoides microbial communities from Bellville, Georgia, United States - Xylem-PdIQD-R4 | ecosystem: Host-associated > Plants > Phyllosphere > Stem > Wood/Secondary xylem...
ATCGCAAATAACCACTCCACCGACCGAAGATATTTTTCAATAAACAAGAGGGATTGATTTTATTTTCTCTCTCGAGAATCTCGTTGAACCCTAGACGTAACTTTAACCAAATAAATTAGAGTCGATGAAACATATTTAACTTGTGAAAAATATGAGATAAATAATTGTTATTATCTAATGCATCCAAGAGAATTTAGGGTGTCAATTCACCTTTTTTTTAATATATATATATATATATATACACACACGAACATTGAAAAAGATGACCTTCTTTCTTTCTTTCTTTTCATCCTCTCCTCTCCTTTCTTTTTTCTTAAATTTATTTTTATTAATAATGTTAAATAATTTCCAATAATTTGAATATTTTTTTTGTACGTTTTAAAAAAAATTGAATACACAACTGTACGTTTTTGCTTGGCGGGCTTAATTATGTATGAAAGGGACAATGCTATTCACCCAAAAAAGGGGAAAATTGAATACACATTTGGGATGCATCCACATGGCCAGCATGATCGATTTTGCTTCCCGTTTGATATCGTGTTTGAAAGGTAATTTTAAAAAAAATTAAAAAATTTTTTATTTTAAATTAATATATTTTTAATATTTTCAAATTATTTTGATATTCTAATTTTAAAATTAATTTTTAAAAATAAAAAAAAATTTTAAAAAATAATTATAACCACGATGTAAATCTCGACACCTACCTTTAAGTCTGTGGCAAGGGCTGTGCCCCGTGTGGTCAGCAGCTACTGAAACGCACAAGCTTTTAATTTCAACGCGCAAGTATTCGGGAAAAACACAGAAGAAATGGGTGAGTGAAAGCTGAAATTATTGTTGTTTGATTTTGCAAGGTGGAGGTGACTTTAAGCAAATATTTCAAGGAGCGAGCAGTGTAGTGTTTGACTCTCTACAAGAGACAGCGGCCACCTGATTAAGCGGCGGCAGCAAGTTTTTCCGCTCACGTGGCATTATAGTTAACTTGCCCCCCACATTGAATATCACGGGCATTTGTAGAGGGTGTTTATTATTCTAGTGTAAATATTTTTTATTTAAAAATTTATTGAAATGATTTTTTTAATATTAATATATTAAAATAATGGAAAAAAATAATTTAATATTTTTTTTATATAAAATGCATTTTAAAACACGTAAAAAACAGATCTACCGACTCCTAAACATTTGTTAATACCTGAATTAGGCTGCTGCACATCATTTTCTTCATGGGCCGAAACAATCCAAAAAACTGACTTGCTGGTACAGAATATAATATGGATCACTCACTGTTTCTCCAATCCAGATTTATAATGAGACGATAAAAAACAATAACCCCCAATTCAAACTTCAATAATACATGGAACAGATAGAGATAGAAGTCACAGCAGGAAGTTGGTGAGACGGTGACCTGCTGCAAATCAGGACCCGATCAGGCCACTCCGAAACTTTCTACTCACCAAACACCAACAATGGTGTCGACTGCCGAGGGCCCATTCAACAGATAAACACTGGCGACTGTTTCAGAGCTACAAGAAAACTCCGAAACTATCAGTTTCGAACTAGTGGGTCCTACTACAGGGTTGGTGAAACACGGAATCTTGACGAAGGAAGCTTGCTCGATCATGGCAGAAGGAGGTGGACTTGTATGGCTTGTTCGGACCAGAGCTCGGTCCAGATGCCTCGTGGTCTAACTTGGCCAAGTCATGACTGGGACCAGGTTGCACTGATGACACCTCTTGGGCTTATTCAAACAAAAACAAAAAAATGAATTAGGGCTCAAGAAGACAATAAAATTTCTAACTTTGAATCCTAAGAGCAGGGAGTCTTGTGCGATTAAGTCGAACAATTTCTCTCGAAATTGAACAACTATTAATTCTTCTCGAAATCACAAATTTGTTGCCACCACTACAGTTCATCTCCGTCAATCCACTAGCGATAACCCTACCAACAACGACAACTGCCATGACGCTAGCGAATTAAACGAAAAGGGCTGTCAAAAAAGAAGAAGCTAAAGCTGGTTTTCATATTGCCCAGATCAAATCAAATACTAATTCAATGCTGTTCATCTCTTTTGGAGAGGAATCAACACGAAGGAGAGAAAAATACAACGTCAGGAAAAAAAGAGAAAAATCAACGTATCCGAGAGTTAAAAGGTAAGTAAAAGATTCAAACTTACCTGTAAAATAGAAAAAGTAACGTTGGGAAGGAAATTAACACAAGGAAAACAAGTATTTTTGTACTTTAACACTTAAAAAAAAATCAAAGTACAAAAAATATTTAGAGTATATTTGTTTTAGTAATTATACTTGAGATTGAGGTTAGGTATGATTTAATATGTACAGAACTTAGATATAAAAGCTAGTTTTTCTTGTCTTTTCTAATTTTTTTTTGGTGGGTCTCAACTACAAAAACTAGCATGCCCCTAAAGTAGAGTATTTTAAAGAGTCATAGATGATATCTATAATTCATGAGTTACAAGTGTCATAAGCAACTCACTTCAAAGTAAAAAAAAAAATAGACCAACACCAATTTACAATAAAGAGAGAGGAGGGAGGAGAGAGAGAAAAACGAGAAACGAAGGAAAAAAAAAACTCTTTAAACACACTGAAACTCCGATAACATTACTGTTATCGTTGGAAAAAATCGATGAGACAAATTCAACAACATCAAATAAGGTCATGAACGATGACTGCAGTGGGCTGCACTGGTCGTCTAAATATTTCGGGCCTCATTTGCCTTTGAATGACTCGTGTGGCACACTTTGATCACAATCGGTGACCTTTTTTGGTGGTGTTGAATTCATTTCGTTGATATCTTTCCAACGGTGTCGATGGTTTCATTATTGGAGTTTCGATGTGTCTTTTAAGTCTTTTTTTCCCCTCCTTGTAATTTATGAAGAAAGAGGAGAGAGAAAAATAAAAAGATTTAGAGGCACATCAAAACTCTAATGATGAAACCACCGGTATCGTTGGAAAGATATCAACGAAATGAATTCAATGTTACCAAAAAAGATCATGAACGGCGACCGGAGTGTGTCTCACAAGCCGTCTGAAGTCAAATAAGTCCCAACACATTTGGAAGGCTCATTTGGCTCACTCTGGTCACCATTTCTGATCTTTTATTGTATCGTTAGATTTGCCTTGTTATCAGAGTTTTAGTGTGGTTTTAAGGTTTTTTTTTTTCTTTGCTTCCTTGTTTTTTTCTTTCTACTCCTTTTTTTTATTGTAAATTATGTTAATCCATTTTTAATTTTAAAAAAAGTTGTAAATAATATTTATTACTTTCAAGTCACAAATAACACGTTCGATTCTCTAAATTATATTATTTTACTAAATATTCTCTATGCTATATTATTTTATTCATTTTTTTTAAGTGCTAAACTACGAAGAAAACTCCTTGATAAAGAGACAAGCTTTTGACAGGAAAGTTCCTTGAAAACAGGGGCTTGTGTAAGCTTTTGACAGAAAAGCTTCCTGGAATGCGTGCCTATGTATTTAACTTTGATAATCTATATTTAATCAAGATTTTTTATGCTTTTATTTAAAAAAATAGATTAAATCGGACAATCCAGATTAATATGGTTTAAAAATATGATTTCACCTAGTCAGAGGCGGAGCAAGAAGAAAAAAGTAAAGGGGTAAATTAAAAAAAATATTTTAAAAAAATTAAAATTTTAATTATTTTATAAAAAAAAAGCTAGGAAAAATTTCCTTGCAGAAACCGGACCTGCCAGTCTCCCCTGCCTCCGCCACTGCACCTAGTAGTGGACAACCCCCTAAAATAAAACCACTGTAGAGTTCAGTGGATTGGATTATTAAAGTAATTTATAATAACTGTCCCTCTAATTTTAACGTACAATAATACAAAGCACCAAAGCCAGAAAAGCATCACCAAATCCAAAAGAGCACGTACGACCCTAAAGTTGCTATGGAAACAATATCTATGAAAGTAGACTATACATGGGCCCCCACACCACATAGCTGAGGCTTGAGAGGATCCCTCTGTCTTCTGGGCAGGCCCACCTGCACGGGCTTTGGCACACACCAAAAGCCCAAAGAATTTAGGTACATGTATGTAATGTTTATCTTATATAGTTGTTTTTTTTTAAGAAAAAAAAATTTCACATTCATGATAAGATGATTCATTATTAAAGTATATTTGAGAGTGTGGTTACAATTATTTTTTAAAATATTTTTTATTTAAAAAAGTATGTTAATAATATTTTTTTATTTTTTAAAAATTATTTTTAAAATCAGCACATCAAAATGATTTGAAAACATCAAAAACATATAATTTAAAATAAATAAAAAATTAAAATTTTTTAAAAATATTTTTGAAACGCAATGTCAAACGCACCTATAAATACACTTTCACTTCTATGATAAATCAAATGCATATTAATTCAAAATCAAAATAACTAATGTGAATCATTTACCTAACTTTATTAATTCAAAATCAAAATAACTAATGTGAATCATTTACCTAACTTGATTTAATCACTTAGTACATATAAAATTGATGAAATCATAATAAGACCACTTCTTGGTGAATTAAAAATAAAAATAAAATAGAAATCGTCATTTAATTTTACAGTAACTAGAGAGATTCATGGAGAAGAAATTAATTATACTAAAAAGAAATGGAAATTATAACTAATATTTCAGCTATTATATTCAAGTGCTCACATTTTAGCTAAAATAAATATTTATATTTATTGGAGTTAAAAAAATTTATAAGATAATAATTTGAGATTTTAGTTGTAAAACGAAGCATAATCCTTCCTTAACCTTTTAACAGGGACGCGGGTTTTGAACTATTTCCATTATACAATTTAAGGGCGCGTGCCAGCGATCCAGTGAAGCATAAAAAACAACCTTAAACCAGGCAATCCGTACCTCTCTTGATCTGTCTGTAATAAGAGTTTACAAGCGAGCATCAATCATTACACAACAAAACAAAGTCTTTTATGATTGTTTCTTCCCTGTTTACTCTGTTTCTCTGCCACTCCATCTTGTCAAATTCTTTCAGGTATTCGTTAATTATCTGTTTCTTTTTGTTCAATCTGTTTGGTTCCCAAGAAAATGTAGGGAAACAAAGAAAAGAAACTGTAAAGTATGTCACTTTACGGGAACTGTTTTCCTCCCAGTATATCATGATTTTGCTTATTCATTGAGATTCTATCTGGGTACTGTTGTGTGTATTTATACGTATTTATTTTGTACGAGTGTTTATGAGCGGTGGGGTATCTGTGGGTCGCTTGGGTTGACATAGTTGAATATTTGGGGATTTGCTTAAGCGTTATGGATGGTTTGAATGCAAGAAAAATGGTTGGTTTTTTATGATTAATTGCTTTTGATTTTGTTCTCAGCAAGAAATGGGGGTATATTTGAGCTCCCCTAAAACTGACAAGGCTTCGCAAGATGGTGAGAATGATAGACTTCGATATGGTTTGTCCTCCATGCAAGGCTGGCGTACAACCATGGAAGATGCCGTGAGTACTCTTTATGATTTGTGTGGTGCCTTTGTGAAAGAAAATTCAATGTTTAGGTTATATGTTGATGTTAAAAGTGATTAACTTTGGTATTGTCATTGCTGTTTGGTCATGTGGAATTAACCCAGAGGGAAGGTATTGAATTTAATGTTTCTATGCCCTGTGGTCTGCCCATAAATAGCCGCAATTTTAAGTGCGAATTGAACTACAAAATTTTGTGAACGCAGTGAGGTCTAGAACTTGCCTGATTCATTAAAGATGATTCACGGTGAATTATTGAGTTTTCTATCGATGTTTAGCGTGTTAAGACTGGAAAACACTGGTATGAATTTCGATAGAGTTCAGTGTCGTGAAGTAGAAAGGCAACACATGTTGAATTTGTGTGATAATACAACTGGAAAATGTGTCATTGCAGAAGGAAGTGCTCGGCCCTCTTATTTAAAAAGTCATGCTCTTATTTAAAAAGTACATGACTGGGAATGCATTTGTGGGGAATGCTGTCTACAACACATGAAAATGGACATTCAACAAAATTATGAGCCGTTGACAAATAAATGGCACCTGAACTTATTCAGTCAAATAGAGTGGACAGAGTCACAGATACATATTGGCAGCATTAGCATTCCTTAGATGAATTTATGAACAATGGAGATAGGGTTCTTGATTTCAAAGAATATAGCTAATAGATTGGGGATTAGATCTGCATCTTATATATCATAACTTTGGGAATTAGATACGGATCCTTTCAAGCATGTATTTGGCTTCATAGAATAATTTTTGTCCAATTTGGTTACCTTATATTTTCTTGATGTTTTGGTGTGTTCCTAGTTGCATCCAAACTTATATAAGGTGTTTGACAGCATGCAGCTTATCCAGATTTGGACATTTCGACATCTTTCTTTGGTGTTTATGACGGTCATGGAGGTCAGAATTTACCTGAATGCTTATTTTATGTTTATTAATATATATTTTCTAGTATCTGTTACTATTTTGTAAAAACCTTATGGTTTTATTTGTTTTTCCAGATGCTAATATTTTATAATATGTCATCTCCTTTTCCCGATGCTAATATTTTGTAATAGTTTTGCAATTATTTTACAACAGTAGTTTACCTGGCATTAAAAAATAGTAGATGTTGAATTAGATATTAGCATTTCTTTTTCTTATTTCTTAAAGGGGGTTGGTTGGGGAAACTATGTATGACTTGAAGGATCTATGCTTAAGACCCTAATTGTTTTTATGTTTCAAAAGCGTTTATGAAAAAAATTGAATTTTTTATTTTTTTTCTTTGTTTCAATTTTTTTTAGTGTTTTCATATCGTTTTGTTGTACTGATGTCAAAAATGAATTTTAAAAAATAAAAAAAAATATTTCAATGCATTTCCAAGCAAAAAGCACTTTGAAAAGCAACTGCTACCACAAGACCAATCGGGCTCTAAGTGGTGAGCTAGGGCTTTATAAACAAGGATTGATACTTTGAATTTATTGAAAGGGATTAGGGTTGGTGGATCAATTGAAATCGGAATTTGTTTTAAAATTTCAAAGAATGATTCAAGAGGTAAATTGCTGGGTTTTCTGCTGGCAACAAATAATTTGAAGTGTAAAGATACATTTAGAACATACTCAAAATCTTTAGAAGAATCAGATGAGATGGATGATGGTAAGATGGAACTAATAGTAGCATCAGAGTCTATTTTTAATCAATTATCCCCGTGCTGGTGGCTTCTCAAGCATGCATCAACTTACCCTTCATGTTGAGCAAGGTTCATCATTTTAGTTATTGGTGATGGTGATGATTATCATGGTAGTGTGATGCAATGCTAGCAATCATTTCCTAGGTTAGTAAAATGCAGTTTGTCATTCTTATCAAATTCTATTGTTTTGCAGGTCAAGCAGTGGCTAAATTCTGTGCTAAATATCTTCACCAGCAAGTTCTCAGGCAGGAAAGTTATCTGTCTGGTGATTTAGGCACTTCTTTACAGAAAGCTTTCCTCAGGTTGTTTCACCTGTTTTCTCTGTACTTTGTTTAACAAATGGATATACATAACTATTCCCTTGCTAATTTTTGGTTGTGCCTTTGAGTAGCACATTATCAGATCCAATGGCCTGGACTCATTTTTGGACTGTGTATATTTTAGTACTTTCTTTGGTATGATTTCTTACTTCATCATTACAGTATGTTATAGAAGGCTTGGCTCATTAGGAAATAGAATGGAGGAAAAGAATCCCTTGTATAACCAAGCCCAACTGTTTCAGTACCAATGCTTGTTTGAGTTGCTCTTTGATATAATGGCTTAATTTGACAGTGGTGATCATTCATATGTTATCAGTTTATCATTTTTATCAAAGAGTGAACAAATTTTACCCGTATCAAATCATTTTCACCATGATGATGATGAATGCAATAGTATGCAATTGTTTGGTCAGTTTGTAAGATAACTGTTACTGGTTTTTGTCACAATTGACTTAAAATTCTAACCCTTTGGAACCCATGTAATGACAAGTTTTATGTGCCCCAACTGAACTCTTGATGCAGAATGGATGAGATGATGCGTGGGCAGAGGGGATGGAGAGAACTAGCCAGCTTGGGTGATAACATAGAAAAGGTTTCTGGTATGATAGAAGGATTGATATGGTCGCCTAGAAGAGGTCAAGTCAATGGAAATTTGGATGATTGGCCTTCTGAGGAGGTACTCCATCATATTGTATAATGTTTTCTCAATTGGTTGCTGCTAATGTCACAATAAGGCTTCCTTGCTATTTGGGAAGTTCACTGGCGTAGTCACATTAAAGCAGGAGTATCTAAGAAACAGCAGGGGTTTTTGCTGTTTGGGAATTTCTTGATTCCTGTTGGAAGGATATTTGTTTTGGGGAGTTTCGGCTCACATTTTGGTTCAGAGAGCTTATTTAGGCTTGAGTTTCATAGTTTTTATGGAGTTGAAGGCTTAGAGTCTCAAGACCACTGAGCGTTCTAAACTGCTTAATGCAGTTTCTTCTTGTTGTCTTTAGCTTATTCAAATTTTCTTTTCCTACAAAAGAAATACTCAAGCCTAAGACCCCTGGGGAGAAGGGGGGAAATGGGTGCTGATTGAGCCACGAGCTCATTGGCCATTTATTCCAAATTAAACTAGCCTTTTCTTTGTTTTTTATGGTGGTTTTCTTTCTTTGGCCATTCTGATATGGAAAGTTGCTCGCAATTTTAGTATGATATGGAACATTTGCTTCTCGAATGACAATCTAGTTCGATAATTTATGTTAATTTAGCTGTATAATTAACCAAATTTAGCACAGGTGTTCATGTTGTTTCATTGATCATATAAATTCTTATCCTTAAATATCTATTATCAAATGACTTACAATAACTTTTGCATACTGGCTGTTGTTAATGTTACTAGTTTTGGAATAGTATGTTAATGAAATTTTAAGTACATATGTATAGGAAAAGTAAATCTTATTTTGCAAATATCAGGGGCCTCATTCTAGCTTTCATGGACCGACTTCTGGAAGCACTGCGTGTGTTGCAATTATTCGAAACAACCAACTTTTTGTTGCAAATGCTGGTGATTCTCGTTGTGTTATATCCAGGAAGGGTCAGGTATTCCTGTTCCCTCTTTTTTGACAAGCTTTCAGCTTGCCTTTTCTCTCTCTGTATTTGGTAAAAGGAATTGATGGTTTCTTATTTATTTCCAATCCATGAATTGAAATGATCTTGGTGTTCAGTACATCATGCATGGATGCTTCTTCCCTGTTATGGGCTGTGTGTATTAATCGTGGAAACAAAAGTGCACCCCCACATACATGAATAGAATCTATGAAAGACTTGGTGATTGTGATTGAGAGATCACATGAAGAAAGGAATATATTTGCTCAGATAAAAGAAGAGGAGAGCTACAATTTCCATAGCTTGGATGAAACTAACATGTGCTTGTAGGGTTGGGCTAATTCTTGTCATTTTATCTTTGATCATGTATAATTTCATTGATCATTTTTCATTTTGCCAAATGCATTATTTGCATCATAGCAAAGTAATCTGTTGTTTAAAAAGGTTTATATACTTGGTCTTTCATTATTTAAGGTTTAAGGGTGTTTTGGTTGAATAAAAATGTTCCGGACACATTTTGTATTTTATATATAGTTATGGACAACTATGATTTTTAAAATTCTTTGTCGTTGACTGCATCAATGGAGGGCATAGCTTTCTGCTGTTTTCTCTTTCTGGCAAAAAAGCCTGTCAACCTTATTGAATCCCCTTTATATCTTTTCATCCTCTGAAAAATGGAAAAAACAGTTTCTACACCCTTTTGAATGGCATTGCTGTTTTTTCTTCTTTTTTTCTTAACAAAAGAAATCTTCCAGGACCCAACTTCTTTGGATTTCTAATATGAGTTGGAAAAAAGAATTGAAAAGGGGGGATAGGATAAATTGAAGAAAGGCTCTTTCTTTAAAGAAAAAAAAGAGCACAAATTTATGCAGTTTGATTCTTGTTGTTTTTTCTTTGAAGAGTGAAGGAATGTTAATGTGATGAAATTTATGCGTGTCAAGTCAATGACTGTTAATTTGATGATCATTGTCTAGTAGGACAGTTTTCTTTGTCTGTGATGATTCACTCTTTAGAAACCCTTGTTTCTCTAAAGGCTTCTTTTGTTATGTAACAAAGTTCTTTCAAGTTGCAAGTTGTAACATTTCATGGATCTTTCATTGTAACTCATGACCAGGTTTGTCATTTGTGATTACTGTAGTTCCATTCACAAGAAGTAGCACTGCACAGATTTAACTCTTAAGTGTGAGATTATCTTATAAATCCAAAGCAGTTGACTAAGCGGTGGCGATGATGGCATTCCATCAGTTAATAACAGCACTCCACAGCAGTCAATACCACAATCCATTTGTCTCACTGTTAATGATGGTGCCATTAATGAAGTGCCATAAATTGATGGAATGGCTCCATCATCACCCTTGACTATATATTCAACTCTTGATGGGAGAAGAATGAAGCAGCCATGGAATATCTGTATTGTCAAGCTTCCTTCTCTTGGTGGTGGCAGTCTCACCTCGTACAGCTATTAAATGAAGAATGGGAAAGACCAAGATGTTTTCAACCCTCTTCTAACTAGTTGTGAGGAAGAGTGTTAGTTGTCTAAAAAGCTATGAACCCTGCTACCATCCACTCACAAACTGGAACTTTAGCTTTCCCCTGTAGTACTTTATTTTTCCCAAGTGAATTGATGAATTTAAATCTGTACCCAAACAATATTAGCAGATACGTCCTTATATTTTAACCTTATGAGCCTAGATATTTATCCACCTCCTACTGTTGTACCCAGGTCCATGTATCATTTGGAAAGACAATAAGTGAATGGGTCTTTTGTGGAATTATGCTTCTATAATGAATGATTAGCATATCTTTTGCAAGATTTTACACGTGAAGTGTCTTATGCAAGTCCTTTATTGCAGGCATTTGACATGTCTAAAGATCACAAGCCTGATCTTGTGGTTGAGAGAGAAAGGATTGTGAATGCCGGTGGCTTTATTGTAGTTGGACGTGTTAATGGAACTTTAAACCTGTCTAGGGCAATTGGTACATGAATTTTTTTCCACTCGTGATTTCAAGACAAGGAGGCTTCAAAGGGGAAATTTACCTGTTCAATGCCAATTACTTCTTATGCTGTCAATTTCTTTGTTGCAGGAGATGCAGAGTTGAAGCAGAACAAAAAACTGCCTGCTGAGCAGCAAATTGTAACTGCCAATCCAGACATAAGGACTGTAAGTAGTGTTGCTGCCGATCTTCCTTCTCCTTGGTTTTTTCTTTCTTGTTTTTTCTGAGAGCACGCACTTGTGGTTAAATGACCTCACATGGGCTAACAGATGTTTAATTTGAATACCCCCCCCCCCTACACGCACACCCAAGGAAATTTTGTAGATTATCCATTGATGAATTATGTACCTGTAGGCTAGGAATACTAGATTCTTTGGCCAGCATCACATGATTGGTTTATGTTACTATTATGCATTTTTTTTTTCATGGATTTCTTGTATAATTTTCCATTGCACATGAATAGGTTGAGCTCTGTGATGATGATGAGTTTCTTGTTCTCGCTTGTGACGGGATTTGGTGAGTTTCTTTCGTTCTTAAGAGAGTGCATGTGTATGGTAACGCCATTTTCTCAATCTCTCCTTTCTTTATGAAATGTAATTTAGATTCTCTATGGATATCTTATTTGAACTTATATACATGCTACTGCGAATTCTAGTCTCAAAAACAAGGAAATGCGACTTGGAAGTATCTTTTTAAAGTTGCCCTCATTAGCTGACACAATTTCAGATAAGAAGCACATCGAGAACCTTAATAAAATATCAATTTCCAACTCAAAGATCTTTTGGAATGGCAGTGGATTTAGTGTCAAATTTTGTTCGAAATTAGACTATTTGGTTTAATAATAATGAGATTTAGATACAAAGGTATAATTTTAAGATGATGTGAAGACTGCTGTTTGTTAAGTATCTGTGCGCCTTTTCTTTTTTTTTTTTCTGGATAAAATAACCCAATTTTATTGAAAGAGCACAACTGGTATTTGTATGCTACTCACTCCAAGATGCTATGTAACCTGAAAGCAATGCTTTTGTATTAGCTCTGCATAGAGAATGATATTTGCCATTGACATAGGGGTTAGAGGAAGCACATTCATTTAGCAACATATACACTGGAAACTAAGTGGTGCATGGACTCGGTTGTGTTTCTATTTCCTTTTTCCTTCTTCATCCACTGATCACTCCTGAAGAGCTTAGCGAGGGTCATTTGGATCTCCCTATTTTGTTTTATCTTGGAATTTGCTATTTTTGCTAATTCCACTTATGCCATAGGGATTGCATGTCAAGTCAACAGCTAGTGGACTATGTGCGTGAACAGTTAAACACTGTAAGTTCTGTAAACTTTAGTTAAGATTTTGAACATGTGCACACATGCTGGTTACAATATTTCTGTCCAAATCTATGCAGGAAACTAAGCTTTCTGTGATATGCGGAAGAGTTTTTCACAGGTGTTTGGCTCCCGATACTAATGGTGGTGAGGGGTGTGACAACATGACCATGATCTTGGTGCAATTCAAAAAACCTGTTAAATCTGGTCCTTCTACAGAGCAGCAGCCACCATCTTCTCATCAAGCAATGAAGGTTGACACAAGTAATATGGACAAGTGAAGGCTGAGACCAAACAGAAGAGTTAGCAGAACAATGGGCCACAACTTTAGCAATTAGGAGCTGAATTGTTGTGATTGTAAAATGATCGTTGATTTTTTTTTCACCTTGTTTTTTGAGTTCTGCACTCTTTTTTTTCTATAGAATTCTAGCTACTTATAGGAAGAGCATACCATGCACACGATGGAGCACAAAATATTAACAAGGTCAATTATCCAAACCAATGAACCAAAAATTATGGAGAACGTGGACTGGCTCGGTTGTGAGTTGATCTCTGTATAGATACATTCCTGATTTTCATTTTCAAGAGAGTTTGTACTGGCTTTGTGGGGGTTCTTCCCCTTGAAAGGGAAAGGAAAAGATCTGTTTCAGAATTTGTGGTCTCCAGTCCTGCCCAGCTGCCGTGTTGGAGTGCTAGTTTCAGTTTCACAATCATTCTTTTCACTGTTCTTTTTGTTCTTTTCATGGCTGCTGATGCTGAAAATGTGATAGAAAAGGAAGAAACAACCCAATCAAGGTGTTTGATAGTTAAAAGCAAAAGCAATCTCCAGTTACCAAGGGTCAGCATCAAGCCTAGCAAAACCTTGTTTTTTATTGGACAACAAGATTCTAGTTCCCCAGTTGAAGTTTGGCCTAGAGTTGCGTGAAGCAAGTTATAAAGTTTCCACCCTTGCTTTTCACATCTCTCCCCCTGTTCTTTTTTTATTGCTCAAGGAACCTTCGAGACCCGTAGGATACCTAGGTTGCTTCTGAGGATGGCAATAGAAATTCGGAACATGGCAAATCAGAAGTCAAATAAGCTAGAAACCCGGCAAGTGTCGAGAAGTCTAAGTGTTCAGCAACTTCTTGCAAGCAAATCAAGAGTCTCAGTTAGCCAAGTTTCTTCAAGATTACTTTGGAATGAGAACCTTCAATCATAGGTTGCAAGACTTGAACACACTTCAAACTCTCAACTTCTTAACCACCTTAAAGCCGATGAAGATTGGTTGATGCATGAGAGTTCATTCCAGCATATAATTATATGAGTAATCATTGAAAAAAGGAACGATAACAAAATAATACAGAAAAATAAAATAAAATTTTTCAAAAAATATTGTAGTTTACTGGATCATGATCATCATTGGAGAAATGATGACAAGTTCAAAGAGAGTGGTTAAACATACTACTAAAAGATTGCCTATGATGCAGAACTCATTTAATGATAAGATCATTATAGTAAGTCAAAGAAATGATAAACAACAAGAAAATTACAAGTCATTCTTAATATAGGATCGCATGATGGTCCCTCTACTCTAATAATATCTCATCTGTGTATTGTTGAGTTCTTCTCCTTCTTCTCTTTTTATATATATATATATATGCAACTTGGATAGCTATCCTTTTGATTGCTTGAATTTGTCTTTGCGAACAAGGAATATGCCACTAGCAAGTGAATGGGACTGTCTTAATGAGTATTTCTTAATCAGTTCATGTCATTTAAATATCATAGATATTAGCATCATATGAGAAATTAGCACAGCCACAGCATCCAAGCAGTAGATATTGGATTTGGATTCCTGCTTTCTTCTTTTGTCAGTTCATGCATGACCAAAACTTTACATGAGAATAACTTGTTTGTCTGCATCCCAAACCCTAAGAAGGAATCGAAATAAATCTCCATTGAAGGTTCCATGAGGTTAGGCTTTGGGATTTTCATTTGAGAAATTTAGATCCAAACCCTAATAATTAATTAACCCTTAATTCCCTTGAAACCATGCTAGCTTTGGTACATGAACGTTTTTTCCCTCCTTCTATATTCAACGTTTTTTGACTTATTCCTTTACCAGGACTTGCTCTAATCGCCATCCTGGTGATAAAATTAAATACAAATATTTAACTCATCATCCACTTTGAGTTGAGAATTCTCTATACTTCAAAATAAAAAATAAATAAAATAATATTGACATATGAAACATGTTATTATTCCCCAGAAGAAATGGTCACGACAGGGACATCGTACATGTTTATGTTTTGCTCTCTTGACTTGGTATTTAACCCACATGGTGAATTTACTAAACCATAAATTTCTTCTAGAAAAGGAGAAAATCTTCAAATTTGAAACTTTCTTCTATAAATATTACTAAACTCAATATAGCTACTCGACACTTGGTAAATACTTGGATTTCAAATTAAATTAGATAAAAATTGAGTCAGTTAATTTAAGAAATCAACTCGTGATTTAAGTTGAAATCCAATTTATTTTTTTAAAAAAATTAAAATAATATTATTTTAATTTTTTAAAAAAATTTTAAAACAATATAATTTCAAATCAATCTAAATTAACCACCAGAGTTCATACGAACCAAGCTTTAATGTCTATTTGGGGAATGATAGCTTATGATTTTTTATGCTTTTCAAAAATATTTTTTACTTAAAAATATGTTAGAATATTTTTTTTGAATTTCTTATATCATTTCATTAAAAATATTAAAAAATATCAATTTAATATATTTTTAAGCTAAATATACTTTTAAAACACGCTAGATATAATTTCATACAATGCCAAACCGACCATCAATATGGATAATAAAATGGGATAGGTTAGGTTTGGACTGTTTATTTTTACAGTTAAAATCATATTTTGTGATTTAAAACACAAAAAAATAATTTAAAAAGTTACTTTCATATATTTTTAAATAAAAATTATTTTAAAAAACAACAATTTCCGATATTTTCAAGCACTATCCCGATAACCTTTGCCCTTTTTTGTAGCCGGTAAAGGATGAAAGGAATCAAGAAAAAGATAGAATAGATGACATTATCCAACTTTAAGTCTGTTAAAAAGCTTGAGCCCATGAGGTAATGATAGAAATGCTATCCACAATTTGCTGAACTGCTGTGTCTTTCTTCCTTACCACAAGGAAAGACGCACACGTGTCGACAACCCAATTCACAACGATTCAATCACCTTGGATAAAATGTTTTTCTTTGCAATTTGGCCCCAGCACTCCATTTGTTTCTGACTTCTTACCTGGTCCACGCACCAGAGGATGCAAGCCACCGACATTGTACTCCAGCTTATACGTTTTAAAATTAGATTCAAAGTCATCATCTTGAAGCATATAATTAATTAAATAATTGAATAAACTTTCCTCAATGTTGTTACGAAGCTGCTGTCTCTGGAGAAATTAGGTAGAAGGTCACATAAAAATGCAATTAGATTCAAATATATCATCTTAAATTTTAAACATATATTAATTAATAATTAAATAATTTTCTTCAATGGGTCTTCCTTCGCAATGTAATCAATTCAAACACATGGAGAGAGATGTGAATTAAAATTTAATATTCCAATGTTTTAGCTGGCAATTCTATAGAATACATTACATTATTGATTCAGCATTAAATTAAAGTAATTAATATTAAATGGACTGCCATCCCTGACTGTGTCGATTTAAACAAGGGAACTTTCTTGGTAACCCCTCCCCCTCTCAAGAGAATTCATCAACTCTAGCTGTTTTGAAAAATATTTTTGGCTGAGTGTTTTTAATGATTTTAGTGAGTTAATGTAAATAAATAAAAATATAAAAAAAGGGGTTAAGAATAAACTTATACCACTCAAGGTGGAAAAAAAAAGAAAGTGAATTTG
>Ga0325411_1004148_pt1 | contig 16302 bp, 7 predicted proteins | sample PopdelMetagenome_13_FD_206181 | JGI IMG/M metagenome (GOLD analysis project Ga0325411, IMG submission 206181) | Populus deltoides microbial communities from Bellville, Georgia, United States - Xylem-PdIQD-R4 | ecosystem: Host-associated > Plants > Phyllosphere > Stem > Wood/Secondary xylem...
TGATATATATGGAATCCCGTTTTATAGTGAATGCTTCATGAAACAACTATTTAATAAACATTTTCTTACACTTAATTAACGTAAATAAATTTTGTTGATTCATAGTATTTCAACAAAAATATTTTTTTAAAAATAGTCATTTAATTTGAATATTTCATTTATTTTTTTGTGTCGAGATATTTTTTTTTGTGTTTGAGTATGCAATAGTGATGGATCAATGTACTTTAATTTATTTTTTTTTGTCTAAGTAAATATGGATCTAGTGAGCTATTATAATTAATATTTTTGGGTTCAGTTACATGTTGAACCCAAATACATATGCATTTGGTGAGCTGCCAGACCCAACATTCTTGGGTTCAACTACATGCTAAACCTAAATACATATGTATTTGCTCTACCACGATTCCCAAACCAATTTGGTCTCCCTCAACCCATGACATGCCGCTAGATTCCGGATCTAAACCCATCACCAACAGTCCAACTATGGCAGGATTGTTTGTGTCCAAGTCGTAGCAAAAGACTAATACCTTAGCAAGACTTATCCTTCTCCAAGAAGGAAGAGACATACAGGGGAACAACTAGTTGTTGTGGCCTCGTAAAAGGCCAGACCAATGAGGAGGAAAATAACCAGCAAAGAAAAACATATGAATTCAAGTATTTTTTTTTATGTCGAGAAATTATCTTTTTTTTTATATATGTGTATGCAAGAGTGATGGATCAATGTACTCTTTTTTTTGCATAAATATATATGAATCTGGTGAGTTACCAGACCCAACATTCTTGGGTTTAGCTACATGTTGAATCCAAATATATATGCATTTGGCAACCTGTTAGACCTAATGTTCTTGAATTTAGTTTCGCGCTTAGCCCAAACAATAATGGGTCTAACAAGCTGTCAGATCCAACTTTCTTAGATTCAACTACATGCTGAGCTCAAGAACATATGGGTATGGTGAACTGTCAAACCCAATATCCTCAGGTTCAGTCATGTGCTGAGCCCATGTACATATGGGTCTGAAGAGCTGTCAGACCCAACATCTTTGGGTTTAACTACGCGCTGAACCCAAATAGATATGAGTCTAGCAAACTAACAAACTTAATATCCTTAAGTTCAGTTACATGCTGAGCTTAATTATATATAAGTCTAGTGAGCAGTCAGATCCAACATCCTTGGGTTTAACTAGACGTTGCGTCCAAATAGATATGGGTCTGACAAGCTGTCAGGTCCAATATCCTTAATATCAGCTACATGCCGAGCTCAAGTATATATGAGTCTAATGAGTTGCTAGACTCAATGTCTTTGGATTCAGCTACACACTGAGCCCAAATAGAAATGGGTATGACGAGTTTCCAAACCCAACACCCCTAAGATCAGCTATGTAATGAGGCCAGACAGATATGTGTAAACCCCCGCATGAACATCAGGCCAAAGATAGTACTATCGTCGATAATTAAAGGAAACCCAGGGTGAAAAGAAATAGAAATAGAAATAAAAATAAAAATAAATAAATATGATGGGTAATGGAGAGGATGATCTCCAAAATTAAATTTAGAAGTATTGAGGAAGTTGAAAAGAGATTTATGAATTTTGGGTTAAAACTTGTAATGTTGGCAAAACCGATAATGAGTTTCGACAAATAAAAGAATAAGGAAAAATTCATAATAAATATGTTTTGAAATAAATAAATGATGCCAAGGATTTAATGGATTAATTAATACGATACATGTAAAGATTGAACAAAAAATTGGATTTTTAGTGTAAAATCATATATTGATTAGTTTTATGCTATCGTTTTTAACTCTCAATATGATCATTGAATCAAAATGAGATTTTACAAGGAGTCACCTAACTTATTGTTCTACCTTGAGTTAACATTTTCAGATAAATTGGAGTTCAAAAAGGTCTTTTGATAGTACAAATTATCGAGTAAAAATAAAGAAATTGATCATAGACTTGTAGCAATGACATTGCAGTAAATAAGCAAACATTCTTCCTCCCTGCTTATTGTTCATTCTGTCACCCATTAATAAGAGGAAAAACTTTAATTTTTTTTTTTTGCTTATTTCTCTTGCAAAAAAGGTGAGATTCTTTAAAAAATTAGAAAAGTAATGTGAGGTGAGTGGTTTTAAAGAGGAATTACACCACAACTAAGCATTTGAGGGAGAGAATCATGTGAAAGAAAGTAAAGGTTTAGAGAGGGAAAACAAGGAAATTGAAGGATGAAGAATGAGGGTTGATAAAAATTCAATAGGGGAGCATTTGAAGCTCGTAATTTCACCAGGTAAGATGTTCTAAATTTAATGAAACAAGTTAGAGTGAGAATTAATTGAAATTCTATTAAAATTTACAAATATTGATTTAGGGTTATTGGATGGGAATTAGGGGAAATGTGAAAGTGGTATGGATTAATGTAATTATGATGGAATATAGTAGGAATAACTTAAAATATTAAATAAATGAAAAAAAAAACTTTGTGTTCTTGATTGGAGTAGGGTCATCCATTTGTGGTTGCCTAAGGAAGTTAAGTAGTTGATGTGAATTTCTATAGAATTACAAGTAATTTTATGTAAATATGTTAGTTGTTTGAATATGAGTTAAATACACTTGAATGTAATGAATTATAGTAAATAAAATAAAAAAGAATTACATGTGCGTGGATGGGTCAAATTCGGCCAAGAGTAGAGATGTGAAGAGCTTTGATGAAAATGAAAAACTAATGTATATTAAATCTAAATGAAGGTCTAAAATGTTGATTTGAATTGAGAAAATCCATGGTCCATTATGGAAAGCCATTCAATCAAATGAGAATTTAAGAAGAGGAATATGATTGAATTGTATTTTGTTAGTTAATGGTTCAAAAGTAGTAAAAAAACTTGTGTGATGAGTTGTGATGAAATACTAAAGAGAATTTCATGATTATAGATTTGTTTATTTTTCTGGTCAATAAAAAACAGATGAAACCTGGATAGTGTAGATAAATGGATATGTTTTAATTAATAATCAAGGCTTGAAAGCCAAATGTAATGGCATTAGAAAAGTGTTAGGAGAGGAAAGAAATGAAAAAGGATGATTAACCTTTTTTTTTTTTTTACCAAAAACACATGTTGAAGAAAATTAAAGAATTATGTCATCGTCCTGAGTAAAACTATGGTAACAATTGTTGCTACTCAATTTTTACTCATGTTTTAATAATTTTTTAAAAATAAAAAAATAAAAATAAAAATAAAAAATAAAAGTTTACATGTGGCGATAACATAAAGCATCAGAGATAATATTAAAAAAACAATATATAAAGAAAATAATACTAAATCATATATAATTACTGCAATATAAAATACCATAGATATATAATATGATTCCTGATTATGAAAAATAATCACTATAATATAAAATACTATATATATAAAATTTGTTAGTATTTGTTATATAAAATAATTTCAACAATAATTATTGTAATATTTTTTAAATAAAACATGTAAAATTTTTCTATATAAATGAATATCCAGCTATACACACGCACAGGAGGAAGAAAAATTGACATAAAACAATTTTTAAAAGAGAAAAATTTAGGACAACGCGAAAAAACCTAAACCTAATTTTTTTGTATTCGACCGAAACCAAGTCGCGCCCCCACCCTTGGCCTTTGATTTTTTTACACGGAGAACAGTCCCCCTCTCCTTCATCTGGCTGACTCTCCCTCACGAGCTCTCCTCCCTTTAGCCAAACCAGAGAAAACTCTGCTTTGGTCTGGAGAATTTTCGGTTTCCCTCTTCAGCCGGCTATAGATCAATAGTCTCTCTCAGCCGACCCGAGCCCCCATCACCGTGCTCTCTCGGCATTTCTTCCCTCTCTCAGTCGTCCTCTTCTTCCCCGAGCCCCCATCACCCAATAGCCCAATAGGCGATCCATTCCTTCCCCACACACAGAAACAAAACCGCCTCACAGCCCCCACAGACCCAAATCCTCCACCCAACAGCCACACAACGCAGGTCCCCCTTCCATTCGGCCTCCAGTAGCAGCGGTCTAAACAACAACCACAACAGCACTGCCATCACTAAAGATTCAGTAGCTCACGAACCTCGTTTATTCCCTCACCGCCAACCTCAACGACGGACCAGCCACGACTCCCTCTCCCCGTGCAGCAGCGCCTTCTTTCTCCAGTAGCAAACCCAACCGCCGCGGCAACCAACAGGAGTGGAGATCATCAGCGCCGCCGCCGCCCAACCGCTAGACCTGACACCGGGAGAAGAAGGAAAGAACAACTAACTGAGAAGAAGAAAGAAGACAGAAATTAACATATCTAAAAAAAAATACAAGAACAATCTGGACAGAATAGATTAAAATCAACTGCCTGCGTTTTTTTTCTTGTTACAGGTCACCGCCGGTGAGGAAGGGAGGAAGCCAAGTCATATCCACCCTGTCCCCTGTTTTTTTTCTCTTATGGCGGCGCTGATGATTCTTGTTCCTGAAATCACATCTATTACACCTATATTCCCAAGTCATGTAATTTTCATTTGAGTGATGTGATGTTTTATTTTAAATTTTTGTTAATTATAATTATACATGGGTATATGAGAAAAACATAATAAAAAGGGATGTGGGTGTATTTATATATTTTTTTATGTATGTTGTTGGATGATAAAAATTAAAAAGATAAAAATTTAATGTTTTAATATGCATATGATCAAGTATTTTAGAGACAAATAAAATCATGTTATATTTCATGTGAAAATATAAGAACATGTTTTTATATATTTTTTCGGATTTAATAACTGATTTATTAAAACTTTAAAAATTTAACTAATATGTGGTTTTTTTTTTTTACTTTAATTGTGATTAAATGTAATTGTGTTTTTGATAAAGAAAATATAAAAAAATATTTGTGTGTTGCATACGGCTAATACCTTAACATATTTTGAATTTTTTTAAAAAAAAAATAAATATTTGAAGTTTTGAAATTGTGTTTTTGCATGGATTTCGTAAACACAATAAAAAATTTATTTTCTTGCATTTCTGAATTTTACAACATGTTTGTAAAACTCTAAAGGGTATTGGTCAATATTCCAAAAAAATATAAAAATCTTATTTTGGGGGAATTCATCTATTATTCATTGTTAATGTTTGGATAAAGAAACCCTAAGTGATAAAGATTCAAAATAATTTTCTAGGAATAATAAGTCATTACACATCCTTGAAAGAAGCCTTGATTAGAATCGATGACATTTCAATTTTTGACTCCACGGTTTACGAGCCATGAGTATGAAACACTAAGGCAAAAAGAGGCTTTTAAAGCGCTCTGAATTTCCTTAGATTTCTGAATCTTTGTCCCTCCTCCTTGTGATTTACGAGTTGCAAACTCTTGAAATACTAAAGAAAAAAAAAAACTTTTAAAGCACATGGAATCTCCTTGGATTTCTACCTATCTCATAGATCATAGGTTATAAATTTTATCTGAATCAAACACAGATTTCAAGAGATTTGCATTGGTTCTTCTTGGTACTTTGTAGACATATCTAAGGGTGTGATCCACATTGACCAAGGGTTCTTTTTTTTTAGACCTCGAGTCCAAGTTTGTTCATCATAGTAAACTTATCCTAGGAAAACTGATGAGATTAGAAAACATTAACACCATAGCAATTATAAGGCAAACCAAACACCAAGCAGCTTACCTTAGGTAGGGCGTACTAGGGGTGCTAATACCTTCCCTTTATGCAACTAGTCCCTTACTTTAGAATCTCTGAAAGACCAGTTAGGTTTCCTAGTAACCATAATATTAGGCGGCGACTCACTTTTACACAAAACAACAACAAAGACCCCAAAATCAATCGAGGATCGCCGCTTCGCCGCGCTCTGCCATGAGGGTGCGACAACAATCAAAATCTTATAGTGATGTAACATATGAAAAAGGGTGGAGTAAAAAGATATGATGCTAATACATAAAGATATTATTATAGTAACAACATTGTTTAGAATTATGAGATTTAAATGTTAAATGTGTTACGGATGGATGAAAATAATTTGTGAGTCCGACTAAATTGGTTTGGAATAATTGGATAAGAATGGGAACTATGTTTTTCAAACATGAATGCATTGCATATATGGATGAGATATGAAATAACTATATTTAGAAATTGTGAAATATGTGTAAAATATGGAACTCAGATATGATTTATAAGTTAAATTGATATGATACTAACAATTTATAAATCCTGTTATCACAAGGAAGACTTTTAAAGTGAGATTCCAGGCAAGAGGAGCAAGATCCTCAAGAGTAAACGATAGGTGCTCGACACCTTTTTTTTAAGCCTTTGTATGTTTTTTCATTGAATTATTGCTTACTTATTGTCACATCGTTATGAAATTAATATATGTTATGAAAAGAAGCATGAAATAAAAATTTAGAGTGCAACGTTGTACTTGGTAGTTGAAAAGGATACTTGAAATTGAAAGGTTTAGTGGTATTGAATGGTTAGGAAGGTAATTGTTTGTTTTCATTGGAAAATCTAAAAAAAAGCAAGAAAGAAAGAAAGTAATGTTGGTAATGGATTAACAAAATTGAGTAGTCTTTCAAGAGGTGGAGACTAATGGAATTAGTGGTTACTGATGATCGACATAAGTGATTAGTCTACCTTGAGGTAGGGAATAATGGCATCAGTGATTACTGATGACCGACATCGAATTGAATAGGTGTCCACATGTATGGAACTAATGATATCATTGTATTTGATATCAATACTGTGTTGATTAGTCATCCATGTGTGTGGGACTAATGATATCAATGTATCTGATATAGGTATCAAGATGATTAGTTTTCCACATATGTGGGACTAATGATATTAGTATAACTGATATCGATAATAAATTGATTAGTTTTCCTCCAATGATATCTAGTTATCTGATATTAGTAGAGAATTGATTAACTATAGGAAAAATGATGTCAGTCTGGTTGATGTTGACATTGTTTTGATGTCCATATATACGGGGGCTAAGGGTTTGCATGCCAAGTAGAGAATCTTGAGAAAGCAAAAAAGGAACTTCATTTCTTGTGATAAATGATTAAGATGAGAAAACAATATAAAAGGTAATTGTTTATTTCCATCACCACCTCCGTAATTAGAATATATTTATTAAATTGCTACTTATCTATATTAATGTAAGTATAGTAAGATTTTGAAATTTATTTTTATTTGACTTGTTATTGTTGATAAAAATAATTTCTAGTATTAATTTATGTTGTTTATGTATTATTCTACTATTTTTGATAGAAAATGACGCTAGACTTTGAAGGGAATATCTTAGGGCTAAGATGCGTAGATATGTTTGATGCAAAAATAACTCTTCTTGTGCTCTCCTCGTCTTGCAGCACAGTCGCCTACGTTTTATGAATTACAGACAAGAGTTTCTATTCGAGGACCTCAAAGGCTCAAAGTGCTCTTCTATTTTAATGATTAGCCTGTGAACACAAAACCATTGCTACTGTTTAAAAAATCAAGCCATGTGCCCGCAGCCAGGAAATAGACATGGTCAGGAGAGGGCTGGCTGTGGTTGGCTAGGTTTTCTTTAGTGGACTTGGGAAACTTATGTTTTGGGCTAATAAATAATGCCATTATCAACATGTGGACCAAACCATTCAGTCTAACAAACCTCTCAAATTTGAGCTCATAGCTCATTAATCCTCTCGAGACAGTTTTCTGTTAGCTCACCAAAGCCATAAAAGCTTGGGCTCTGCTCACACCCATTATCTAGCCAGTAATAAGAATTAAGGCAATTCTTTTGGCACAAATAATATATTTGTAACGACTGCACTACTTCTTGCATAAATAATTCTTCCACTATTTTTTATTTTATTTATTTATTTTTAAGATAATAGTGCAATTCTTTTAAATTTTATCAAGCTACGACTTGAGCTATTTCTAGTAATGTAACTTGATTTTGGTATTAAGAGTTGCATAATTTATTAAATTTTTATTAATTGCACTATTACAATAGTATTATAAGTAAATCTAAAAGGTATGGGGAATTTATAGTAAAACATATATTACATATCCCCTCACAAAACACTATAAACACACTATTCACAATGGTTTTTCTTGTTTAGCCTTTATTGGATCAAATTATAGATTAATTCAGGCTAAATTGTTAGTGGAGAGTGAGATTGAAAGACAGGAGTTTAAAATGAAAAAACAGTGGGGAATGAATGGCTTTGGAGAACTCTAGGGTAAAAAACCTATTTTGTCCTTGAAAACAAAATCATGAAATGATGCTATTGTGGATAATTTAGTAATTTTATAATGATTCATATGTCATTCCAAAATTTTAACAAGGCAAACCTTAATACTAAAAATTCTTTAAAGCTTACAGTTAGGGGTGTTTTTATCTTTGCAATTTTTTATGAACAATAAAATAGCTAAAATGCCCTTGAGTTTGGATTATTGTGATTTACATTCAAATGCATATATGTATTTCTGCTCAAGCTTTTTTTGTAACTGCTAGGTTTGTTTAAAGGTAAAATTTATAATTTAATATTTACAAATATTATTAAAAAAGATTCTAACACGCATGTGCAATGCCCCTAAGCTATTTAGGCAGCACGTGCGAGGCCGTTCAGTGGTCAAACACTACCTTTCACGACAGCGTTTGAATCATCTTGATGGCTCCTCTGCAAGAAGGTTGCGTGTGTAGCTATAGGCTGACCGATATAGCGTCGATGACCTTTACTCCCCCTTTCTTCTCTCTCTCATTAATTTATATGTCTGGACTTTCAGAATTTTAAAGATGCCCTTCAAGTGTTAGATTTGGTCTTTGTTGTTTTAATTACTATTTGTTTTATTTAGAATAATTTATAAATTAAAAATATTTTTCAATTTCATCTCTCTTTAATTTTTTTTATCTTTCAAATTTGGTCTTTGTTTTTTTAATTGCTATTTGTTTGGTTTCAGATAATTTTTAAATTTGATTTTTTTCTTTCAATTTTATCATTGACATTAAGTTTAATTTGATTTCCATATCAAATTTGATTTCCATATCAAATTTGATCATTATACTTTTGATTTATTTTTAACCTTTTACTAATTAATTTTTTTTTTAATGTAATCCATGAGCATTTGATTTTAATTTATTTTTATATTGAATTTGGTTCTTATTCTTTTTATTGTTTTTTTTTTGTTTAGAATGCTTTTTTCTTGCTTTTTATTTTTCTCAATTTTATCTCTTACCATTTTTTTAGTTGAGAAATTTCTTCATTATTTTTTTCACCTTCTACATGGTTAGTCCTAGCCTCATGGCTAGGGTCATGGGTTTTAAAGGTTAACATATATTACTTTTAGTTTTTTTAGGTCCTTTTATAAAATTAATTTATTTTTGATTTTGTCCTTCAACATTTGATTTTTTTTAACACCTTCTATGTGCTAGTCCCGACCTCATGAATATGATTAAGAATTTTGAAAGTTTACGCGGGTTCACTTTGGTTTTTTTTAGATCTTTTTTTTTTAAAAAAAATTCAATTTCATCATTTAACATATAATTTTCTGGGAATTAATCTTCATCATTTTTTTCACTTTCCTCTTCATGAGTCATCAAATCAATATTTCTAAATTTTGGCCTATAAAAGGAGGCATTTTCCATGCATTTAGGCATCTTGGTTTCCATATCAAGATCATGTTCTTGCTCTCTCTTTATATTTTTGTAATGCTGAAGTTTTGTTTATATTAATCTCTTGTTTATGCTTTCATTTCCTTTCCTTTACTTAGTTAACTTATATCTTATTTATGTTCTTATCTTGTTTATTTATATTTCTCTTCTTCATTATGTTTAGCTAAGTTTATTATGTCAATGTGAAAATGTTACACCAATGGTGTAAGAATAAGTATAGTATAAACTCAACATGGACTTTAATGTTTGATACTAATATGTTTTGTATTTGTTATCTTATTCACTTTTAATACTTTGCTTGTTAAATGGTTAATCTAGATTTATGTTGTATAACCTTGGTACACCAAATACTTGACACTTTCATAGCCCAAACCGTATGGTATAACCGACACCTATGCTATGAGAGGAACTTGATTTGTTGTTAACATAAGTTATAATCATGAATACCTGACAACATTTACAAGTATTAGCATTACTCGAATAAGATAACTAATGTAATCATGTTAACAATTTATAATCCGATTGAAACCTTCTTTGTGTGTGGTTTCCACTTGAGTAATAAGAGTTTATACTATACTTGTTTGAAATACCATTAGTGGATCCTCTAACCTTGAGAATTGTTTTATCATTGTTTAATCCTTATATCAATATCACATTTCAAAGCTCTCTTTAACTTATTATTATTATTATTATTATTATTATTATTATTTATAATTTATATAGTTAACCTCCCTGTGGTTCGACCCTGATCTTGTCGGGTTATTTATTACTTTGACACTCCTACACTTGGGAGAAGACATCAATCTTTTGGTCATGTCAATGGGTCAAATTCGGCCAAGAGTAGAGATGTGAAGAGCTTGGATGAAAATGAGAACTAAGGTACATTTAATCTGAATGAAGGTCTAAAATGTTGATTTCAATTGAGAAAATCCATGGTCTATTCTGGAAAACCATTCAACCAAATAAGAATTTAAGAGGAGGAATAGGATTGAATTGTGTTTTGTTAGTTAATGGTTCAAAAGTAGCTAAAAAAACTTGTGTGTGATAAGTTGTGATGAAATACTAAAGAGAATTCCATGATTATGGATTTGTTTATTTTTCTAGTCAATAAAAGAAAAGATGAAACCTGGATAGTGTAGATAAATGGATGTATTTTAATTGATAATCAAGGCTTGAAAGCCAAATGTAATGGCATTAGAAAAGTGTTAGGAGAGGAAAGAAATGAAAAAGGGTGATTACCCTTTTTCTTGACTGGGAACACATGTTGAACAAAATGAAGGAATTATATCATCGTACTAAGTGAAACTATGGTGACAATCAAAATCATTTAATGATGTTACACAAAAAAAAGAGTGGAGTCAAAAGATATGATGCTAATACATAAAGATATTATTATAGCAACGACATTGTTTAGAATTATGAGATTTAAATGTTAAATTTGTTACGGATGGATGAAAATAAGTTATGAATCTTATTAAATTGTGACTTATCTATTAAATTGTGCCTTATCGATGTAAGTTTAACAAGATTTTAAAATTTATTATGAAATTTATTTTTATTTGACTTATTATTGTTGGTAAAAATAATTTCTAGTATGAATTTATATGTTCTTTATATATTGTTCTACTATTTTTGAAATATTCACAAACAATTATTAAAAAAATCAATAAATAGGAAAAATAATTTAAAAAATTGTTTTTTAAAAAAATATTTATTGAACAAATCAGCAATGCATTTTTCATTGTTGATTAGTAACGAACCGACAACATAATATTCATTGTTGATTTGTCCAATCAATAATAGAATTTCAGCAACGAATTATCCGTTTCTAAGAAATTAGCATCTATTATTTGCATTTGATATTGTCGGTTGCTGATTTTGTTGCTAATTTTTATCAGCAACAAATTTTAATTTTATCTGTAACGGACTAGGTAATTGCTAATAGCTCTTTTTTAGTAGTGTCCGATTAGTAATTTTATTGTGAAAAAAATGACAAATTTAACCATACATGTTTTTTAAAAAGTAATTATATCATAGTAAAAAAACCATCATATCTTGAATACCTAGTTCAAAGGTTTAACGGTTAACATGTAATTTCATCGTTTCACAATAAATAGTATTTTGGGTTGAACAATAATTTTCTTTTTTTTTAGTGCAAAATGAACCCATATTGCTTGTTAAATGTTAATGTAATTTTAAAAGACATGCATAGCATATCAAATTCTTTGTTGGGAGAGTTCGATCATGCCTTTGTCGAATTGCCACGGTAGCGTGCCTATGCATTTTATGAATTACAGGCAAGAGTTTCTTCTATTCGAGGACCTCAAAATGCTCTTCTATTTTAATGTTTAGCCTGTGAACACAAAACCATTGCTACTGTTTAAAACATCAAGCCATGTGCCCGCAGCCAGGAAGTAGACATGGTCAGGAGAGGTCTGGCAATGGTTGGCTAGGTTTTCTTTAGTGGGCTTGGGAACTTATGTTTTGGGCTAATAAATAGTGCCATTATCAACATATGGACCAAACCATTCAATCTAACAAACCTCTCAAATTTGAGCTTATAGCTCATTAATCCTCTCGAGACAGTTTTCTGTTAGCTCACCAAAGCCATAAAAAGCTTGTTCTCTGCTCACACCCATTATCCAGCCAGTAATAACAATTAACGTAATTCTTTTAGCACAAATAATATATTTGTAATGGCTGCACTACTTCCTGCACAAATAATTCTTCCATTATTTTTTATTTTATTTTTTATTTTTAAGATAATAGTGCAATTCTTTTAAATTTTATCAAGTTACGCTTGAGCTATTTCTAGTAATGTAACTTGATTTTGGTATTGAGAGTTGCATAATTTATTAAATATTTATTAATTGCGCTATTATATTAAAAAAAAAAATGCATTGCAAATCCCCTCACAAAACACCATAGACACTATTTACAACGGTTTTTTTTTAGCCCTTATTGGACCAAATTATAGGTCAATTTAGGCTAAATTGTTAGGGAAGAGTGAGATTGAAAGACGAGATTAAAATGAGAAAACAAGAGGAATGGATGACTTTGGAGAACTTTAGGGTGAAAAACCTATTTTGCCCTTGAAAACAAAATCAGGAAAGGATGCTATTATGGATAATTTAGTAATTTTATAATGGTCCATATGTCATTCCAAAATTTTAACAGGGCCAACCTTAATGCTAAATATTCTTTAAAGCTTACAGCTAGGAGTGTTTTTGTCTTTGCAATTTTTTTATGAATAATAAAAGGACTTATATGCCTTTGAATTTGGATTATTGTGATTTACATTCAAGGGCATATGTGTATTTATGTTCAGGCCTTTTTTTGTAACTGTCAGGTTTGTTTAAGGGTAAATTTATAATTTAATATATAAAATATTATTAAAAAGGATTCTAACATGCACATGCAACGCCCCTAAGCCATTTAGGCAGCACGTGCGATGTCGTTCAATAGTCAAATGCTGCCTTTCACGACAGCATTTGAATCATCTTGATGGCTCCTCTATGAGAAGGCTACGCATGTGGACATAGGCTGACTAATTTGGCGTCGATGACCTTTACTCCCGCCTTCTTCTTTCTCTCCTCATCAATATACATGTCTGCATTTTCAGAATTTTAAAGAAGCTCTTGAATTGTTAGATTTAGTCTTTGTTGTTTTAATTACTATTTTTTTTATTTGGAATAATTTATAAAATTGAAAATAATTTTCAATTTCATCCCCCTTTAATTTATTTTATCTTTCAAATTTGTTCATTATTATTTTGATTGCTATTTGTTTGGTTTCAGATAATTTTTAAATTTGATTTTTTTCTTACAATTTCATCATTGACATTAAATTTAATTTGATTTCCATATCAAATTTTATCATTATTCTTTTGATTTATTTTTAACCTTTTACTAATTAAAATTTGTTTTTAAAGTAATCCATGAGGATTTGATTTTAATTTATTTTTATATTGAATTTGATTCTCATTCTTTTTATTGTTTTTTCTTTTGTTTAAAATGCTTTTTTTCTTGCTTTTTATTTTTCTCAATTTGATCTCTTACCATTTTTTTAGTTGAGAAATTTATTCATTATTTTTTTCACCTTCTACATGGTTAGTCCTGGCCTCATGGCCAAAGTTATGGGTTTTAAAGGTTAACATATGTTACTTTTGATTTTTTTTAGATCCTTTTATAAAATTAATTTATTTTTGATTTTGTCCTTCAACATTTGATTTTTTTAACACCTTTTATGTGGTAGTCCCAGCCTCATGAATACGATTAAGAATTTTGAAAATTTACAAGGGTTGACTTTGGTTTTTTTTAGTTTTTTTTTTAATTTCATCATTCAACATATAATTTCTTGGGAATTGATCTTCATCATTTTTTTTTCACTTTCCTCTTCATGAGTTAATTCTAATCATATCCTATAGTTGTGAGGTTAACATGTTAACTAGATTGACCCAAATATATTTTTTTTCTGTTGTTTTTTTTTTCCAACTCGCCATTTAATATTGGATTGCTAGATAGTTGGGCTTCGTTTTATTCTTTTTGTTGACAATTTTTTTAATCTTTTATTTGCATATAGAATCTTTTGATTGAAAAAATTAATAATTGTCTTTTGTTGAAATTGAGTGCATTATTTGTGTTGCAAGATTAAATATTTTTATCATAGTTATTTATTTATCAAAATATCAATTTATTTAATTTAATATGTGAATAATCATTTTAATTTATAATTTAGAAATTTTCATATCAAAATACATTTTAAAAAAGCCTGGATTTTATTTTTTTTAGTGGAAAAATTATGGGACCCGGATCACTGTTCACAAAGATAATAACTATCTGCATTGTGTAATTGTTTTTTTTAAGAAAAAATTGTGTTGCATTGTAATTTTTATTTTTTTTTTACTGGCTCTTTTCGGGGAAAAAAAATACTTGGTGGAGAAACCGAGATTTGCCTGACAATAAAGTGGCGCCGCCGAATATTCTCCTCTAGAGTTAAATATATTTTTCTTAAGCAAAATAGGATTTGAAGTACAGTCCCAACCAAATCTGAAGGAGTGATGGGGTCCATTCTTCTCTATTTCCTCGCCGCTATGTGGGGCCCACTATTTCCTGGTCATCCCACGCTCGGCCCGTCCCACTCGCTCTCTTACCTTTTCCCCCCGCCTCATTGACTAATGCTCTGCGAGCCTTTTGTTCACCGGTCATCTTCGCCTTCCATATTCAATGCGTAGTGTGGTTATTATTTTTAAAAAATAAATAAAAAAAATAATATATTTTTTATTTTTTAAAAATATTTTTATTATCCATATATAAAAAAATTAAAAATAATTAAATTTTAAAAAAACTTGTTTAAAACAAATAAAAAGTCATGTTTACTATTTACAATCCATTTAATGCAGCTAGCGATGCGACTATTGTTTTGTTAAATTTTAAATAATTTTTTTTGTAAATTAATTTATTTATATTTTTAAATTATTTTGGTATATTAATATTAAAAATACTTTTTTAAAAGTAATTTTTTTAATATTTTTACAAACAAAAACACATTTTAAAAAGTAAGTATACCACCTTCTTATATCACCGTTCTAAACACCTCGACACTCCTACTAGTACTAAGAATTTTACAACTACTTGGATGAGCAAGCTGCATGATTTCATCGACATGGGAGTAATATAAAGAATAGAATATATATTTTACTCAAATCTTCATGATGTATAAAACAAGCATGTTCTCACATTCACATATGGTTTTTAATCATTAGATTTTCAATTTAATAACTAAGTTGAGAATTTCATATTAGTTGGATTGAAGAATACTTATTAGAGAATAATATAAATTATGTCATGTAACCTTACTTAACAGGTTAAGCTATTGGGTTGAGATGGTTCTTTAAAATGATATCAGAGCCTTGATAATCAAACAGTCACGAGTTTGAATTTTACCATTTTTATTTATTTGATAAAAATTAAGTATAAGGTAAAATGGGTCTGTACAAGTTTAAGAACTTTTACTTGAGATAGTGTGTTAGAGAATAATATAAATTATATTCTGAAATCTCATCTAACAACTTAAATTATTGAGTTATATAAACACTTACGATTGCGCCGGAAAACTAAGTTCTAAAGAATTTATTATAGGAAATTTCTTCAAATTGTAGGAAGCAACGGAGTTTTGTTACTTGATTTCAAGCTGCAAAAGGTAGGGTCGAGTGCCAGTGCCAGTGCCAAAGGGGGTGTGTGAATGAGAATGTAAAAATAGTTATTTTTTAAAATATTTTTAATTTAAAAATACATCTAATTAAGAATGATTTAAAAATAAAAAAATAATTTAATATAAAAAATATATTTTTAAAAAAATATTTTTAAAATATAAAAACAAACAAATAGAAAAGTTTGGAGATTCATATCGTCGTTGGAGAGGGGAATATTTTCTTCCTTTCCAGGTTCAGGATGGGTTAGTGGATTCTGTACTAACAAGAAGAATAGTTTTTCTTGTAATTATAGCATGATATTAATTACTAGACACTCAATGAAAAAGTAAATTAAGTCCACATAAATATTGACTTTTATCAAAGCTTGTACCAAAGACGAATATGAAAAATTTAATGATAAATTAAAACAAAATTAAATTAAGAAATATACTTGATG
>Ga0325411_1004149_pt1 | contig 16302 bp, 21 predicted proteins | sample PopdelMetagenome_13_FD_206181 | JGI IMG/M metagenome (GOLD analysis project Ga0325411, IMG submission 206181) | Populus deltoides microbial communities from Bellville, Georgia, United States - Xylem-PdIQD-R4 | ecosystem: Host-associated > Plants > Phyllosphere > Stem > Wood/Secondary xylem...
TTTTTTGTTAAAAAAAATAAATTAATAACAAAAAGAGAATTTACACTAATAATTATATTTTCTTCTATAAAATTTAAATTATCACATTTCATATGAAAATCCACTTTTATTGTTATATTATTAAATAAAAAAAATTCTGAAAAGTATCTTATGTCACGAGTTAAAATATTTTCATATAAATCTATTTTTCAACTTTCAACTTTAATTTCTAGTTAGCATTAATATTTTTTTTTTATGATTTATTAGCTCATATAATTTTTATTTTATTTTATTAAACACACATTATTTTGAATTAAAACTTTTTCCTGGAGTTAAAAAATACATTAACAATGCATGTGCATTCTTCTCTAGCATGTTAGAAATTAACTTGGGATTTTGTAAATAAGTTGACAATGCCTATGCATTCTTCTCTAGGATTGAGATGATTTTTTAATGTGATATCAAAGTCTTGTTGACCAAGTGGTTACGAGTTCGAATCTCACTATTTTTATTTATTTGATAAAAATTAAGCACAAAGTAGTGTGAATCTGTACAAATTTCAAGTTCAAAAAGTTTTCACTTAAGATGGTATGTTAAAAAATAATATAAATTATATCTTGAAATCTGATCTAATAATTTAAATTTTTAGATTGAGATAATTCTTTTACAAAAACATGAGTAATTGGCTGTTTCTATTCTATAAGAATACCAAGTTTTCACTTGGCATAGGGACCAACTGACACTATTCTCCCATCTCTTTCTGCTTCTGAAGTTGTTATCAAGACACCGACACACAGGGAAATGGGGAGGAAAGGCATAGATGAACTGGAAGTGAATGATATAATCAAGGCAGGTCTATGCATAGACAATGCCAAAGAATTTCACAAAATCCTCAAAGAAACAATTGGTGCTGCTAAAGGGTCAGACCCTAGAGAGTTGTGGCAAAAGCTGGTGGCTAAAAGAGTGCTAAAGCCATGTTATCCACATGGGCTGCACCAACTGGTTTACTCCTCTGTCTATGCTCACTGGGATTCCACCAACAATGGACCTCCTCTTTACTGGTTCCCTTCTCTGTGAGTTCTTTTCCTTTCCCGTCTCCATAGTTAACCTCTTGGTAAAGCTAGCTATTATATATATATATGCTTCTATTAGGATGTTCATGAATGATAGATCTTTAATTTTCTGTGTCAGGGATCAGTCAAAACATACAAACTTGGGAAGGATAATGGAAGTTTATGGTCCAAGACTTTTAGGGACTTCATACAAGGACCCTATTTCAAGTTTTAATCTCTTTCAGAAATTCACTGCTCAACATCCCGAGGTAAGCAAGGACTGCTTCAAGTATCATAGTTATAGATTATGTTTTCTGGTGAGTTTAACATTTTCTGATGGAATTCCAGGCTTATTGGTCAATACTTCTGAAAGAACTTCCTGTTGTATTTCGTGAACCTCCAAGGTGCATTCTAGACATCACTGACAAATCGAAACGAGGGGGAACTTGGCTTCCAGGTTCAGTTTTGAATATTGCTGAATGCTGTTTACAGCCCAGTAGACATCTTCGAAAAGATGATGATAGTTTGGCGGTCATATGGAGAGATGAAGGTTGTGATTCCAAACTTCATTGTATGACATTAGAAGAACTTCGAGAACGAGTAATGTATGATCCCATCTTCTTACTCTATTAATATAATGATATGCAGCTTAGGTTTCATCTTAGTGAAACATGAATAGAAGTTAAAACTAGCAGCGTCTTTGAATTTTTTTGGTTTCACTTTGTCAATTTTGTTCTGCATTTCTCCTGTCTTCTCTTTCTTTTCTTCCAGTGCTGACTTCTTCCCCCCTTTCTGCTTTATATTCTGTTAAATTAATGTCAACAACATGGGTTGCAGGTTAGTGGCAAATGCAGTGGATGCAACATTTTCAAAGGGGGATGCAATTGCGATTGACATGCCAATGACAGTCCATGCGATTGTAATATATTTTGCGATTATTCTAGCAGGATGCGTTGTTGTATCCATTGCTGATAGCTTTGCAGCAAAGGAAATTGCTACTCGTTTGCATGTGTCTAACGCAAAGGGTATCTTTACTCAGGTCAAATCTCACTTTTATATATCACTTAATTTCGTATCACCAAAGGATATGAACTTGATTTTGATGATAGCTATAGCATGTTTCAATATTGTATTCAGAATTGATTCCTGCCTTCAATTTGAATGCAGGATTTTATACTGAGAGGGGGAAGAAAGTTCCCCTTATACAGGTGATTCTTATCTTTCAGTGCTAAATTTATTCATGTATTGGAATTTGGAAATGCCAGTTCTTAAAAGAAATAAACCACGCATTTGAATCTAGAGTTACCCTAGTGCAGCCCTCAAAAGATGCTTGAACCTACCACCTACTTATTTGCTACCGTTGGCCGAAATTGCAGAAAACATTTTAGTATTGCAGATTGATCCTCCGTATGTCTAACAATCAAGACTCTAATAGTTAATTAACATATGCTTTGTATGCTATATTTTATAACGTATGTCTAACAATCTAGATTGCAATTGATGATGATTCTAAATTCTCAGCCTATGAGAGTATTTATTGTAGAATGACTCTGAGGTGCAGAAACCCTTCTACATATCATAGATGCTAACTTCTAAGTTCCAAATAATAGTTTTTGTTTGAAGGAACTCCAAAATGCCTTCATACATGAAACATATGCCTAAGATGGATGTCAATTCTGCAATGCTATACTTTCTTTCTGGAATTTGATGCGCAAATGCATTACAGTTCTGAATTCTGTTAGACTTGAGACAGCATGAAAAGGAACATCATGGTTTATTCTTTCTTGCAGTCGAGTCGTAGAAGCTTCTCCACATAAAGCTATTGTGCTCCCCGTGAGTGGGGAAGATGTATGCATTAAATTAAGAGAACAGGATCAATCTTGGGGAGATTTTCTTGCCAGTGTCATAAACCTTCCAAGGTAATGCGCAAAGCTACTGTTTAAGGGTGGTCTTTCAAGACAATCATTATCGTTGTTTAGGGAATCATTTGGTATGAATCTGACTAAAAATATCTTGTACTTCAATGGTCTGTGAAAGGCCAAATCATTACTCTCCAGTTTATAATCCAATAGACTTTCCGACTAACATACTCTTTTCATCTGGAACCACAGGTAACAAAATTGCTCACCAAGTATTTAGTGTTTGCCATACTTTGGCTTTCTGTTGTCTCATAAGTTTTTTACTTGGTCATTGGTCCGAATCAGGAGAACCAAAAGCTATACCATGGACACAGCTTTCGCCAATTCGAGCAGCTAACGACGGATGGGCTTATGTTGATCTTCAAGTTGGAGATGTTTTCTGCTATCCTACAAATCTAGGATGGGTAGCAGGACCAATTGTGCTTTATGAAGCCTTTCTAAGCGGTGCAACTTTTGCTCTCTATCATGGATCTCCTCTTGGCGGTGGTTTCGGAAAATTTGTTCAGGTAATGTGTCTGATAATTATTCTGCTTTGCAATAAATGCCATGTCTCTAGTGAATCCGTGCTTACCCTCAGCTTTAAGCATTTATAACAAATTGGTTGAATTTCTAGAATAAACAGAACAGTTTGGGCACCCTTAAAAATCATTGAAATCAACAAAAAAAGAAGAACAAATAAGGCAAAAAGCAATGCAGACCACAGGAGGCAGCAGCTGCATGAGTAAACAGCCAAGGCAGGGTGAGTTCTTCAGTAGGATGAACAACCACCTTATCCTTCTCTATTCCACCTGTTCAGGATGCCGGTGTGACTATTCTGGGCACGATCCCAACTATGGTAAAAGCTTGGAAGAGTACAAATTGCATGGAAGGCTTAAATTGGACAAAGATAAGGTTATCTTTTCTTTCAACTACGGTTAAATCTTTGCTTCCACATTTCCGGAGGACTTTTAAAGAAAACAAATGCATCTGCAGATCCTTTGTTACTGCTGGGGAAGCCTCTGATGTTGATAATGTCCTTTGGCTTTCTTCAAGAGCTGATTACAAGCCCATTATTGAAGTTTGTGGAGGCACGGAGCTTGCATCAAGCTACCTCCAAGGAACTTTATTGCAGCCACAAGCCTTTGGCGCGTTAAGCACTGCCTCAATGGCTACAGGCGTTGTCATCCTTAACGACAACGGAGTTCCTTATGTAAGAACATTTTTCTGGCAAGTGAACAATTTCAAAGATTTCCATGATTAAAACAATGGAACATATCCAATGAATGTGCAGATATTTTACCTATTTGGTCTTGTCTGTATAACAGCCAGATGATCAACCATGTGTTGGTGAAGTAGGCTTGTTTCCTATAATCATGGGAGCATCAGATAGATTGCTTAATTCTGATCATGACAAAATTTACTTCAAGGGAATGCCAATGTATAAAGGAATGGTATGCTAATTCCTGCTTTTTTTCACATTTCCATCTTTAAGTAGTACTGTTTGGTTGTCCCAAGACATAAGAAACAAAGACAGTGGAGATATAGAGGACATGTCTCCCCCCTGTACCTCTTGTTTTGTTTTGAAATGACATAAATTCACTTTAAAACTGTCTCGGAAACATTCATTTTATGTCTTTCTCTCGGTTTCTTCAAACAAATACGTTTCTGTTTCTGTCCAAACTTGTAAGTAACTAAAATCCTTATCAAGAAGTTGACAGAATTGTCTTCTTATATCCATTAATTTGCAGCAACTCAGGAGACATGGAGATATCATTAAGAGAACTGCTGGAGGCTATTTCATTGTGCAAGGCAGGGCTGATGACACCATGAATCTTGGTGGCATTAAGGTATTCCATTCTCTAGAACTGCTCCTCTTTCAACTTTTGTCAGGCTTAATGTTTTCCAAGTTTCGAACCTCAATTTTTTTCCTGATCATTTGCAGACAAGTTCTGTCGAAATCGAACATGCGTGTAACAATGTCGATCAAAGCATAGTGGAAAGTATTGCAATTAGTGCAGCACCAGAAGATGGAGGTCCAGAACTCCTTGTAATGTTTGCTGTACTAAAGGAAGGATATAGTTCAAAACCAGAAGATTTGCGGAAGAAATTCACCAGAGCCATACAGTCCAACCTCAATCCTTTGTTCAAGGTTTGTCACTTCACCTCCACTTGTCAATATACTTACATTCTTGAGGTGTTTCTGTAGTGGTAACTGGTAAAGTTTTTGAATGTTTTTGACAGGTAAACCATGTGAGGATTGTTCCCGAGATTCCTAGAACTAGTTCCAACAAGTTATTAAGGAGAGTTTTAAGGGACCAAATGAAGAAAGAGCTGTCCGTTCGAAGTAAAATATAATAGGAACAAGAACGTGTTTGAATATGAAAACATAAAAATAAATTCATCTCTGAAGTATTTTTAAAGTAATTTTTTGTTTTAAAAACACAAGGAGAACCCATCTCTTCTGTCTCATCCAAGGCTTGGTTCTTTGATAAGTAATGCTTCTTTGCTGTCTTGATTCAAAAACAAATGTAGAATGTCTGCAATTTTATTGCTTAGTAAATTTATGGAGTGGCTGACAATGGATTTCTGATTTAGTAGTAATGAGTTCTTTACACTTGTGAGAAAGATGAGGGTTAGAATGGAGAATTTGATGTTACAAATTGCTAGGTTACAAGGGGAGATCAGAGGAGGCCATGGTGGAAATAGAATTCCTTTGCCATGTTAGGCACCCAAGAAAACCCTAATGGACTAGCTTCTATAGTTAAATTGAATTACTTGGCCAACGAAACATTATTGTTCAATGGCATCTTCCACTTCTCCTAACATTTCTCATAAAAAAAATTAAATTAAATTTATTTCTTGTAATTTTTATTTTAGTGCAGAGGCAGAATGAATATGTCAAATCTTGGTACTAAAAAAAAAAAAAGCTAAAGAGAGAGGAGAGAAAAGTTAGCCATAGATTGTTTGGGTTACCGTGAAATTTATTTTTCATTAAAATTTATTTATTTTATTTTAAATTAATTATTTTTTAAGTATTTTTAAAATGTTTTGATATATTTATACTAAAAATAATTAAAAAATAAATAAATTTTAAAATAAAAAATATTTTAAAAAATAATTTTTATCACAGCTGCTTTTATCACAGCCGCAACAATTAAGGAAGTAGTAACAGCCGCTTTTATCACAGCCGCAACAATTAAGGAAGTAGTAAGTGCAAAACAGGTGCCCCATCGTGTTCACCTGCCACTCTTACGTTTCACCTACTTTTTTTTTTAAAAAAATAAAGTACGTTTCACCTACTTTATTACTTCACATTGTCTTAAATAATGACACGAGCCATAGCCCAGCAAGCATAGGAATTAACCAAATTCTGTGTGTGTGTGTGTGTGTGTTTGAGAGAGAGAGAGAGAGAGAGAGAGAGAGAGAGGTCCTGATGGAGAAGAAGAAGTGCATAACTGAAGTGGGAGTTGATGATATAATCAAGGCAGGTTTGTCTGTGGAAGAGGAGGCTAAAGAATTCTACAGAATCCTCAAAGAAACAATTGGTGAAGCAAAAGGGTTAGACCCAAGAGATGTTTGGAGGAAAGTGGTGGATAATAGAGTGCTAAAACCATGGCATCCTCATGGAGTGCATCAACTTATTTATTACTCTGTCTACTCTCATTGGGATTCCTCAACCAAGGGCCCTCCTCTTTATTGGTTTCCTTCTCTGTAATGTTTCTCTCTCTCTGATTTCATCCATGGTTTCTTGATTGTTTTCATCATTGTGCTGTTTTTTTTCTTTGTTTCGTTCTCTGTTTTCTCTGTTTGGATTTCTTGATCGATGATTGACGACAAGCAGATGTCGTTTTCTTGAACTACAAAGTCGTTGACCATGTTAGTCCAGGGAAAGTTACGTGTGTGAGCCTCCAAGTTTCAGTATTTGGTCATATTAACCCCTATATCACATATTTTCAATCATGGGTCCGTACAATTTATGTCCATTAGATGGATGCCATGTGCTCCCATAGGTACACTTATGAGTGGATGGAGGGGCAAATATGGCTAGGAATTGAAAGTATGAGGACTGAGATGCTCAGAATTATAGTAGAGGGGCTAATGTGTTCTACCTCCTAAACGTGGGGGGCCATGCGAGTAATTTACACTTGGCATGGTACTATACTACTATGGTCAGTTCAACCTGTGCTAATGCTAATAATTTCTGCTGCTAAATTTTGGTTGCTGTATAAGTTGCACTAGAAGTTGGTGTACATCTTGGCTTTCATATATAGAGTACAGTTGAATGTAGATTCCTGTTGATGCGTCAAATTCGTTATATGTTATATAGGGTCAAGGAAATGCTCGATCAATATGTGAAAGTGTGTGTTTTTTATATTTTCCCTTCCTAACTGATTTAGTTATTGAAATGATATTTTAAATGGCAGACACGAATCTAGACGGGCGAACTTGGGACGTGTAATGGAGATTCATGGTCCGAAGCTTTTAGGAACTGAATACAAGGATCCTATAAAAAGTTTTAGCCTCTTTCAGAAATTCTCTGTTGAACATCCTGAGGTAAATAAGGACTATTGCCATATGAACATAACATTTTAGGTACATTTAGTTATGATTTTCAGAATGCGGTATATTTCAAGGTTCATTTCCTTATTCAATTTAGTGTTTGCAAATGATTTCCAGGCTTATTGGTCAATTGTTCTGAAGGAGCTTTCAGTTGTATTTCATGAACCGCCAAAGTGCATTCTCGACACAACTGACAAATCAAAACCTGGAGGAACATGGCTTCCAGGTTCTGTTCTGAATATTGCTGAATGCTGCCTGCAACCTGCAAGCCATCCTAGTAAAAAGGATGATGATGTGGCTATTGTCTGGAGGGATGAAATGGATGAATCTGTTTTGCACCATTTGAAACTGAAAGAATTTCGAGAACAAGTAATGTAATGCTTCATGTGCCTACACCATTCATGTTTAATTTTTTGTTTTATCATGCTATGACAAGCTGCACCATGTTTAGGTTTTTGACGGCAATGAGTAACTGTTGTAAATGATTTCTTTTGCATGAATATGTGATTCTTATCCCACAAGGGGTTTTAAAAGAAGTTAAAGAACATATGGAGTCCTAATTTCATACACTGTGTATCATGAGAAGAATGGTCCTTGACCGGTGTTGTAAACGAAACGTGGCGCAGGTTGGTGGCCAATGCACTAGATACAACATTTACAAAGGGTGATGCAATTGCTATTGATATGCCAATGACAGTCAGTGCAGTTATTATATACTTGGCCATTGTATTAGCAGGATTTGTTGTTGTATCTATAGCTGACAGCTTTGCAGCTAAAGAAATTGCTACTCGTTTACGTGTCTCCAATGCAAAGGGTATCTTCACTCAGGTGACATTTCGCTGTCATAGGTCTCAATGTGTCCATTGCTTTTCTGCTTTGAATATTTTTTTTTTCGTGCCACCTTTAACTACAGTAACAGCTGCAGAGGGTAAGGAATAAAGATACCTGCTTAGCAAATAGTTTGTGGTTTCTTTTTAATGATCAAAAGATTGAAGAAGTGGTCTGAGATTTCTGTTCGCAGATATTGCTTCTTTCTGCGTTCTTTTTTAGACTCTGATTCCTAACTTCAATCCTGCATTCAGGATTTTATTCTCAGAGGAGGTCGAAAATTTCCTTTGTACAGGTAAAGACTACCCCACTCTTATTATTATATCGTTATGATGGGAAAGAACTTTCTGTTTAAAACTGATCTTTCCTTAAGTGAGACCCCGAAGATGTTGTTCCTATCAAAACTTGCTAAATTTGGGGTGATATTGGAGAACATACCCTATCAGATGCTCTTATATAGATTGCGGCTACATGCCAAACTTTCATGCTAAACACACTTCTTCTCTTTTGCAGTCGTGTTGTAGAAGCTAATTCTTGCAAGGCTATTGTGATCCCTGTGATTGGAAATGATGTAGGGCTTCAATTAAGAAATCAGGATCAGACATGGATAGATTTTTTGTCCAGTGTCAATCACCTTCCGAGGTAATGTTTGCGCTTATGAATTGAAGCAGTGTATTGTATATTTGTATTCGTAATGGAAGGTTCATCTTTATTAACATGTTTCACTACTCTGTTTTATATTTTAATCCGTTGATGCCAATTGTAACAGTATTCATTCTCTGACAGGCCAAATTATTACTCTCCTGTTTACCAACCAGTAGACTCTCTGACTAATATACTTTTCTCATCTGGAACCACAGGTAGAGAAATGTTTGATATGCTTATTTTCTTAACTGTGTTTCCTCTTCCCTATTATCAACTGATTATCGAGCTTATTTATTGGTCTAAATCAGGGGATCCAAAAGCTATAGGATGGACACATCTTTCACCAATTCGATGTTCTGAGGATGCATGGGCTCACATTGACATTCAAGATGGTGATGTCTTCTGCTGGCCGACGAATTTAGGGTGGGTGATGGGACCAATTTTACTTTATTCTACCTTTTTATGTGGCGCAACTCTTGCCCTCTTCCATGGGTCTCCTCTTAGCCGGGGGTTTGGAAAGTTCGTTCAGGTATTACATACTGTGTGTTTCTTTGATAAAATCTAATGCTGTCCCTCAAAGTCTAGTGTTGTCCCACAAAGCATGGTTTTTGTTACATGAAGCTGTTAAATACCAGCTTTAGCTACAGATATTAAACACCAGACAACACTACATAATCCATTTGCAGCAGAAACATTGCCATTCCCTAGCCAACCATTGCCTTATCATTCTTTTCAGGATGCAGGAGTTACTGTTTTGGGTACAGTTCCAAGCATAGTAAAAGCATGGAAGAGTACCAACTGTATGGAGGGCTTAGATTGGACAAAGTTGAAGTAATTTTCACCTTCAAAAGAAATTAATTTTTGCACATGGTTTTCGGGAAAAATATGACTTAAAAAATGCATGTACAGATCCTTTTGTAGTACTGGTGAGGCCTCAAATGTTGACGATGACCTTTGGCTTTCTTCGAGAGCTTATTACAAGCCCATCATTGAATGTTGTGGAGGCACAGAGCTTGCATCATCTTACATCCAAGGATGTCCATTGCAGCCACAAGCTTTTGGAGCATTTAGCACTGCATCGATGACAGCAGGCGTTGTCATCCTTGATGAAAATGGTGTTTCTTATGTAAGATAACTTTAATGTTCAACTGTTGTTCTGGGTCCATTTTTTATTTCTACCATTGCAAACCAACCTGTGTGAGCTGTCACTGGATCATATCAGTGTGATATCAGTGCCAGGTGGGAGATTACAAGAATTGTCATCATAACAAAATAAATGTGAATGAGTCAAGCTGAAGGACTAACATGTTCATTTCTGTTCTATATATATGTATCTGATTTCTTTGATCTATTGCAGCCAGATGATATGCCTTGTGTTGGTGAAGTGGGTTTATCCCCTCTTTATCTGGGAGCAAGTGATAGATTGCTCAATGCTGATCATGACAAAGTTTACTTCAAAGGAATGCCGATGTATAAGGGAATGGTACATATTTGCTGATCTTACAATATGCTATCATTCTTCATGGAACATATTCTTGAATGTTCGGTTATGGTCTAATTACAATTCCATACAGAGCTGTTTGTATATACTTGGTTATAACATTAGTATCCTACCTAAAAGGCAAACTTGGAGATATGTTCATGTACTATTACAAGGAGATACCTAGTCCTGATATAGTTTGACATTTAGACATTCCAATCCTTGTTTCACCAAGATTAGGAGACCTGCTTAGCTGGTTTCTTAGCATTTTCAGGGTTTATGATCATATAAAACTGGACTCATAGGTCTTTAATGACTTGGCACATGCATTTGCAGCAACTTAGGAGACATGGAGACATCATTAAGCGAACAGTTGGAGGCTATTTTGTTGTACAAGGCCGGGCAGATGACACCATGAATCTTGGTGGAATTAAGGTACAACATTCTCTATGGACAGGATTGTCCTTCAGTTTTGTTCCTCGTAATAGGCTTTTGGCATGGCATTCTTCCTGACTCTTGAATGACCTTCACCTGTATCGCTGTGTTTCCTTTGGAATGCTTGGACCAATTTCTGAATTTTAAAATCTTGAGTCTTTCTTGATATACAGACAAGTTCTGTCGAAATTGAGCGTGTCTGTGACCGTGCTGAAGAAAGCATCATGGAGACTGCCGCTATCAGTGTAGCACCAGTAGATGGGGGTCCAGAGCTATTGGTAATTTTTGTGGTACTAAAGAAAGGATTTGATGGGGAACCGGACAAGTTGAAGTTGAAATTCTCAAAAGCCATCCAAAACAATCTCAACCCTTTGTTTAAGGTTTGACTCTGAATTTATGTTTTCTTCATTCACATGACATCTGGTTTGGACACCTTGGCATCTAGGCTACTCTACACGGTTGTTTTAAAGTTTAAACCATGATATTGTTTGGGTTCCTAACTTGATTGTTACCATATTCTTTGCTGTTGACAGGTGAGCTTTGTTAAGATTGTTCCTGAGTTTCCCCGAACTGCTTCTAACAAGTTACTAAGGAGAGTTTTGAGGGACCAAATGAAGCATGAGCTATCAGTTCGGAGTAAAATTTAGTTGAAGCTTCTTCAAAATCTCTTATACGTCAGTCTGTCAACCAAAAAAACTGTTTTGTAATAATGAAAAAGAGATGCTAGGTAGCCATTTTAATCCCATTGTTCTCAAATGGTGGATAGAAGGGATCAATTGAGGCATGCATTCTTGTAATTCCTGCAATGTCATTGCTTGTTGTCAAATAGATGTAGCTGAGATGCTTGTGGTTTTGCTTAAAGGACTGGTGTAAAATGGAAAAATGGTTCTTGCTACCTGATGATTTATCAGATAGTTGGAATAAATATTTTGCTGCAAGCCTGTTTTCCTTTCCTCGTTCTGTTAAATTATAGTATGATTTTTCTGGATTTGGATTAGAGAGTTTGAAGCTTCAAGTACTTTGTTGCAGAGGTATTCTGCAGGTTGCCTAAAGGAATGCTGATTTAACTCTTTAATGAATAATATCTTGCACAATAAAGGATATAAACCATGCAAAATCATATAATTTCTTTTCAAATAAGACAAGCAGCAGTAAAGTAAAACTTCTGCGTACAAGATAATCCACAGGTGAAGTGCTGGTCTCTGACATGTTGTGACCGGCCTCAACCCTTGTAAATCTTGCTCCTTATTAGACAACATTGCTCATGTCGTATCAAAACAAGTTACACACCTGAAAGAAAGGAAAAAAGAGAGAGCATTATATCTTTGCCAAATCGATTGTTTTCTTCCCATCATGTGCTTTTCGGAAGAAATGCTTGACGTAATCCGAGTACAGAACTTCCTTATACACGGCCTTCTCGCCACTGGCCAGCACTTCAGGGAAAGGAGAGATTTTGTCTGATGGCCTGGGGTTGATGAAAATGGGAACTGAAATCCTGTTATTACTTCCGTTAGCAATAACACGGTGCTCGATGCTCTTGTATCGACCATTGCTCATTATTTGTAAGGCATCTCCAACATTGATCACAATGGAGCCGCTAACAGGAGGAACATGAATCCAGCTATCATTGTTCCCTCGCACGTAAAGTCCACCGATGTCATCTTGGAGGAGGAAAGTGAGTGTTGAGACATCCGAGTGGCGGCCAACTCCTACAGTGAGCTCAGGGTTTGGACAAATCGGATAGTAGTTAAGGTTAGTCCTTTTAGACCCCATTAAGAGGGATTCTTTTGTCTCATCGATCTCAGTCACATTCAGATTCTTCATTAGCACATCCAGTAGCTTTCTGATAACAGTTTCTGATCTCTTCATGTACTCTAGCACTTGATCCCTGAAAGAGAAAAAATCGCGAGGCCGACAAATTAATTGATAGCCGTTATAATCAAGTAATAATGTTATATGCATGTGCAATGTGCAAAGTTAAATATTTATTACTTGCAAACCGCAGGCCACAATGCAGAAGCCTCATCCTCGGAGACATAAAAGAGACTAAGGTAATCTTTCCACTCTAAAGCCTTCTCAGCTTCAGGACTAAAGCTTGTGCCAAACCGCACGTTGTTAGAAGGAGAAAACTCTTTTAAATACTTCCTCTTTTCCTCTGCTGGTAATCTGAAGAACTGATGAGTTGCTTCCTTAACATTCTCAAGTACTTCAATGGGAACTCCATGGTTAATAATCTGGAAGAATCCCCATTTCTCTGCAGCCTCACAGATTGCTTCAGCAACTTTAGGGTCATCCCATTTTGACATGTCAATGATGGGAATGGATTCATGGGACATGATTTTGGTACCACACATTCTTTCCTCAAGGGGTTGGATATATTGCTTGGGGAGGCTTTCGAGGCCCATTTCGGAGAGACCCTTTACTCCATTGCCTTTGTTCAGGACAAAATCAGTGATATCTGAGGATTCATTGAATGACACTGCAAGTGTTGGAGCCATTGCTTGGACGCTTCTAGCTAGCTAAGACAACCAAGGTAGAAAATGTAGTGTGTGCCATCAGCTTCCAGGGCTTTGCTACTTATACTGTACTGTGTAAGGATGTCTCCATGCCTTCTGCTACATGTTCTTTCAGTTGATAAATTCCTCACCAACTCACCTAGCAACTTGCACGCCTTCTCACCTTTTCCTTCTCAAAGTTGACTTGATGCTGCTCAATCTTAATTCCTTACATGCATGGTGCTAGTTTAGTTTGTCAAGTGTTTTTTTTACTCAATCTCATTATTTATGTTGGCTTAGGTTCCCTTTAATGAAATTATTTTATAGTGTTTATGTTTCATAGCATATGTTTTTACCTATGTTTTATCTAAAAATAGTATTTGGTTAAAGAACATAATTTTGCTTTGAATCAAAGCAGCTACAATCTAGTTTTTTTAAAAAAAAAAAAAAAATTTATTGTACTCTTTTCAACTCACAACTCCATATAATATAATAATTAAAACCTAACATAGCATAATAATATCAAACATATTCAGTAATGACATTGTGTATTTTTTTAATTAAAAATACACTAAATAATTAATGGATATAAATAATATTAAAATATTAATTTGATGTTTCTTCATACAAAAAGTGTTGTTTGAAAAACACTTTAAAAAATAAATTGAAGCACAAAAATAAACACTACCTCAAAAATAAAAAATAAAATTCAATTAATACCAAACAAACACACAATAGATTAAAGAAGGTATAAGTAATTAATCTCTTAATTACCAATGTTAATGCCAACCAATAAGCTTGCTAAATCAATCAATTCAAAAATTAAGGACTTGCGATTTGCATATATTCTTAGCCAATAAACTTTTTTTTTTTTCACTAGTTCATAGCCTTACCAATAATTGAACATTGATACAAGAAATCCCATAATCAAGAAAGGATAGAGAACTGTATGAACAAATCAAAGTCATTGCATAATTAAGATCCCCCATAACCAAAACAAAAACAAAAAAAACAAAAAAATTGTATGAACAAATCAAATTAAGTCATTGCTTTGAGATATTCCTACATTGATGTGCATTCTTCTAAGCACACATGATTATTAAGATTAACTTCGAGGCTCTCATAGATTGTGCCATAACCCTTTCTTGACCTTCCACTTTGTGTAAAGACACTATTTGTACACAGATATTAATTGTTGTTTTTGGTTTTTTTTTCTTTTTTTTTTATATATAAAAACTAAAACTTGAGTTAAACGAATATTTTTTTATTAGTCCATTATTTTGTTTTAAGATTTCATGCTGATGATATCCATTGAAAATTATTATATTCTAATCTGTAGGTTTTTGGTGAAGTTGTCAGTACTGACTGAATTAATCCTTGTTAATTATTTCATTAATTATGCCAAATTGCTAGATTGACTTGGTAAAATTAGTAATTGCTTCTTGCTTGCCAACCTCGCGGCATGCATGTTTGAGTGAGGGAATGAGGCAAGAAGCACGTTACAAATAAAAAAAATCAAAATGAGTCCCTATTCTATAAAATTACTTTCATTTAGGTCCCTAACCAGTATTCTTAATTTGTTACAAGAAATGGAAACTACTAAAGCTGACAATTTGTGATGTTATAGCAACAACAAATGACAAGAAAATGAATTTCTGGTTGGTATAGGAATGATGCTTGGAGGTTATAAATTTGATAAGTGAAATTTATCAATGGAACATGCATGCATTGTTCAAGAATCCATCATTTATTTATTTATTTATTTTGCAAATCCATGTTTTGCATCGTGGGCTTTGAGAGTAGATGGTTAAGCTGGCCTTGTTTATTCGGATGGAAGAATCCAAGTACTTCAATGGAAACTCCATGGTTAATAATCTGAAAGAAACCCCATTTTTCTGCAGCCCTGCAGACAGCTTCTACAGGCCATAGGGTGTTTATGATGCAATTCACAAAGATCTTGAGAGATCACACATGTCACTTAAAATTTATGGTACCAAACAATTTTTTAAGTAATTAATTTTCAAGCTTTTGAAACATTAAGCACGATGGATGTGAGCTAAATAGTATAACTAGCTAGTAGCAATTGATTAATTTATCGTAGTCTTCCATAATTACTTATATCCTTCATTTTCTTCTCTCAATGTTTTCTGTCAATGAACTGCAAAATCACAATCTGAAAGTATAATAAATTAATGAACTTAAATATGCATGATGATATACTGCTTAATGTGTTTATTTCTTGATAATTTGGAAGTATAAGCAACAAGGTGATGAATGATGATTTATAAGCTGAAATCTTTGATTTGATATAGGAAAGGTCATGATAATCATAAGAATTAGAAAATAAAAAAATAATTCTTTTGTAATTTTTTTTATATACCTCAGTTGGTTAATTTAAGTTGGGGCCGGGTTAATTTTAACTTGAGTTTGGGTTAAAATTTCTAGTCTTACATTAACACGTTCTATTATTACATTGTTTTCATTCAAGTTTAAATTTTTATTTTAAAAAGTGGATTTTATTTAATGTAATAAAAATTTTGAATTGTAAATTGTTTTATTGATTTTGACAAGTATTTAAAAAATTACAAAATGTTGTTTGAATTTTATATAATTTTTTCCAAAACAATCTTTTTATTTTTCTTAAAAAAAAATGGTTAAAAACAACATTATTTCATTAGAAACTCTAATAAACTCAGGTTAATTTTTTGATCTAGTATCGATCATCTGTTCAACCTACAACTCAGAACATAATTTATTGGAGGACACTATGAAAATTAGCCAGACATGGTCTCAAAATTATAGTCCACAAACATAGATATTACAATTCATGGAGTACACTTTGAGAATTTTATCAAGAAATACCTTTTGTGCTGGTTTCTTTGATCAGTAGTAAACTGACTGATCTGTTCATTTATCAAGGGTCAAGACCA
>Ga0325411_1004150_pt1 | contig 16299 bp, 4 predicted proteins | sample PopdelMetagenome_13_FD_206181 | JGI IMG/M metagenome (GOLD analysis project Ga0325411, IMG submission 206181) | Populus deltoides microbial communities from Bellville, Georgia, United States - Xylem-PdIQD-R4 | ecosystem: Host-associated > Plants > Phyllosphere > Stem > Wood/Secondary xylem...
CATCTCCTCATTCTTCAAGAATGTCAGCAGCTTGCATTCCCATAACCCCTTTCATTTCTCGAAAAATTGTGAAATTAGTACGGTAAATTAAAAAATTGGTGAATTGATATAGGTTTAACAAAATTTGGTGAAATAGTATAGTCTCACATGTAAATCTATTGATCGGTTCGTAATAATCAGTGAAATCAATCGATCAATTTTAAAAATAAAAACAAAAATCTTAAAAATATCAAAACCTGGTGCCTCAGCTAGATTTTTTATATCTAAAAATCTCATGGTCTATGTAAGGATGTAGTCTTTACTAAAGGAAAAATGACCTCGAAAAACTCTTGTGAAAATCTGAGCGCGATCCAATGATAGAATCAAAAGTTCTGACCAAACCTTCTCTTAGGTCTAAACTTGTCCCATTAATCCATAAATGCATCTGTTAGGCCATTTATTTATATGTTTGTGGCAAATCCTCATTTAATTATGACAGACATATACATGACTACTCAGAGTGCCTACTACTATGTGAACAATAATTCTTTGAGATTTTAATTGGAGTTTATTTTGTAGTCAATAAATTGGAGTCTAAAACATACTTGGAAGAAAATTTTCAAAAAATCAGGGTTTTTGTATGAAACGATCGACCGGTTAATACAACTGGATCTAACCGGTCACCTAGTTAAAACAAAAAAATAGAGTTTGACCTTGTTGCTTCACAAGCTCGACATGATAAAATTGTGCTATCTCACAAAATCTTTTCAAACCTATGTTAATTCATCAGTTTTTTTAATTTATTGTGCTAATTTTTCAACAAAAATCCATGATTTTTTATATGTCTACATTCCACTAGTCTGCTTGGCATTGAGGCAAGGTGAGGTGTAGTTAGGTTTTTTAATAAATATAATTTTTTTAAAGTGCAAATCATTTCTCATTAAAAGCTAAAAATATATGTTTTTTTTTTGTTGCTTTTCTTATCTTGTAAAAAAACTCAATCACACCTCAATTCAAAAAACACTCTGATTAACAAAAAGTTATTAAAATTGTTATTTTTCATAGTTAATATGGTACATAAATTTATTATTAATAATGTCAAATGTTGTCTGTTTTTTTCAACATACAAATAGAGTAAATTAGCTTTCTCGCTCGCACCATGTTGTGAGATAGATTTAAAAAATATGAATCTAAAAATTTATATAGGCAATGGAGAATTTTTGACATTGTCATTAAACATAACACAACGAGTTAATTTTAAAAACTCTTTACTTAACTTATTATCCAGTGCGTGTTTCAAATTAAATCATATGAGAGTTATATTAATATGATTCAATAGACTTGATGGATAAAAAAAAACAATCTGAAGGATCGGTAAAAACATTGTCTGGCTTTTAAAAAAATTCAATATGATATTTTTTTAAATATTGAAATGATAACATATTAGATTGAATATGGATTCGTGGCTTAACTTGTCAACCCCGTGACTTAGATCATGGACTTTATTGGGTTTAAAAAGATTTTTAAACTATTCTTTTACTCAATAATTTGATAATAAAAATAAACACTTGTAAAATTAAGCATGAACCAAATACTAAGATATTTATTTGAAATTGCGATAATCTCATATAAGACAAACCAAAATAAATCATGAATATCAATTCAAGATCAAATAAATATTGAAAGATAAAATTAATTAAAAAAAAGCAAAAAATAATTCAACTGGAATAATAAATTTTGGAAGATGGATTTTCTAAAAAAGAAAACTATATTGCATTGTTATTAAACCCGACCTAGCGGGTCAACTTTAAAATATTTCGACCCGACTCTCTTGCCTAGCCTGAGTTTAAAATTAACCCACATGATAGTTGGTACTAGAAGACACTGTTGACTTGTCATGTCAAGAGGCAACGCGAATGAACGGTAAAAACATGATTTGATTTTAATTTTTTTTTTACAATATAATATTTTTTTTACATTGAGACGACAATATTAGATCAACCTGCGTTTTGTGGCTTAACTCGCAAAATCCTGTCCTATGACTCTAATAGGTTTAAAAACTTTAATTTTTTTAAAAAATATTTTTTATTTATTAATATGATAACAAAATAGTTGCTTTTAAAAATCTAGTATTAATCAAATATCAAAATATTTATTTAAAAATGTAACAACCTCTTAAAAATTAAGCCATAATAAATTACAATGATTTAATTAAAATTAATAAAATATTGAAAGGTATAATTTCGAAAAATAATAAAAAATAACATACTGACACTAACGGGTGGTTCACGGTTCACGTAAACAGCAAACAATAACCGCCGTTCATTTTTTGTTGTTGTTTTGCAATTATAAGTATCTGCAGCTGAAAGTTGAAGCATGTGATGAAAATAGATGGCATGTTATTTTGATATTGTTTGTAGATAAATTTTATTTTACCTGTGTTGTAATTGTTGGATATTTACCGCATACAAGAAAGTTAAATATAAAAATAAGAGAGAAAATTTTAAAATATATTTTCTTAACAATTAAGAATTTTTTATCACTTTTTGATGGGATTAGGACATTATTATTATTATTATTATTATTTATTCTTTTTGTATCCACCTCTCCTTTCTTTTTAATAATTTCACGATAAAAGTATCTAATAAATAATTACAGTACGAGTAACATAAAAAAAAGTTAAATTTCACATCCAGCTGAAATATGCTCTCACAGTAAAATTAAAAATTATATTAAAATTTTCATATTATAAAATGAGGAATCGGGACTGAGGAAAGGGGTGTATATAATAATAATAATAATAAAAAAAAAGAGTAATATTAAATTTTCAACATTATCTCATAATTAGCGAAAAGACTGGACTTAAAGTGCTCTTGTCACCTCAACACTCTGTGCTGGAGCCGCTTCATGATTTAAAAGAAGGGGGAAGGTAACAGGGGAATTAGGTAATATTTCTTTTTTGCATCTCACGCTCCATTCTAGGAAGTCAATAGATAATTTGAAACGGGAGTTCTCATTTTTTTTAAAAAATATTTTTTATTTAAAATATATTAAAATAATACATTTTTATTTTTTAAAAATTATTTTTAACATTAACAAATAAAAAAAATCTGATCATATTAACACACTAAAAATACATTAACATATTAAAAATACAATAATTTCCCAAAAAAATTTGAAATTTTGTTACGGCTAGTCATAACTCGTTTCAATTTAAAATTTAAAATTATTAAATAAAGTTTTAAGAATATTAACATACCACTCTAGAAATATATTTTTAAATGAGGTTTTTAAAATTCTCATGCTTGATCATTACAAATCTAATATTATACTTTAAAAAATATATATATTTGAATCAAAGAATTTAACGTGTATTGAACGGGAGGCTCCAGGAACAACTCTATATTAATTTTTAAATAAATGACGAGTACCTAAAAGGGTCCAAAATAATTGGGAAATTGAGGGGAGGAAAGGCTACCAGGGAAAGGCTGCTAGACTCGCCACACTGCATGCACGGCATGGGCTTCCTTTCATTCCTTCGAGAAAAAAGGTTAACATAGTAAAACAAAAGAGGATTCTCAATCTTTCTTTCTCCATGCCAAACAAAAATTGCCTCGTCAGATTATCTTCCTGGTTATTTTAAGAGGCACATGAGCATCCTTCCTCTCTTTCTCTCTGTCAATTATGTAAATATTGACTTATGGAGAGACAGCTAGGTTTTCTCTAGCATCTTGCTCGTGCTACCTGTCACGAGGCTGATAACAACCAGTAACTTGTAATGATGATAAATTATCATGCAATTTTACTGTTCAAGATCTTCTTTTGCCCATGGCATAAAGGCAAAAGGAGTTTAATTCACTCCTGGACTCCAATATGGTGGTCATTGGATGCCAAATTTGTCGTTGACACTTGTAAGATTACATTGCCTAGATAAACGAGAGGGTACTTGCGCTATTGAGATGAGACTTTGGGTGATTGGAGTCGCATGCCACCAGCGTTTGGTGAACCAACCACCTATATTTTTATCCAAACCCTGTTCACTAGACTTGGTGAATTTTATTTATTTATTTTGTCTTCTTCGTCTAATTGTATTTTTAATTTATATTTTATTTTTTAACTTTAAATTATTTTTTTGTTTTTTAAATTGTTTTGATATGTTAATGTTAAAAATAAATTTTTTAAAATAAAAAATAAATTATTTTAATATATTTTTTTAAAAATCAATGCTTATCGTATTCTCAAATGAACATCTTAACTATTTGTTTAAATTTAAATCATGAAAAGTATAATTATTTAACTCGGGTTAATGGAATAACTTGGAAAATCAAGATTGGAACCTAGCCCAAGTTGAGTTTTTAGTTGAATTAAACAAGATAATGGTCTGACCATACTTTTTTAACTGGACTGATTTTTTAGTATTTTGATTTGTACAGTCAAACCCGATTCAAACCATGATGATTTAATATCTTATAAAGTGAATAAGCTCTTTTGTTTTTATAAAATATAGTTTACCCGAGTTGTTGTAGTGATCTAACCACCCAAGCATTTTTTTCAAATAAATTTCCAAACCACGACTATAATGGAAGAAACACATGGAAAAAGGCTAGGTCCAAGAAAAGCGTGGTTGCACCTGTCGACCCAAGTTTTTCAAACGCATTCACCACGAGCAACTTGCACACTTAAGGCGAGAAAATTACATGAAGGAAAACTATATGTTTGAAGAGGTCAATCCATTATCTTTTAATTCATGGACTTTTAAAGTTTGGTTGTTGTTTTCTAGTTGCCCTTTTTTTCCTTCAAATCAATTTCCCTTCTTCATAGTCGAGAATATCCTAGCCGAATCATTGAAAACAACACATGATACATGGTTCAAGGCTGCGTTTGACTAGTATTTTAAAAACACGAAAAATAAATAAAAATAAATTTGTTTCTATAATAATTTCAAAGTAAATTTATATAATCTTAAAATAAAAAAACATATCCGCTTTGTCTGAATAATGCTTTTACCCAAAGGGTGGTTAAATTTTGATCTTGTAAAGAAGATGCAAAGTGGTTACTAATCCAAAAATTGTAAGAACAAATAAAATGCAGATGGGTTAAGCCCATTGGGCGATATCTGCCAAGGCTCGGAGAATCTGAGCATGGAAATCTCCAATCCTCTCATCGTTTCAGTCTCGGCTGATTCTATCTCGAAGCTGATAAAATATTGGCCCGTCACTGGATTTAAAGCAGATGCAACTTCAGTGTTTCTTTTACTAATGAATAATGTTAATTTAACCAGGATATATTTTCTCTATCATCTTCCAGAAAAATGTTCTACTACTCAATTTCTAGAACCCAATTATGGATAAAGCTCATTCAATGTGATAAATAAATAAAAAATATGACATTTAGTGAGAAATGATTAAGAAAAAATATTAAAAAAAAAAAAACACAACTCGACTGATGAAAGTCTAGCATTGCCAGGTGAATTGAAGCGGACTTTAACTTCGGCAGGGTGGCGGCATGACAGCCTAGTGGTTTACGAGTAGCCCAATCTCCTTTGCCTGTGGTACAGTCCAGCTCCACTCGCATACTCCATATTGTACTCAGCCATTGGGCCTCGACGGCTGCTGTTTTAACAAATGGAACTATGACCAGCACCATCCACAGCCCAAACAGAAGAACCTTCTACCATTTTGTCAATCCGAAGGAAAAGCTTTCAGAGACATGGAATCACTAATCTTTTCCCCTCTTTTTTTTTTTTTTTTGACAAGTATATTGATATTCTCTCTTGGTCTTGGGCTTATATGATGTTTAGACAGAACCACAGCCATGCAACTTCCTGCCTAATCTGTTTAGAGTGAGATAACTTTTGTTGTGATTTGTTTTTTAAAAACATATTAAATTAATGTTTTTTTAATATTTTTGGATAATTTTATTTGTGTTGTGTCAATAAATATATATATATATATAAGTGAAAAACATTAAAAAATAAACAACTTGCACCATGATATTGAACACAATCTCTGTAACCATTATTGTTTTCTTTTAGTATAGATAGACTGCCCAAACATGACACTCCTTGAGTTTAATGGTGTGTTTGTAATTATAGTTAGTTTTTAAAGTATTTTTTATTTAAAAATAAATTTTAAAAATAAATTTATTTTTCACATCACTGTAACAAAATAACCTGAAAATACTAAAATAAAATTAATTCAAAGTAAATAAAAAATAAAAAAATATTTTTAAAATATAAAAATAAACGGAATATAAATCTGTCCAGTTTGGAATTCCATCTGTCGAGTACTTCACTCTCGCAACCAAGAATTTTGTTTGCGTGCCAAATCCCAAATTTACTGGCTATGTTTTTTTCTGCTCCCCTGTTTTCTAAGTTTGGAATTGGCATTTTTCCCTTGGTTACACTTTTGGTCAGAGGGGTTAGACTCCGAATTCTTCAGCAAAACAATTTGTAATCGAGGCACAAATCTAAGACTCGATCCTCTCTCCTTTTGTTTAAATGCACATGCAAAACCACAAAATCTACACTTGAGTTTCTTTCCAGCAACCTCACATCGAAAACAAGCCACTAATCTTTTGATTATAGCCGTCGAGGCAACCATAGCCTGCCAAGTGTTCATGGTGATATTGGAAGAGGTCCACCTCGGTTCCTATGACAGGGAACCAATAAAGCCGGCCATATTTACACGTCATCTATGATATTCCCATGAGGTGTCAGCTAGGTAAATAGTATGTCTGCATTGGCACCTGGTCATATGGCCTACCACCAAGTGAAAGTCCCTTTCTCGATCTTGGAGGTATTTGATGATGTCGGTTTTCTTCCAAATTTTTCTACATTTATAGTTTTGATTGTAGATGTCCGTCCAAAAGGGCCGATTCAGAGAGAATTGAAAAGAATGCATCTCCTCCCCACACGATCAAATCTTCCAAGTTCGGTGTTGGGGACCATATTCTTATCTAGCCAGGCGCATAATCCATGCAAGTGAATGTGTTTTTCATAGAGAACTTTGTGATTCTTTCATGTCCACATCCTTAGCCATCGAAAATGAGAGAGAGAGTTTAACTTGTGACCTACGTTAATTAACAAGAAGAAAAGGTTAGCTAGGAATTTAGGGTTTACCTTTACTCGTATACAAGTGTTTCTCTCTGCGGTTTCAATTAATGGCGAGCCCAAGAACATCTGCAATTACTGTATTTTGGTAAATCATGCATCTAAGCAATATTATTGACAGGTGCAATTAAATCTAAGCATCATCGAACGATACTAAATTGACGTTTAGTTATTATCTTGGAATATAAAAAATAAAAACAATAGAGATATAAGAGGTATGATTTTATCCACTTTTCTTTTTTTAAATATAAAAATTTCCTTCAAAACTACCATAAAAACAAATTTATTTTATCTCCATTCATGTCTTTCAATTAAATACATTTTTAATTTATATATATATATATATATATTTATTTATTTTGATCCTAAACACTAACTAAACACAACTTAATATGATAAGATAGTCAATAATTGGACTTATTAATACAGAATTGATCTCTTTGGTGCTGTGGTGCCGTGACAGCAGAACATATCCAAGTAGATAATAATTAATCACAAGTACATTTTGAGAAAATTGTTTAGCCCGTCACCGTATGGCAGTTATAGGTTGTTATGGATGATTAAAGAAGTTTTAATAATTTAAATTTTATTTTATGCGATATCTCAATTATATAGAACTCCTCTCTCTCTCTCTCTCTCGAATAAATAATTTTCTAATGCCGAAGTAGTTAAACGTCCTAACTTCGTGACCGAGATTACCCATTAAAAAACAATAAATCGGTTTGATCATGCTTCGAATCTATTGATTAATAAAAATATTAGGTGTTTGTTTCTTGTTGTATAGTCGGCTCGGTGGTTGCTTTAACAGATCTTAATGCTAGAATGACTTAGAGTTCCAACTTTGAACTTGTCATGTTATCCAAGGTCAATTTATTGTTGTTTGATTGCTTTGTATGAAGTAAAAAAAATAAAGAAGTAGTTTATGGTTTCTTAAAAAATTTAAATTAATATTTTTTTCAGGTGTTTTTAATTATTTTGATATATTAATATAAAAAATAAAAATATATATTATTTAAATATATTTTTAATTAAAAAATAACATCCACCACACTATAAAATACACAAAAAAAATGCTAGTGTTCATGCACTAGCTAGATATATATCACAAGTTCTAATTAATGTGTCATCTTTCGCTATGTATATTGCATGTCCCTTTCATCCTATTTTTTTTTTTTTTAATATTCGAGGACATGGCATGATGAAACATTTATGAAAGCTCAATCAGAAGTCTTCATTGACAAAAGAAAAAAGAAAAAGCCTCAGCAAGAAGAAACGATAAAGCATCCATCTTGTTTTGTGAGGCTGCAGGAAGTGTCATTTTAGGTGTGCAAAAGAGAAATGTAACCAATCAAGGAATGGCGTAATTTATGATAGTTAGAAACCTTGACACTTGTGTTTTTAGTAGCGTATTCCATGCTATTTTTTAAAAATATTTTTTTATATTAACATGACAAAATTATTTACAAACATTTCAAAAACATATTAATTTAATATTTTTTTTTCAAATAAAACACGATGAAAAGCTAAAGCTATTTCCTAACACTCACTTAGAGTATATTTGGCAGTGTGATAGCGGTTGCTTTTCGTGCCGAAATACATGCTAATTATTTTTTTTATTTTTTAAAAATTATTTTTAACATCAGCACATCAAAAAGATACAAAATGTATAAACCACACTCAATTTTAGCAAAAAAAAATTCAAAATTTGACGAAACACAAGTTGAAACGCACAGCCAAACACTCTCTTAGTTTATTAGTTTATAGTCCAAGACTAACAATAGATTCGGTAACAATAAAACGCAAATTACTATATATGTGGGGCCCGTTAAAACCGCCGGTGACGCAAATTACTATGTATGTGGGGCCCGTTAAAACCAATGGTTCACGCGGCCGCGTCTAGTGCCCAGGTGAATTCTTGAAGTGAACAATGCCCTGGTGAATTAATTCACCTGAGCACTATTCACTTTAAGAGTGAACAATGCTGATTCACTTGGCACTGTTCATGTAAACAGTGTTTCATCTGTTGATTGGACCGCGTCTAACCAGGTAATTTTTTTTTAATTGTGTTTTACTCGAAAAACTAGTATTTAATATTTTTTAATAACACTACATAAATTAGAAGGATATCGCATGATGACGTAGCATTTGCGGAATTTGATCGCAATTCCAATTATGTTCTAGCTGGGTCCGACCCAATTAAAAAAATTAATTTTTATTTTTATTTTTAATTGTGTTTTATTTAAAAAATTAGAAGGAGATCGTTTGATGACGTAACAAAAAAAATTCATTTTTTGTTGTTGTGCGCTTAAGAAACTATGGAAAATATAGTCTTTGTTGGATAGATTTCGTACGTGATGAAATTGCATATAATTTAATGGAATAATAAAAAATATTTGATATAAATATTATTTATTTCATTGTGTAGTAATAGTAGTTAAATTTACAATATTTAAATTAGAAACCATCAATATTAATATATATTAATTATTTTATAACTTCAATTTGAAAAAGCATTCTTTTAACCAAATACATTAAACTACTTTTTGTTCAACCTTAATTTCAACCATAATTTTAACCAAACATATATTTTTTCAAACCAATCTCAACTAAAAGTATAATTTTTTTCAAACCACAACCATAATAGATACCGCAATACCAAATACATCCTCATGAAAATAAGACCATTTCACAACAATATATCATAATGAAAACCATTTATATCTTTCAAACTACATCATCTAGCATTTTTTTTATAATGAAAAATAATAATTTCATCAATACGAAATAAAGTATAAATAAATAAATTAGATAAAACAAAATTATAAAAACCAAACCTTATGATTCAAAACAAGATGGGAAACATAAACCATGTAAAATAATTTTTCATTTCAATACTTTGAAAATGCCGTGATAATACTTCCACTCTATACGACAATGTTTGGAAACGCGATTTTTCTCACATGTTTGAAAAAAAAAATTATTTAAAATTAATTTTTTTATATTTTAAAATTATTTTAATATGTTAATATTAAAAATAATAAGTTATAGATTCATTCTTCTCGATAGCATTTATGAAAGAGGCACCACTCACCTATTACCCTGAATTTGTAAAGCCAAATCCAGTAAAATGAATTGATATCTTGTCCAGGGCAAATACCTTAAAATCAATTGACAGATTAAGAACATAATTAAGTAAGAAAATAATTGTAAGAGGACCCTATACATATAAATAAATTGTACCATACACACACCAGGCAAAGATATTCCTAAACAGGAATTATTATTTTTTCTTCTATGTATTATACTTCCATGTCAATGCATATTAAATGCTATATTTCACCTCACTATATATTAAAAAAAGGCATAAAAATGTAGTTTTCAATTAGATTTGGATCGTTATCAGATCTGCTGAGAGGCCAATTCACAACAGTAACAGAGGCTAAATCAGTGTCAATTAGGAGAAATTCTTGTTCTCCATAATGTTTTCATGTCAAAGTCAAGTGTGAAAGATGCTTTTGAGGTTTCTGCTTTTCTTCCCTTCATATATAATAACTCCAAGCTTCATTCAATACGAAGATTGGACATCATTAATTGCTATGACTTTACTCTTGATTTTGCAATCATCTCATAGACTTAATTAATTACTTTTTTTTAGTCCGTGGATATTAAAGTAAACCAAAACAAGCCACAGGTTACTTTTTTTCCCTTCAATTCAGTGTGTATTTAAAATTATAATACAAAGTATTTTTTAAAATACATTGAAAATGTAGATTTTTATTTATTTTTTATATTAATATATCTAAATCATTAGAAAACACTAAAAATATATATTGATTTGATGTGTTTTAAAGTAAAAAATACTTGAGGTTATTTGTCATTGTAGTAACGATAATTTTTTAAAATATTTTTTATTTTAAAATAATTATTTATATCAACATATATCTAAAATTATATAAAAAATACTTTATAAATACAAAAACAAACTGTGCTGTAAGACTGTCCAAAATCATTTTTTCCCCCTTTTCCCTTCATACCCTTTCCGCCTCGTAACTGTGAGCATTCTTGATTACAGTTTCCATTACATTACACGTCTTCTATTCAAGGAATAGTGTCTTTTTTTCACCCTTTTTTTTTTCCATGCACTCTCATATGTGAAGTTTCAGAAAAAAAATCTCGATCGTTAATTAAAGATAAATTTTATAAAATTAAATTTAATATTATAGTTGGAAAAATTTTAAATACATGACCCACTATTCAAAAGACACGTAAAACTTTAACTTGGTTCTTAAAGTTTTAATTCAAGTATTATATGGTTCCTGAGATTTTAGAATTTTATATTTCGGTTTCAAGGTTTATTTTTTAGTTTTACAATTCCTCAATGTTGAAAAGAAAGAGATAAAGTCATCAAAAAAAATTTTTTAAAAAATAATTCGTCAAGCACATTCTGGACATAAAAATGTTAAATTAATTGAGATCAAACAGAAAAATGAGGTTGGAATTCTGAATGATCTGTATATTATAAATGCTTAGTCTTAATCTAAATACAAATAAAGTATGTATAGGTCAAACTGAAGTACTATTCTACCCTTAATAAATAAGACTACATGAATATTATTTAAAAAAAAAAACTAATTTTGGTATAAATAGATTCCTCATGTAAAGGAGGGTTTAAATTTTTTATCTTGCCAGAAAAAGATATACTAGAGCGAAGAAGACTTTTTTTATTCAATTTAATTGTGGTTTTAAGAAGGCTTGGAGGAGAGGTTATTTTTGTTAAAAAGAGTTTAATGAGAGTAAAACAAGTTGAAAATGATTTTTAAGTATCCTAAAACTTGTACTTTTGACTTTCTAATCATAAAAAATAGTTAAAATTTAAAAAAATAAACAACACATCATTCCTCTTATTAAAAATAAATAAATAAAGCAAATGACACGTTAAAAAAAAATAAAAAAAGAAAGCTGGGCACAAGAGCCAAACCGTGCAGGACCATGCGCGCCTGAGATTTATTTTTAGGCCAGCCACCTTCCTCATCCTCCCAGGCTCAGAAGCCTTTTTTATTATCCTTTATTTTTTTATTCTATATAAAATTCGCTATAAAAATTAAAATGATATTTAAAATTCCATCCAATTTTGTCATGAATTTTAAATAAAATTATATTTTTTATGGAAATATTAACAATTAATTTCTAAATTATTATACATGAATCTAATATGAAAAATTTTCCTTTAAAAAATATCCCCATGAATATTCAATGAAAATAAAATATTTTTTTATTTTTTATTATAAATTTTGTACTTGGTTTTCCAGTGTTAATTTTATACCTTCTACTAAAGTATGAATTATTGAACCATGATTGTTTTTTTTTTTTTTTGTTTTTAGTTGGGATTTACCTATTAGATTATGATAAACTTTTATTTAAAAAATATATGTTTTTATCAAAATAAAAAATAAATACATTAATAAAAAAAAGTGAGTTTTGATCAAGAGATCATTTTTTATAGATTAAATAAAATGATTAAATTTTTATGATTATTTATTCCAAGTATATTTAGTTTTTTATTAAAAAATATGTTCTTATAAAAAAATATATGGATATAAAAAGAAAAACCCGCTTGAAAATATATATTTTTCTCTACATTGACTTTTCTACAAGTATCTGTTTTAATTATTATATAACTAAATAAAAATAAATTTTGTGACCTAACTGGAGTTTTAAATAATATCTAACATTCAAGGATTTAGATGAATTGATTTAGCAAATCACATCAGGTGGGGTGACACATCAAACTATCTTGCATATTGGAATGTAATGGTGTTTTTTTTAAAAAAAATTAAAAATATATTAAAATATTATTGTTTTTTTGTTTTTTTAATTTTGATATTAACATATTAAAATTATTTTAAAAAATATTAATTTAATATTCTCCAACCAATAAATAATTTTAAACAAAAAAACTTTAAAAACATGTTATAACACACAAACAAACGAATTAGCTACCAAGATTCAACTCATTGCACGTTTATCCTAGGCCACTGTACCCTACAACAATAAGGTACCAAACCTTCTATCTACTTGACCTAATCCAAACGCATGATTGTCCAAATTCATGACTAAATTAATCACATCCATCAATCCAATAAAGAAAGCTATCCTAATGTGCACTGCAGCGTACAAATTCTGCCATTTCAACTTGTATTTATCACTCACATTGAACTTTCAAGTGAAAGGATTGTACATGAGTTGGTCTCAATTCCTAGTACAAAAGTATTCTGCCTCGTTCACCTCTGGGAAAAATTTAAAAGTACTTTTTTTTTATTTAAAATTATATTTAAAAAAAAATAATTTTTTTTAACTGAAAACAAGTTGAAATTTAATGGCTATCACTCATAGTCAAATGAGCCGGCTGCAAGAGTTTTTTTTTCCCAGTAAAAATAAATAAATAAAGTACTGAAAGAGTAAAAGGTATTTATTTGGTCCTGCGCGCGCGTGTATATGATTTTATTTTTTTAGCTGAAGCAAAACACAAATTATATCATACTACACTAAAAAAACAAACAGAGTCTGAGTTTAATAATCTTAGTTACGACAAAGAAGAAATCTCATTCCTCATGCCGGACAAACTTTCACATAAGAATTTCATTCCATCCATTTTAAAAGCATTGCCTAAGCTTTCACATATTACAAAGAAAACTAAAGAAAGTGGATATTTCATTCTAGCTTTGGATATAGATTGCTGTAGATTCTGATAGTATTTTATATGGATATTGCGTGTAATTAAAAGGATCATGGAGAGTTTTAGTATTTTTACGTTATTTTTTATTTGAAAAACTATTGGATTATGTTCTACGTGTCCTAACGAGTGGGCGACATCCATACCATTAAGGAGGTGCGTGAGATGTCTCCCAACAGCCAAATCTGGCCACAAACTATCTAAATAGATGCATAGATGTGCTCTCTGTCGCATGGTGTGAGACTTGTAGACATGTTATGGTTGGATTACCGCTGATGATTGATTATTTACGTTTTTTCTTTCTCTTCTCTCTTTTGATAATGAAAGTACATAATTATCATCTGTTTTTTTGTTGTTTACCTAGATCTGGTAAGGGTTGCTGGACCCAAGCTACTTAAATCTAAGTATCATGTCATACTTGAGGTCCTGGGGTTTGACATCAACAGCAAGCCCAAGAGTTTTAGGTGTGGCAACCATGTTTGGTGCCAAACCCAGGTGTACATCTGGCAACCATGCTTGGTGTCGGATCTAATGCTCTCGGTTCTTGCATTGTCGCAAGGTCTAAGCGACTTGGGTCTATCATATCTGTCAAACCTAAAAAGTTTAAAACATTCTTTATACTCTTAATGTTTTCTGAACTTAAAAAAACAAGTGATATCGACTCGTTACAGAGCATGAATCAATATACTAGTAAAAGCTGTAACATGAACTCGTATTAAATAAAAATATATTATGAGATCTTAAATAATTATTGTGATTTTAAAAGGAAAATAGATTACAAAGACTGAGACAATGTTTATAATTGTGGTAAGAATTACTTTTTAAAATATTGTTAATTTGAAAATATATTAAAATATATATTTTTTATTTTTTTAATATTAGTATATCAAAAACATAAAAAAAATATATTTAAAAAAATTAAAAAATTTAATTAGAAATATTTCAACAAATAGTAAAGACAAACACACTCTGAATGGTAAGTTACCACTCGGTATAAATACAAGAAATTAAGGACGCAATATGACTATTCACTGACCGTGGGAGAAAAAATTAGAATTCTGACTGTTTTCTTAATCCAATTGAAAGTGAACTGCATAATCAAACACATGGATAAAAAAAAATAATAATAATCTCCAATACCAAAATAAATAAATAAATCAAATCAAATTAAACGGGTTCGATTATGCAGAATCATCGGACCACTGCGGGGTATATATATCAATTCCTACCACCTTAATCATCCTGTTTCAAAATCTTTCTATATCTTTGGTTTTATTAAAATGACGTGTCTCTGTGTGTGTGTGTATTAAACTTGAAAATTACCGTTGTTAATTTTTTTTATTCAAAAACAATGTGCGATCAATACATATTTAATTTTGAAAACAGGACACGTGTCATTTTCAAATGAAATTGCTTTTTTAAAAATAAAACAAGTTACCCCTTGATTTTAATAAAAAGTACAATTACTTATGGCAAGATCTTTTTTTTTTAAAATTACAATAACAACTTTCTCCATGTTTTTTTTTTCTAAACTGCATATTCTAAAGATATTAATGTTTTACTCAATTCTATTTCAAAATCTTTTTTTTATATCATTGGTTTTATTAAAAATGACGTTTATATATATTAGTTCCTTAAACTTGAATCTCGTAAAACATATGGATATATGTCATGTAAGTTTAAGGGGTTATAAATTATTTAATATAAAAAATATTTTTAATATCTCAAAAACACAACAATAAAGTTTAACAAAAATATTATAACAAAAATATTATTTGGCCATTTTAAATACTCACAAGTATATCACAAAAATACACTGAGGTTTGTAGCTTAGTAGCCTTGGTAGGCTTTGCCCTGTCTATGTGTCCTGGGTTCGAGCCTTCGCGTGTACGCATGTCATCTCCGCGGTGTCTTACATGTCTGCTAGGCTTGCAGGATGTTCAGTGAGTCCGGAGATTAGTCGTGATGCACGTAAGTTGGTCCGGATATCCCGGGTTATATATATATATATATATATGACAAAAATCAGTTATCAAACATTGTTTTTCCCCTGCAACGTAACAATACGAAATAAACCACGGGATTTGTTAGTTTTCCGCTGAATAACAATAATAAAAAAGAGGTTAAGAAAATACGAGACATGTAGATCAAATGTAAATACCATCAACATAAATTAAATATAATTAATTATAAAGATCAAACATGAAAAAAGATATAGAAAAATAAAAAATAAAAAACTGAAAATAAAGAATAACATATACTTCTTATATATATTAAACCTGATTTTGTTTGCCATGTTGATTCAATTTATCACCTGGATTATGTTTTACAAAATCAATATAAATTTAACTTGACAACCCAGTATATTAACTTGCCACTTAATATATCTGAGCAAAATTTAATTTAATTTTAATTTTGAATTAATAATATTATTATTTTTAAAAAGAAAACCCAACCATTACTTTATACTGCTAAT
>Ga0325411_1004154_pt1 | contig 16298 bp, 6 predicted proteins | sample PopdelMetagenome_13_FD_206181 | JGI IMG/M metagenome (GOLD analysis project Ga0325411, IMG submission 206181) | Populus deltoides microbial communities from Bellville, Georgia, United States - Xylem-PdIQD-R4 | ecosystem: Host-associated > Plants > Phyllosphere > Stem > Wood/Secondary xylem...
TGAAATAAATAAATAGTAATAATATGTCTCTTCAATTTAAACTTCATTTTTCTTTTTAACATATTTCTTAATTTTTTTAATAAAAACTTTTTTTAATCAAAAGCATATATAGTTTAGATAACATAATCTTAAAAGCAAGTTTCGATAAAAAAAAAACGAAAAAAAAAATTAAAATAATTCCTTGACAACCTGTAATCAAAGGAAAATGATTAATTAATGTGATAAATCATGCAAAAAATTTATTAACAATAACAAAAGAAATTTTATTTTCAATAAATTTTGATGAACAATAATTTATTTTTATTTTTTGTATATCAGATATATAATAATTAAAAAAATTGTTAATAATATCATAAAAAGCAACAATATTATTTAAAAACAATGGAAACAAATAATAATTTAATTATCATTTTAATAAATTTATTTATAGTGCATTTTAATAGAAATCTAAAATCAAAAGAATAAAAGGATATAGAAAAAGGGCAAGTGTTTGGTTCTAGGAGATTGAGCTCATGGGCTAGCCCTACACAAATAAATCTAGATGTAGGTGTAAGGCCAAGTCTGTGTGCTAGCTTTCTTTTCTTCTTCTACTTCAATTAATAGAGCTAATGTATGTCATCCCCTTATTTTATTTATTTATTTTAAAATAAATAGATGATGCATTATCCAAAGCTAGAGATGATGCGTCCTCTACTAATAATATTTTCAGCCAACTAATAGGGTAGGAAAATAAAGATTTGAGTTTTTGATTTTTAAAACTCATTTTCAAGTATATTTTTCACTTGAAAACACAAAAAAAAAAACACATTAAACATCTCAATAAACTCATTGCCAACATCAAAATACCCTTATATCTATTAAAAAATCCAAAATTAAATTAATTTTTCACGTCACAATCTATTTTTTTCTAGCAACATGAATGGTCAGAAACATCTTAATGAAGATCTTCTTATTAAAAGAAAACTATTGATATCAAGATCAATCTTTTTAGTGATCAAAATAAAACTAATCAACTACTTTCTTTCTCCTCTTCTATTTTTTTAGTGATTTTTTTTCTTCTTTTAAATTTAAAAAATAAAAAGTAAAACAAATAAAATTTAGTTACTAGAACATGAAATTCTTACAAAAGTGAGACCAAAAGTGAAAAATTAAGAATTGCAAGGCCAAAAAGAGAGGCCAAATTCAGGCTCACTATAGCTGTCCATAGTAAAATGAATAGATTTTTTCATTCCTCCTTTAGCTTGTTTTATAATTATAATTATAATTATAATTATTACAATTTAGGTAGTTCTGTTTTATTATTATTATTATTATTATTATTATTATTGCCCATCCCTGGAATGAGAAAGTACACATGCCATGCAGATCAAAGATAGATACCGGGCGATGAGCAAGATGGAGCAAATTCCCCTTGGATAAAATCACAGTGCTTGTTATTGGACTCGACCAAATTGATTTTTGGGCTCCATTTTGAACCCAATAGTTCCATTTCAAAAATTAAAAGTGCCAGTTTTTTTTTTTCAAATAAAAATTTCAATGCCAAAAATCCAAGAACAGATAGAGTAATCTAATGCATCTGTAGTCATAATGTGGCTTGCAGAAATTGAATGCCTATCCAAATGACCATTTACTCATTATAGTTTATGTTCAATATATTTTTTTAAAAAAATTATTTTAAAATATTACTGACGAACAATATCCATCAGCATATTCTAAAGAATTGAAAAAATTTACTATAAATATCATTATTACTGTTAATTTTTTGATAGAATTACAAATAATATTCCATTCATGATATGTTATATTTATCTATGATATACCACCGAATGGACAAAGAAAAACATATAGCCAAATCCCAACTCATCATGACTCACCAAGCTGTGATTAGGTACTTAACATCCGTATGCATTGGGCACAAATTATAAAGAAAAGATTGAACCAAATCCAAAGGAGGTCTCATAAAGAAAGAAAAAAGCGACTGCACCGCACCCACCATTATGAGCACTATTCCTTTTAAAATGGGCTGTGAGTAGATATTCCAAATGCATTAAAAATCCATTATCTTCCGGTTCCTAGCCATGTGCCATCGTACTCATTTCCTCGCTGCTGCCGTGTTTACAAAGATGATTACAATTATTTTCTATAGTTTTTTGATTTTTTAAAAATTATTTTTAATATCTATAAACATTAAAAAAATTAATTTAAGATAAAAAATAAAAAAATATTTTAAAATATATATTTTAAAAAAAACACGAAAACAAGATACTTAGTCTTCTCGCTTGATATCATTGATCCCACATTAATTCAAACCTCAAAGTTTAAAACACGTCCCTTATTTCTTTTCCCCGTAATTTGTTATGCAAATTCTTTCCAATCATGGAGTGCCATGTTCGTGGACCCTAAATTGCATGGCTTCCTTTTCTAGCTTTTGTAATAGATTGATGCAGGGCTTTCTATCCGTCCGTGTCTTGTTCCGTTCCTTCTTGGTGAAGAAAGAAACTGTTCAGCCTATTGGTATGTTATAAAAGCACGTGCACTAGTACTCCACTGAAAATTATTTATACGTGGCGGCATGAATTAGCAAGTAAATTAGGCCAGACCTAATTGTATTAGATAACTAATTTAAAAAAAAAAAAAACTATACCGGGAGGAGAAGTTACCGTGACCGGGGGACACTTGATGCTATTCATCAATTTATTACTATATTGCTTCTTGACCATTAAAACTTTGAGTTAGATTATTTTTTGTGGATTATATAAGGTTAGTTTGGTAATTTTGTTTTTTAATGTACAATAAAATTACTCATTTAATCCTGGAAAATAAAATAATCTAATGCCTGTTACTTAAAAATATTGTTTTATTTTTAATTTTTTTAGACTTTGACGCCCTTAAAGACAAAACCAATTGAACTCTCGTCCAAAGGCTTTTTTGTTATTTTATATATTTTTTTTAATTTTCAAAGGTGATCAGGAGCATTGTTGTAAATTAAATTGTTAATGATTATTTTAAAAAAAACTTGTTGTCGTGTTCATAAACATGCACTACAGTGCGGACGGCCTCATGCTGTTTGATCCACGTGTTGAGGGTCACTAAACAAAGTCTTATAAGGTGGTGTTTGAAAGGTCTCGGCACCCTCGACCAGATGAGGAGATGCATGTGTCCAAAATTCACAGTGATTTGGCACCGACAACCAGTTTTTTTTAGCCTTGACAAGTTTTTATTTTAAATCATAAATGATTTTATTTTATTATTTAACCCTCTTTTTTCCTATCAAATTTAATCCTTATTCTTTCATTTGCTAATTTTTTTCCTTGACAAATTTTTTAAAATTGATATTTTTTAATTGACTCATAATAAACTTCTTGATTGGACCTACATCCAAGGTTTTACGAGTTGTGAGTTTTTAAAATTTTACTAGGTTTAGAAAATTTACACGGGTTTATTTGGTTTTTACAAATGTTTTTAAATTTTACCCCTATGATATTTTTATCTTTGAAATTGGGTTCTCATATTTTTAATTATTGTTTATTTTATTTGGCATCATTTTTTTCCTAAATTGCATCATTTTGAGGTTTTTTCTATCAGATTTTATTCTTGCTATTTTTTTTGCTTTCGCAGGTTTTAAAAAATATATATTTTTACCGGTCTCATCTTTTAAAGCTTCTTAATTAAATTCTGGTAAAAAACTTTACGGATTGTGATATTTAAAGATTAAACAAAGTTTAAGAGGTTTGTTAGGCTTGGTTGTATTTTTCTTTTCCTATACTATGTTTTCTTAATTTTTTTATTCTCTTTATATATATATATATATATCTTTTGTATTTTGATTCTATTAGTTGGCCCTCAATAATTTCTTTCTATTTCAGCCCTACCATTTTTAATCTATAAATAATCTATCAAATTACAAATATTTTTAATTTCATCCCTATGTGTTTTTTAGTCTTTAAAAGTTAATCCTTATTTTTTAATTATAATTTATTTTTTTGAAATTATTTTATTTTTTCTTTAAATCTCTTCCTCTTTAGGTGTTTTTCTCTCAAATTTTATCTCTATTTTTTTTTGTTTTTACAAGTTTTTTATTAATAATTTTATTTTTTAAAATTAAATTTATTGGCTTGTGAAGCTGATTGATTGAATTCAAATATAGAATTTAATAAATTATAAATTTTTAAAATTAGATAAAATTTAGAAAGTTGATAGGAGCAGAGCTTGTGAGGTCGCGAGTACTCTTGCAAAAGTTGGATGAATTGCCTTTAATAGAGGTGCCACCAATATAGTAGGCTTTCATTATTCAATTTAATGTGCTCTTAACTTCTTGTTTCTTGTCTTACACTCATGTGAGCTTCTTCACAGTAACAAATTTATTCATGATTCAACGCCCAACCGCAATTCCAAGATCACATTGAAACTCTCATCTTTCTTCCTTTATTTTATCAGTACGGCAGGGGCAAGTATAAAACACTGTCTTGCAGCTGTGTTGGCAAGTATAAACCACTGTCTTAGAGGGCAAGTATTCGTACGTAGCAAATCCTAGGTGCCGTTTGGCCCCATTTCTAGCTGCTCTTTGGAAAAAGCACCCCTTCTTTTGCTATTTTTGGTGTGGTTTTGAAAGCTATGATCTATTTAGTTCCCAAAAAAAAAGGGATTTTTTTTCTTGAAAATTGACATATTTCTGTAAGAGTTTTGGGAAAATAACATAGATTCAAAAAAATATTTGAAAAATAAAACACAATTATAAATTAACCCTTAAGAATCGTGTTTTGTTATATCGATGTTTTCTCTTCTTCAAAAGTCAACTCAAAATTTTATGAACATCTAATGGTTAAAAGAAAAAATTCAAGATCTAGTAGCTAAAGAGATAAAAATGATATGACTGGAAAAAGAAATAAAGAAAGAAAACATGAATTACTAGGGACATGCTAGTGATCTATTTTTAATACACTCAATACCATTAGAAAGATTTTGACGAGATAATTTTAACTAAATCTTAAAAAATCACTAAACGAGGTTGTAATTAATCTTAAATTAACTCTTAACAAATTAGAATCACATTTCATAGTATTTCAAGATATGATTAAAATTATTTCGTCATCTTTTTAACTGTAGTGGGTGTATCAGAAATGAAGTTTCATTATGTATTTGATGATCCATTCTTTTTTGGCCATTAAAATTTGAATTTTATTTCTTGATCATTGAATCTTCATGAAAAATTAAATTGATTTTTGTAATTATTAATTAATTTGTTTCCGAAATGATTTTTGAAATAATTGTTATTGTTAATTCAGATTATGATATTTTTTTAATATATTATTTTCTCAAATTTTTTATTAAATGGTGTTAGAATTACAAAATACTGCTAAAAGAGCCATGAAAACTATCACTTCGACAATTAAGTACATATTAACAATCACCAAATACATTTTTAACATGAGGACTGAACGGGCTTTATTATTCAAAACATTAAAATATTTGAGGGAGAAAATACTAATTATATGGGCAGTGAACTATTTTAATTTTATTTTTTCTCATTTAATTTCTATTTTTATGGGTCATTTTGCTTTTCTTTTAACAAATTCCCCCCCCCCTTTTTCATTGGTGTCTTTTTTTATACTGGGTCCCTTTACTTTTTGTTTAATAATTGTAGTGCCATTTTATAAAATTAATACTTAGATAAATTATGAAATTGTATTTGAATGGTGAATAAATGAGACAATACGAGATGAAAAAAATATTTTAAAAGAAAATAAAAATGCAATATAAAAAAAGACACAATCTACAATGTATTGCAATCGTTATCCAAAAGGTTTTATTTTTTATTTAATATTTTAATCACTTGAGTGTTTTTTTTCAATTTAATTATTGGGATTGAATTTAAAGTTTTATTTCAGTTGGCATTATATAAGGCTTTTAAAATGTTAAAAATAAGTTTTGATTTGAAAATATAAAAATTTTATTTTATTTATTAGAACCAATTAAAATTTTTAAGATATAATTTCAAGTTAAAACAAATATTCAACATTTTGTTTTCTTTATAGAAAGCAATACTTTTATCTTAGCTTTTCTATTTAATTTTTAGTTATAATTAACATATTTATTATTATTTATTAACAATACATATATTTTTTTTAGTTTGCAAGTAAAAAGATTTTATGGACCGTAAAAAAAATATCAACATCACCGGTGCCTATTTCTGCTTTAGAGAAAAAAAGAGATTTCCTCACCGAGAATCAAACGACGTCTTATAAATGAGCTTTGTAGACGCTATACACCTTTTCTAGGCTTGGTAGAGGAGAAGAAGCTTCCCTGACTGAAAAGGTGAAAAAAGAAATGCGTTGTGGACAACTGACACCTATAGATGATGCGCCGACCAATTATGCAAATTGACAATTTAACAGTAGCTCAGGCTGGAGTAGCTGATGTCCCCTGGATGGATATATATATATATATATATATATATATATATATATATATATATGAATGACAGTCGAAGAAATGGACAAATTAATTTATTTGGGCATCATAAAAAAAAAAAAAATCCACCTAAAGAAAAGAGGGCCTTGTGAGGCCGGAGAGTTGTACTCTTGTGCTAAGAGGATATAATCATATAACGGCTACTACCATGGCCATCAGAAAAAAAAAATCAAATACACAACTTTTCCAAAATAATTATATTACTTTGTCAACCTTTGTAACAATGATCGTACGAAAAACTAAATTCCACATTATCTTGTCAACCAACCGTTGCTTCCCGGCCAACAATTAAAGATTCCACCAAACCTCAATCACAGCGACCACCTGTGCTTCCACCGCAGCAACCACCATCTCTACCATCCATTGAGTGATAGCCTCTAGCAAAGATGACGAGTCAGTGCTAATTATTATTCTAGTTGATACAATATATCATTATATGACCAAAAGAACCAATTCATGCACAACTCTGTTGCTTGAACCCAAATTTCTCATTCTCCAAATCGAACTCCACATAAAAATTCCTCTGCTGATAATTCCCCAAAATAATGGCCGGTCCACCTCCAATTCCCGGACCAGCGACATTATCACTCACGATTGTCAAGCATATAACTCCCGAATCAACTAATGAAAAATAATTTGACAAAGGTAATGCCATCTTAGCACCACCCTTGAACTGAAAAATCAAATCCGGGACAGAAAGTGATTTCTCACCAGAAATATTGTAACAAGGCCTTAAACCGGTCAGATTTTGAATCTCAGTGGCTACTGTATAATGGGCCATTTGCTTCTCAAATTCTTTAGCCACCAACTCATAAACTGGGTTCTCCATGAATGTGAATGTTGTTCCTGAGTCCACAATAGTCCCTCCATTTCCATCTGTTCCTGGCACCAAAAACTTGTACGGCACCTTAACATGCGTGTCCCCTATTACAATGTTACGCAGCAATACATAGTAATAATCTCGAAATGCAGTGGTTGGACTCTTTAGAAAGGGTGTGTGGCTAAGCCCTGCGGTCTTGGTAACACCCGAACCCGACCCGGTATCCAAAACAAGGTCACTGCTTGTTGGAGTGTCATCAAAAGCGTGAGATACTAAACAGTAAGAGAATTTCTTGAGACCCAATTGTGAAGGTAGTGATTCTGGGCTCCGACCGAAACCGGCAATCCCTTCGGGTTGTTTGATGGAGAAAATGGAGCACCCGACAAGAAAATCGGGTATGGTTTTCTTGTTTGGGAAATCGAGAGTTTCAGATAGTAGAAGTCCAGCTGTGGAGCCTGAACCATATTGTATTACATAAGGTGGGCAAGTTTGAGTGCAGTTTTGGGCAGTGGAGTCACATTCTTGGCATTGGGACTGAATCTCGGGGCCAAAAATCATAGAGCATCTGGGATTCTTGCAACCAATACGCTTCGAAGAGGATGATAGTTTTGGTAAAAATGTTGGGATTCCTGTTTTTTTAATGTTTGGAAAGTTACATTCTGAGCAAAGATAGCGAGAGGTACAAGGAAACCAAACAAGACTAGAACCAGTGTCCATGACAAATTTGGTTGTCTGCGGAGGAGTACCAAAGTTGAGAGATATTGAGTAGCCACCATAGCTACGTGGTAAGAGAGGGGTCTTGATGAGAGAAAAATTGGTTTTTGGCGACTTGATGTGGTGGGCTCTTGAGAGAGATAGAGAAGCGAGGTGATTGAGTGAACCCCATGGCTTTTTTGAAGACACAATCAGTTTGGTGAAGCTGGGAGCTGATAGAGGGATGGTAATGGTTGTTGGTGTTGATTTTGATGAAGTGATTAAGATAAGAAAAGAGAGGAGAAAGAGAAGCAGAGAAGAAGCCATGAAAGTACTGTTTTCTTCTTTTTCTTCTTCTACTTTCTTCTTCCTGGTTATGATTAGTGAGGGAATTTGTAAAGATAAGAAAGTAGAAAGTTTTTGTTCTATGCTTCGAGTGATTGTTTGTTTATAGGGAAGAAACCAAGAAGGGGAGTAACGGTAGACAAGACGAATCAAGTTCGATTTTGGTGATAGAGTTGCCTTCTATCATGTCCAGAAATAACGAAGAATGCCATTGTGAAATTGCGTGCCTTCTCTCTCGAGTCTTGACTCGTGCCCCAATAGTAAACACTCATCTTAGTTACTTTTACTCAAGTTTAGAGTAGATTTGTAAGATTATTTGTAATTGAGTAACTTATAAATTAATCTTTTTTTATATAAAATAGTCCATCTATTTTTAAAAACTAATTAATTATAACCATTAAACACTTAATTAATTAATCAAAATTTACGTCTTAGGATACTTTAAAAAAAGTGGGAGGAGGAAGACAAATAAAAGAAAAGCAAAAAAAAAGAGAGAGAATAAAGGGACAAAAAAAAAAAAAGAAGCAAAGAAGAAGCAAAGGTTAAAATTGAGGAGATAGAGAGAAATGATGATTGTTGTGCTAAAGAAGGCAAATGACGAAGAAGGAGAGTCAATAGAAAAGGAAAGAAAACATGAAAAACTAGAGTTACATGGAGGGGAAGGGAGCCATTGTACACTTAATTGAAGGACTAATTATATAGTTTCTCAAACTAGAAGGACTAATTAATTAATTGCTTTAAACCATAGGGACTAACTTGTAATTGATAACATTTCTCATATCATGGCTTGGACTTTGGAGGGTGATTTCTACCTACAAATAAAAATAAATTAAAATTAAAATACATCAAATCAATTTAAATTAAAAATAAATTTCTCATATCATGTTTGAAAATACATTGTAAGTGTTTTATAAAAATAAATTTAAATTAAAATACATCAAATCAATTTAATGCATTTTCCGATTGAAAATGTATTTTAAAAATACAATCCAAATACTTCTCATTTGCAGGCTTAGCACCGACCAAAATCACGGGGAGGCGGTGGGGCATTATTATTTCAGCTTACAAGAAATTCAACAAATTATGGGACGAAATTTTCACTTGAGATCGAAAGCAATACTCGAGTGAACACGGAATTGACTATGGCTGCAAAGTGTTTTTGGCCGTTTAAAAAGCAATTGGTGTTTTAGTCTTGGTCTCCCTCCCTCGATATGTAAAACTTCTACATCACCCACCAGACCAAGCCCTAGTCTTCCACGTGAAACCATCCTTGATTGATTCGCTCAATCACGTCACATTGTGCGCTACAGGATACTTTTTGTTTTTGTATTTTTAAAATATTTTTTTATTATAAATTAATATTTTTTTAATATTTTTAAATTATTTTTATGTGTTAATATTAAAAATAAATTTTTTTAAATAAAAAATATTATTTTAATATGTTTCTAAATAAAAAAATACTTTAAAAAATACTCATAATTACAATCCCCAGGACCTTAAATCTATAACATCAAACTCGAGATTTCTTGGAAGTTTCAGGTTTCAGCTTGCGAGAGAAGGGATAGAGAATTCAACGCGAGAAGAGTCCCCGATTTATGAAGAAAATTAAGATTAAATTACGACATAAATTCTATTATAAAGTCCCACACCCATATATTTCTTGGTGATTTCCCCAGAAAGATATGGGTAGGGTTCAGCTCCGCGACGGCTACACTTCGCGTAACATGGACATGTCACCTCCACATGTGCATATATGAATATTAAAAAAGAAGAAGAAGCTAAAATAGTTTGGCTTTTAACGTGCATCCAGGCTGTTCACCGAAAAACAAAAGCATTATGAATTGCTATGTCCAACTCATAGTGTTTATAGTCGGTGGTATTTCGATAATGGGATGGAAATTGTTTTTTAAGAATATTTTTTTGTTTTGAAATATATGATAATGTATTTTTTATTTTTTAATTAATACATTAAAATTATTTTAAAAATATTAATTTAATATTTTTTAAGATAATATTTTTAAAATATAGTTATAAATACAATATCAAACAAACACTAAAAGACTTTGTTTGCCTCACATGATTGTGTCTCGACAATTTCTTGACAGATTTTTTTTTTTTCATGTCAAAGACATGTTTCTGCCTAGTTTGTTATGAAAATAATTAAGCTTTTCGTTTACCAAGATGAATATCCTATGTAAAATAAGCAAAATGGGTTATATTTATCTATCAATTTCTTTTATAAAAAAAATTTAAAACTGGTTAAACTTTTTTTTATTAAACATAGACAACATAACCCAATTTTGGCACCTTTCAAATATATATAAAAAAAGAGAAAAAGATTGAAATTGTCTAAATATCAAAAATTGGAAAGCCAATGATTGAAAAACATATTTCAAAAAAATAATAAATATTGAAAAAAAAGAAAATCAGAAAAAACACAATTAAAGATGAAATTGTAAAGAAATTAAGAGAAAGGGTTGGAATTAGCTAAAAATTAAAAAGTCAATGACTGAATTGAAAGAGATACCAATATCAAGGGACTATTTTAATGCAATCAGAGACAAAATAAAAAAAGAAATTATGATAAAAGGGTTGAAATTGGCTAAATAATTAAAAATTAGAAAGCCAAGAACTGGATTAAAAAGCACCAATATTGAGGGACCATTTTAATATAATCACCGATAAAATTGAGAAAAATGTTGAGATTGTCCAAAAATAAAAGAAATAAAAATCCAAGGAGCAAACTACGAAAAGTAATAAACTTGAAGGACCTATTTAAAAAGAAAAAAAACTCTTTCCTTTAAAAGAAATGATGTTGTTTCAACCCTTTAGTGAAACAATATGTTTCATTGTAATTCAAGAAAAAACAAAGCCCAAAACGATGTAGTTTTGGGCATGCATGTTGAACATTAACTTTTCTAGCATGAAAGACATGTAATTTTTTATCTTTCATGGTTTTTTATTAGTACTTAAAAAAACATTTTCACTAAGGCTTTATATCATCATATTACACTTAAAGTATCATTAAATTCCCTAACTTAAGCATGTTTTATAATAACAAGTCTAATAATATAAGATAACTTTAATTTATGGTAAATGCTCATTTTAAATGCAGACCTATCACATAAATCAAAGGACTTATTGATGAGTTCAACAACTGAAATTGAGAAGACAAAAAGAGGGTTAAGCTCAGAAAAAAAAATGTTGGTTCAGTCTAAAATGGAACATTGTTCAGTCATTGGGTCATATCCGGAGTTGTAGATCTTGGATTTCAATTTGGTTTATATGGCTAGAAAGCTAAGACATATGCATAAAAAATTTATGGGAGTCCAAGACTCAATTCTGCTGTTTGGAAGTCCAAATCTTAGCAAGAACAGAGAAGTCAAGATTTGTCCTGCAGCCTAGACATTATTCAGTATTCAGCCCATATCTCGAGTTCTAGAAGTCCAAATGCACCGATTCGTTTTTTGTTAGAAAGCTGAGACAATTTCCTAGAACTTTCATGAGGACAATCTATTCAAATTCTGACGTTAGAAATAATATTTTGTTCAGACAAGAAAATAAGAATTGTCACCAACTCAAGATGTGGTCACCCACTCAACAATTAGTCATCAAATTAATAGTTTCAAATTTTGGCTTATAAAAGGAGGCATTTGCCATGCATTTAGGCATCTTGGTTTTCAGATCAAGATCATGTTCTTGCTCTCTCTCTCTCTCTTTATATTTTTGTAATGCTTAAGTTTTGATTATATTAACCTCTTATTTATGCTTTTCATTTCATTTCCTTTACTTAGTTAATTTATATTTTATTTATGTTCTTATCTTGTTTATTTATGTTTCTCTCTTTCATTATATTTAGCTAAGTTTATTATGTCAAAGTGAAAAGGTTACATTAATGGTGTAAGAATAAGTATAGTATAAACTCAACATGGACTTTAATGTTTGATACTAATATGTTTTGTATTTGTTATCTTGTTCACTTTTAATATTTTGCTTGTTAAATTTTTAATCTAAATTTATGTTGTATAACCCTTAGTACAACAAATACTTGGCACTTTCATAACCCAACCGTATGGTATAACCGACACCTGTGCTATGAAAGGAACTTGATTTGTTGTTAACATAAGTTATAATCATGAATACCTGACAACATTTACAAGTATTAGCATTATTCGAATAAGATAACTAATGTAATCATGTTAACAATTTATAATCCGATTGGAACCTCCTTTGTGTGTGGTTTCTAGTTGAGTAATAAAAGGAGTTTATACTATACTTGTTTGAAATACCATTAGTGGATCCTCTAATCTTGACAATTATTTTATCCTTGTTTAATCCTTATATCAATATTACATCTCAAAGCTCTCTTCAACTCCTTTTCTGTTATTATCTATTTATTTATTTGTAGTTTATATAGTTAACCTCCCTGTGGTTCGACCCCGGTCTTGCCGAATTATTTATTATTTCGACACTCATATACTTGGAAGAAGACATCAACTCTTTGGTCATGTCAGTTTTCATTTGATTTTTGCCATTTTTTTCTCTCTCACTTGCCTTGAAAAAAAATATATAAAAAATAACATATCATTCCACTTTCCTATCTGTGTACTACATTCGTACCGATAAGGTAGAGACTCTCTCATGAAGAGAGATCTGCTTTGAGTCTTAGAAAAGACCAACAGAAACCTAGCTTAGGAAAAAAAACAATCAAATAACAATGCAGCTTACCTTAAGTAGGGTGCACTGGAGGTGATGCGTCTTCCCCTTGCACAACCAGTCCCTTACTCAGACTCTCGCAGACCATAGGTTCCTAGTGACCATAATACTAGGTGGCGACTCCTAAACATTAATCATAATTCTATGATTAAATCCAAAAACTCTTCCCAACACACAACACCCCTCATCATGAGGCACGACAGGGAGCCTCCGCCGTCGCCAGACGACGTCGCGCGCCCCCGCGACAAGTTTGGCGGGATGTCATAGGTTGGCTAACCTTGATTACTAGGATTACAGGTTTGTCAAGCTAAATCGGGTTAATTTTGACCAATTTTTTTATGTTATGTTTTTTATCCTGTTTTGTTCTTCCGTATTTAATAGGTTATGAATTGAGATATATAATTTGTCCTTTTGTGAAGAAAAAAATCTATTTTTTCCTTAACTTATCCTGATCATTTTTCTTTTTAAATTTGATCCATCTACTATTTTTTTTTTTTATCTAATTGAATTAAAATCAGTTTATTTGACTCTCAGGTGTATAATATAAGTTGTATATTTCACCCTTCAATCATAAATTTGCTTTCATTTTTTATATCAATTTTGATCCTTGTTCTTTTGATTTTTTTTGTCATTTTGCTAAATTGATTTTTCTTTTCAATAAAAAAAATTTATTTGGTATTTGAAATTTGTAAGGACCCAGGTCAATGGTTTGAAAAGTCACTACAACATTTAACAGTTTTATTGATAGACCTAATCCATCGGTGTAATATTGCCACTTCATCGGTAAATTTTTTACTGACTAAATCATTGACGGAAAGTGTTCATCGGCATAGTGTTCGTCGGTAATTTCATATTCTGTCGGTAAAAAAATACCGATGGTTTTACAGACAAAAAAATCTGTCAGCATAGTGTTCATAGGTAATTCCATATTCTGTCAGTAAAAAAAATACCGATGGTTTTACAGACGGAAAATAAATGAAAAAAAAAACTACCGCTGCAAATATTTCGTCGGTGATCGTGGCATATGCAGCAAATATTTTTCAACTCTCGGTGAAATGTCAACAGACGGTATCTGTCAGTATAAGCGTCGATGATTATGTCATATGCAATAAATATTTTTCAACTCTCAGTAAAATACCAACGGACTGTTTCCGTTTGTAGAGACGTCGGTGATTGTGGCATTTCCAGTAAATATTTTTCAACTCTCTGTAAAATACCAAAGGAGAAGGTCCATCTGTAAATCCTTCGGTTGTGTTTTTTAAGAAGAAAATTTAAAAATTATTTAGAATAAATAATATAAAATTATATAAATTAATAGTAAAAAAACTAATTATGCAAATAAAATTGTATTAAACATAAAAAATATAAAAATAAATTTAAATAATATTCATCCAAATATTCATTACAAATTTAATGTGTTTCCAAAAAAAATCAAACTAGAACAATGCCGGAGCTGGAGGAGGTCGTGGAGGCTGGTCGTTCCCGTGACTAAACGGCCAAATAGGAGACGCACATGTATCACCCATATGTGATCTAATGTCCCTGACTATTTAACGGAGTTGTTCATAATTTGCCGAGAGTTGCTCATATTTTTCGGTGAGATGAGTCGTATGTTGCTGCAAGGCTACATATTTCTTAAATTGGGTGCTCAATACTGATTAGGAGCTCCCAACCGTTGAAACACTAGAGGCCGCCCGCAAGCTCTTGGCCTTAGTGTTGGAGAGCATGTACACTGATATATTTCATTTAAATTAATTTTACCATCCGTTTCGCATGTGCAGCAAACGAAACGGAGCCGCCGATGTGCGTGGTCACCGAACCATTAATTTGTCGGTTCTGGTTGTCAGCACTGGACTGTGAGCATCGTGTGAACCGCTTAGACATCATGTGCTTAATATATTATGGCTATATATCTCCCGGGATGTATAGCGGTTTGAAACCCTTCCAAACTGTCATGTTATTCCAGCTTTGTAGACCGATCCCTCGTGTATTTTTCAGCTTTTTTTGTGATTTATATAAAAAATCACGCAACCTACTTCCATAGTGACAAATTAGATTTTAAAGCATAATTGTTTTTTAAAAAAATATCGTATTGTTTTCGATGTTACCTAGTTGCCGTGTGATTTTCCCATACCCTCGTCGCAATATTGTCATGCGCACTGTCCCACTTGAATTTATGTTGTGTATAAATAATTTATTAAAAATAAGCTAGAAATTAGAAATTAACACTAACTTGAAATCTTCAAAACCATGCATTGATATAAGGTCTCCATTTAGGATGTCTGGAAACCTGACTCCATTTAAATAATAGAATCTCCATCGATAATTTAAACACCGATGATATTACTAGGGCGACCTCAATGTTTGTGAACCTGAAAATAAATTGAATTAATGACATATTGATTAGTTGTTCATTAATTATATGTATAAATATTGTCATGCGCGCTGTCCCACTTGAATTTATGTTGTGTATAAATAATTTATTAAAAATAAGCTAGAAATTAGAAATTAACACTAACTTAAAATCTTCAAAATCATGCATCGATATAAGGTCTCCATTTAGGATGTCTGGAAACCTGACTCCATTTAAATAATGGAATCTCTATCGACGATTTAAACGCCGATGATATTACTAGGGCGACCTCAATGTTTGTGAACCTGAAAATAAATTGGATTAATGACACATTGATTAGTTGTTCATAAATTATGTTATAATTAAAAAAAACTAAAACTAAAACAAACTTAGAAATAATTACATAATTAAATTCAATTATTAAAACAAAATTCGGCAGCACCTTCCCTATACTGGAGACTACCCAAAGTTTTCAAACCTACAAATATTGACAATAGCCACAACCAATTGACCCCGTTCAAAAATCTTATATATAACCTAACATCTATACAAATTACAATTAAAATTAGTGGAAATAATTAAACACATATAATGCAATAATAGAATAAAATTGAGATAAAATAATTAAATTTAATCATATATATTCAATTACTAATTACAAGGTAAATTCAACAATAACAATTAAAATTCAACAAAGTATTCAATAATTTAGGAATGAAAAATGCTTACCTTAATAATGTGTTTATTTCAAGATTTTATCTACATTAAAAAAATACACCAAAACAAAAAACACAATAAAAAAAAACAATAACTAAAACAAACAAACAATAAAAAAATAAAATCATTAAGCATATTAAATGGAAATACATACCTTTCAAAGCAAATGAGTGAAAAAAACTA
>Ga0325411_1004157_pt1 | contig 16292 bp, 10 predicted proteins | sample PopdelMetagenome_13_FD_206181 | JGI IMG/M metagenome (GOLD analysis project Ga0325411, IMG submission 206181) | Populus deltoides microbial communities from Bellville, Georgia, United States - Xylem-PdIQD-R4 | ecosystem: Host-associated > Plants > Phyllosphere > Stem > Wood/Secondary xylem...
CAATTGCCTGGATGTTGACTTGCCTGCACACAATTGCCTGGATGTTGACTTGCCTGCACACACTTTCTTCTTCTTCTTGTTTTTTCATATGGAAACCAGAGACCTAGGTTTGTCTACATGCATACAAGGAGAAAAAGTAACCGGATCAAGATACGGAAATGGTCATCAATCTTAATTTATTGCATTTTCCACAAAATAATCTTTCTCACAAAATTTTAACAAAGAAACTGAAAAGGAACCCCAGAAATAACAAATCAAATCACACGATCAGATATAGATATAGATATCAATCCTGAAAAGAATCAATGTTTTCTATCTAGAAAAGAATTGTCACGGCAAATAAAAGACTGATAATATAAAAGAATGGAGTCTTGTCTCAATAGGAAGCATTCTTCTTGGTCTTGTATCGGTATAGGACCCTCTTCTTCTTGCTTGACCAATTCTGAATGGAGTCTTGTCTCAATAGGAAGCATTCTTCTTGGTCTTGTATCGGTATAGGACCCTCTTCTTCTTGCTTGACCAATTCTGAATGGTCAGAACTACCTTTCCAGGTTCATTGTTCCTGAAAGTGTTGCGAGTTGGCTCTTCATTTGAGCTCATTTTCTTGCCCTTTTGGATGATGATGGTGTAGGAAGCCTCGTCACTTGGCACAAATTCCTCCTTGTAATTCACTTCCCATCCCACAACTGTCAGGTCCCAAAGCAATGTGGCTCCAACCTGTCACCAAATACCAGTTTTAGTCAGGCATTCTGTTCCTTGTTCCTGTCAACAATTGTACAGGAAAAACAGGCATCTCCGTGGAAGGAAAAAAGGGCAGGAAAAGCGAATCATTAAGGATCATTGCTAATTAGTACCTCTGCTGCAGGGATCTCAATGGTTTCAGTTGATCCAGCTTTGATTACAAGTTCTGAAACTTCACCATCTTCGCTGGAGAACTCGAAATCATTCTCCCTCTTGAAGCCACCATATTGGACAGGGATTTCCTCGGCCTGAACATACCTGTAGTTGCCATTAAATTCAAGTTGTCAGATTCTAATGAACACTTCGATATTTATTTCAAGAAAGGGGAAAAAAGGGGATTATTTACTTGAGCAATGTCTCGGTGGTCTTGGCAGGGCGAACAACGACAAATTTGCTCTTGGTTCTTTGAGCTAAGAAAGGAGATAGCAGGGCGTTGAAAGCATAATACCAAAATGGAACATTTATGAATATCTGCAATGTTCAAAAACATAGAAGAAAATCAAAGACTATACAAGTCATAGCCACACTGGCTTCTAATTTCTGTCTAAATCTACCATGATGTGCGTTGGCAATGTAATTTCGTTCCAAATCTACCGTCATGGGTGAATCAAAACAAGATCAACATCAAAACAAGAAACAACTTTGGCCAATCAAATTTAGACCACTCACATTTTTTGCAACAAATTCTGGATAATTGTCCTGCAAAAGGGTGACAGCTTTGCTCATGGCAGTCCTGAGCTCTTTCTTTGATGGGGAAGGAGAATTCTTGAGATCACTGATTTGAAGCAAAGAAGCAATACCACCAGGCCTCAAATCAAGCTTTTGAATACCTTTCTCCATTAATTGAAATCTCCATCTCAAGAACTGCTTGCGCTTCTCTTCATCTCCAAATGCCTTTGCATAAAGCTCCTCATTCTCAAACACCCCATAGATGTTGTAACACACAGGGTGGCCTTCGCGATCGATGCCATTCATGTAGAATGCCGAGCTTAGATCCACTCCTATTTCTTCATCCAAGAGTGAATCAATGCTGGATTCTTTCCTCCATTGAAGGGTCTTCTTGAGCATCTCCAGTGCATCGTTAACTTTGAAATCTCTAGCCCTTAAGAACTTCAATAAGACCACATCAGTTCCTTCTGATCCCTTGCTAGGAAAAAGAGGGACTCCCCAAATGGAAATATCCCTGTCAATTTCTTCACCTTTTTCTTCAATAACAACCTCACTTTTCTCTTCTTCACATTCCAGGACTGTTTTTTCCTTCACATTATCTCCTTGTGGTTTCACATCTTCTTTCTTTTCACCTTCTTTTTCCCCACTCTCTTCTCCTTCCTTGGTTTCATTTTCCTTCTCTTTCTCTTCTTCCACTGGCTTCTCCACCTCCTTCTCCTTCTTCTTTGCCCCTTCTTTCTTGAACAAACTGTTTCCAAGAATTGCCTCTTCCAGTTTCAATTTCAGATCACTCAAGGCCTTCCTTTCAAACTCCTTAAGATCAGAAAGAAAATTGCTTTCTTCCTTGTAAGAAGAACTCTTTTGAACTGTTTTAGGCCCATCATTATCAGCAGCATCCACTTCCTTCACCTCCACATCTCCATTAACATCATTCTTTCTCTCTTCAACAACAACAACCTTCTCGGGTTCTTCTTGAGGAACCACAACAACCTCAGCCACCTTAGTTTCTTCAACCTTAACCTCAACAGTCATGGTTTCAACTTTCAAATCACCTTCTAACACCAAGCTGAAACATCAAAAAGAACAACAAGACAACATAAGAAAGTTTTGTACTTTAAAAAACGAAACAGCATAAACAACAAAATGAAAGAAAACCCACCTCAAATCTTGAAAGTTAATTTTAGATCTCTTCAAAAAATTTAGGTTGAGTTTGAGCTGTAGTGTCTATTTTGTTTGCTGAGATAAAAGTGGAGGGCTTTGTAACGGTTATATATTTTGGAAGAGTTTAAAGGAAGGCCCCACAAACGGTCACTTATCTGGAGCCACCGCATGGGAGCCGTTGAAGGATTCTCTTTCCCTAGAGTTTTGCTACCCTGGAGGCCAGCAATATTTTGGCATGAAAGAATCCTTTTGGGTCCACATTGCAACAAAAGCTTGGATTTATTCGGTAAAGCCATTTGAAATGATGCTAAATTTAATCATTGTGTTAACATGACAACGTAAGAAATTTAATCATTGTCATTAACATGACAGTTGTTTTCTTATAATTGTTTAATTTATCGAGTTGAGTTTTCTATAATCAACAATTGCCTGAACACTTCTACCATGCCAGAGGCACAGAAAATCTTTGTGCACTGCCTTCCTGTTTTGAAGGGTATTGACAAAATCACCACCCACCTTCCAAAACTTGGCCACTTCAAGCACCGTTTTAAAACTCTGACCGACTTGTGGCTCAATTGACCCGGAATCTGATTAGATTTAATAAAATAAATAAGGTTTATATAGGTTAAAAAAATTAACTTATTTAACTTATAACTCAAAACTTATCTTGAATCAATTTTGAGTTGTTGCTCAAATGACCTAATATAGGGTTAGATTTAATAAAAATAAATGAGGTTTACATCGGTTAAAAAGATTAACTTATCTAACTTATAACTCAAAACTTCCCTCGAATCAATTTCGAGTTGGGTTTAAACCATAATATTCTTCCAACACAAGACATGCTTTGTCCTCTAAGGCAAAATATTTGTAAATCATTTTCTTTGGCATTTCTTATGTCCCCATTTTCTAAGAAATTATAACCATATAGTCCTTAATTTGGTAGGTTTTCTTCGATCCAAGTTGTTAATAATCTCCTTAAATTTCTAGACTACTTTGCTTTCCATCAAGAACATTTTCATGCATGGTTGGACTATTATTCTTATTAAAGGGACAGCTAGCTAGCCAACTGTAATGGCAAGAAAAGAAATAAAAAAAAATAGAAAAGGTGTAACAAGTAGTCACGGTAGCAGCACTTCACCTCCTAAAAGGTTGATGAAATTTAATGGGAAAGCATGTTGTTATGTGCTTGCCCTTGACCCACTCCATGGCAGCAAAGCACCCGTCTGCACTCTAACAGATGGTCACATGGCACTATAACATTGGAGAGAAACTTTGACCACTTTTTTGGCATTGTTCTGTGGCATCATTGCTCTTTGTTAGGTGGGCAAGTCACAGCAGCATGCGGTAGATTTGCTACTTGAATGAATAATGCCTCGTAAAATACTGGAGGCTTCATGCAGCTCTCTTCTTTCTTTCTTCTTTTTTTTTTTTTAACGTGGATATCCAGGTCAGCTTGTGTATACCATAACTAATTTCACAGGCCCTGAAGTTAACGACCATGTAAGTCTTCAGTGGTCCTAAGATTTATAAAACTCAAATTGGTAATCTTTAGATAACAAACTTAAAACCTGACCAGTTAAACTATATCTGTTATGATTATTTTATGCAGCTCTCTTGATGCTCAATGAGTTGTGCATACACAACAAAATAAAACTTCTAAGACTACCGACCAAACATTTTATCTTCAACCTTCAAACCCCAATGAGCAGCTATGAAAAGGTTCATAATCTCTTCAAATTTGCTTCAGACATCGTCAAATGTGACAACCTAAACGTCACCAAAAGCAACAAGGTTGAGGTGTATTTTGTTCTTGTGGTTGAAAGAAGAACTTGCACGCACAAAATTGCTGACATTAGAAAAGTGATGGGATATGTCGATGTACCATACCAATTCTTATAATGGACAACAAAAGCATCTAACAATTTTTTGGTGAATCACATATTGTTTCTGATAAAACAGTGTCTGCAGAATGATATTTTGCTCTGCAACGCAAGTACTGTGCTTCTTAATAAAGTTGTCTTTCATGAATAGGATGTTCCTCTTTTGTTCTGTTTTCGGTTTATTTTTTCTTCTTATATATATATATATATATATATATATATATATATATTAACTTCTCTTTTAGTATTCTAGCAAAACTAAATTCCTTTTATGGTTTAAAAATTGTCATTCTTTCTAATCTCTTGTGGTTTTATCGTGTTATAAAACCAACCCAAGAACGATCAAGACAAGGTATGATCACAAGTTCATAGGATAAACATCAAGATCAACCCTCGAATATATATTTTTTTTGAAAAAAAAACCAAAACAATATTGTTATAGACAAAAAAAATCAATAAAAAAAAACAAATAGAAGACCAGGTCACATGTCAACCCTGGTTTTTACCCTGTCACTGCCTTGACCTATTTTTTCTTCAACCTAGATTAGTCCAGGCCTACTACCCGCCAGACCAGTCTGGATTTAGGGTCTATGAGATCAACCCCAAGTTAGATATTAAATTCACACTTAAAATACTGCAATTGGACAAAAACATGCACACCAGCATGTTTAGGCTGAGAGAAAGAAACTACAGAATAAAGAAATAAGAAAAGAAAAGAAAACTGTGAAGACATGGCTTGTTAAATCAAAGCATCAAAACCTGATATATGAAGCCCTAGTTTACAAGATTAGATCATTAAAGTACATCATCATACAAAAAATAACTGTGATGTATATATTAACTCACAAGTGAAAATGTACAAGTCTTTTTATCTTCATGTTAGTTACATAATTTGCTATCTTCTAAGTGGTTTAAAGCCTTGATTGTCGCTTCCAGTAGATTTATCAACATTCATGAATTCACCAGTTACTCTGCCAAAGTGCACGCAACAGATTCATTAACACTTGTTTCATGTAAAGAAACAAAACATCCAAATCTAAACATGGTGAAAACAAGTACACGAAGTAGATAGAGCTGGGGGAAAGGGTGAGAAGATGGTGGATATTAGGGAAGACATCTGGGGACACAAATGAGCAACAAAACAATCAGATTAAACTGCACTCTAGACCAAAAACAGAACTATTTGTTACCCTAAATATTGTTAAATCTTCTTCGGTTTTGGCAGAAGAAAGAAACCACTACCACGCAAATAGTTTCCCTGCTATTGCCATGTAGATAGGACTATTTTCTACTGAAACAAAAATCTTTGTTTATTTACATTCCATGGTGATGATATACATATTATGCTAGAATTGGAATTCTAAGAAACCAGATTAAAACCTGTTGTATTTGACAGAATCAAGTCAAGCCAAAATAATTTCGGTAGCCAAGAGAAGTTACTCGTAATCATTGCTAAGGCTAAGGTTGTGATGTGACACCATAACAACAATTTTGAGTCTCATACCTGTTATATGACAGAAAGGCATCTCCTATGGTTCCAGCTACCTTATTTCTAACCTTCCTGACCAAAACCTGCAGGTCATAAAACTTATTAATAGACTTGTGTCGAGGAATAATGATGGTGATAAGTACATGAAAAGAAAACTTTTTGGTTTAAAGGGAGAAAGAAAAGAAAACAAAGAGTATGCCATGGTTTCTGTGCAATACAAGATTATCATGTAGATTCTATTGTCTACTAATGATGTTGAAAAATTAGCAATATAAACACAAGCATATGCAGGAGACCATACAAATGTTCTCACCTGTACTTGATCAATAGGTCCAGCATTTGGATTCCTATTACGATGAATGACAATGCCGTTGTCGCATTTGTTAACAAAGTGTGCACTGCCACTGATATCATATAGATTAGGAGGTTGGCCAGTCCAATTTTGCAACTGTTAGACAGAACACATGTCAGTAAAAACTAACGGAGGTCCTCAAGAAGACAGGTAAAAATCTGAGATCACAAATGCCAACCTGTCTCGGATGTGCCACTAACCAAACATGACAAGCATGATGTTGAGCAAACCTTTTGATCAGTGTAAGCATCTGACTAACATACTCAGTCTCGGTCCTGTCATAAGAAATTTCATATCAAGCATCGAATTACAAATTTAATCAAGAGAATGTTTATTGTCCTCTAATACATCTGTGAAATAAACTATATGGAAGAACACATCTGCGAAAAGCTGAGATAGCACCTTGCCATAAGCTGCTGTACAAATTTAACAAAAGTTGAATCAGTCTTACATTTCAGTGATTAGTGCTTGACACTAGCCTTATACTCATAATACTCAACATAAACAAATGAGTAGTAAGAAAAGAGGGGGGATGGATTAGTCTAAACAACAAGCGTGAATTATGAGGATAATACATATTTACCAGACTGGAAGGAGAGATATAGTAAAACCCTTTTGTACTGCTTTGATAAAAAGAAAATAAAATAACCAACAATTCAAAGGTTTATGGATTGAAAAAAACAGGGTGACAGAATATTTCAGCTTAATGATGCTATTATCTTTAGCAACAATTTAACACGTAAAAGAGAAGAGTCGAAATTAACAGAAACTAGGCAAGCGAACAAATTTTAATCATTCAAAAGCCATGAGTTCTACACTGCAATCTCTCATTAGCAGATAAAGAATGAAGAAATAACAAATAACTAGAGAATTTAGAGCATGTGTTAGTTCCCATCACAAACTCAACATTTACAAGCAAATGGGATGGACATCTCACATGTTAGGAGGGCGTTGATGATCGAGCTCATTGTAAGGATCAATTACTAGTCCACGGACCCCATGTCTCAGAACTGCAGCTCTTGCAAGGTCAAGAACCCATTTTATATTTGGAAGCGCATCGTCTTCACATCTACTCCATGAACCACAGGAAAAGCCCACATAATAAGACATCAAAAGCAATGCAGACAGGTTACATCATGAACTTGATTAGAATGACAACAATTAGATCAAAAGCAAGTGTTTGGAAACATCAGAGGATTCACAGTGAGGACTACTCTTCCAGAAGTTATTATTAATTAAGGTTCTGGGATCATTCAAACATTTGTTCTTCAAAGTGCAAAGGAAGTTCAACAGCCAGTAAATAGAATATTTATTAACCATTCCATCCATGTAATTATTCATCAACCTACTTTGGTTTGGGAACAGAACAGCAAATAGTCAAAATATTTTAAAAGTTCTATGCCAGACATGAAAGTTCATAAACCAGAATAAAAGGCTGAACTATCTTTAGCACTTATGAACCGAGATAGCTTTAGAAAATAAACTCTGACAGGTTGTGGTCTCAGCAGATTTCTGGACATCAACGTAACAACCATGTAATTTTTCTTTTTTAGACATCAGTTACTGCAACTTGTAACTAAAAAACTACAAATTTATAGCTATAGAAGCTGAGGACCTTCCAATCAGTATAGCCAGTTGCTCTATTTCAGGATAGACTTGACTTATAAATGCATGAACATTAAGAATCAGTGAGAAATCAACAAGCAGAAATATAAAAGTCCAGATTAACTAGAAAGGAAACATGAAACAAGTTGTCACTCCAAGTCAAAATTATAATAACTAGATGTACTTATATCACCTGAACTGTAGTGGAAACTATAAAGTGTAACTTACCTTATGAGATAAAAAGTATCGCTCAACCACTGCTTCCCTTCTTCTAACTCCTCGGCACTCATACGTTCAGCAGATTCTCCATAACTATGGTTAGCAAAGAAATCAAACAATAAAGTTAAAAGAATTCATGTGAGATGAAAAGTAGAAAGGAAATCAGCACAAATGACAAAAAATCAAATGAATTATCACAACTAATCTGGCAATCTAAAGTAAATATTACATATTATTATAGATAAGAATCAATCGATTTACAATTAGAAAGGTAAGAGTTTTAGAGTACATTTTCAAGAAAAGATTTCAATTGCTGTATTACTCATCAAGAATTACAATATAGGAAGTTGAAAATCATGACAAGGACATCATAGAGCAATGATGGAGAAAAAGACCATACTGACCGTGCATCAAAAAAGGGCTTCTTCATGTGTTTCTCCAAAAGTTTCCTAGCATGTTGCCGAACCTATAGTGAAGAAAAAAGACAACCAGTTGAGAAAAATATTAGTAAAAAGAACATACATAATAAACATAATATTGATAAAGGATGAAAAAATATATTAAACAAAGCCTTTTTGCATGTGAAGAACACTCACATGAATATGATTAAGAATTTTAAAATATGTGAAGTTAACTACATTTCTAAAACCATGTTGCGCAATCAATGAACATGACAACTTGCATGGCTTGATTCTACAAAACCCAAATCCTATGCACTAAATGCATCCAAACTGTATCCAGAGACTGCTATTTCAATTTCATCACAATTAATCCATGTTTAAATGAACATGCACAAAGAAGGGTGATAACCACCACTAACATCAAGATTGTGCATGTCAAAACACAACCAAAAAGGAACTAGCTTACATTGTTCTCCATGGAGCAAAGTGCGAATTTCCAGCCAACACTTTCATTAAGATTGCATAATAGAGCATCGATCCACTCACTCTTGCCTGAATTGGGAACCCCGGTTACCAAAGTCAACTCTCCTGGCATAACCTGATCAAAATACATGCGATTAAAACCAGTCTGTATGCCATTATTCAGAGACACAAATATATGTAATTTACTAGTAATTTAAAGAGTTCAGCTGCAACATTAACTTCCTTCCCAGAGATGATAAAAACACCATGTTTATTAGTTACTTCTCAATTCCCTTTTTTCCCTCTTTGTTAAGAAGATTATAATATTCATGAAAAGAGCATGAATCATTGCAGCTGGGAGAATATGGCATCCTTCTATACAGAGAAATGGAGAAGAAAATTAAGACGATATGAATTTCCAACCACACTGAATATCACTCCTTTCAAAACCCTGGAAATTCAGTTCTCTCACTGCATATCTTCCTAATTTAAAAGAACGAATGATTAACTTCCTCTTGCTCTCTCTCACTGTCCCTCTCCCTAACATTCACATACACAGATTTCTGTAATTTACTGATACGTAGTAATTTAAAAGAATATAACAGCAGCATTACCCCCCTTCCAAGAGATGATAAGAGAAACACCTGTTTATCGGTTACTTTTCTCAGTTCACATTCTTCTCCTCTTCATAAAGAAGATTTTAATTTCAATATTCAAAAAAGAGATCAAATGATTATAACTGAAATAATGAGAAATCCTTCTACATAAAGAAATGGAGAAGAAAATTAAGACAACATGAATATTTCCACCCTACTGAATATCAGACAAAAACTCCTTTCAAAACCACAGATTACAGAAGTTCAGCTCCCTCCCATTGTACCCCCTTCCCTTCTTTGCAATCCATTCCCTCATTTCAATATTTTCCTTTAATTCTTCTTCTTTTTTTCAAATGAATTAGAATTAGGAAAACTGGATCAGCTATCTCCAGACGTATTATTGAAAGCATCTCATTAGATTATCAATATATTCAGATGATAAATACAACTTCATATTTTGAAAACCATAACAATTTTCTACAAATACAGTTTTTCAAAGGATATTCTCATGCGACATAATATTTCATTACCTGAAATTAAATAAATACTCCATGATGAAAGATAAAAAATGCAGGTTTAAAGGAGAAGGAAATAAAGAAAAATCAGGACTTACATTATATATTTCATTTAGAGCTGTCCACCCAGTTGAGGCACCAAATTCATACCCAAGAGTGCGATTATAATATGCATCAATCTCAGGGAAGTAATTGCTAAATTGGAACAATCCACGTATAGGGTATAGCTCAGCATTTTCAATTATATCCCTCAGCGCAAGTGGCCCCGAAAACATGAGAACCTGAAGATATTTTCTACCAGTGTTGTTAAATATCAAGGAAATGTCCAACGTAAGTAAGCTTCATGAGCCTTTCAAAAATCGTTCTCTGTGGATTCATCTAGTGAAGGACAATTATCTATAAAAATGCATGAACTGCATACGACCAACAACATGGTTTAATGTTAATAAACTAAATCATAAATCATTCCAGAATAAATAGTTCAGAGGAAAGGAAAAATATCATATAGCATATGAACTCAGTTTCCTTTTTGTTGAATCAGAGCCATATGAATCATCATTTGCCAAATGATGTACAAGTTTATCACTGAAAAAAATTAGAACAGGGTGAAACAAAATCAACTTGTACTTTAAACATAGTCATGGCTATTCATATCTGACCTCATTTGCATCCTTGAAATGTTCATCTGTATTTTTCTTTGGCCATTTGACTCGCCAGCATCTATATCCACCAAAAAAAAAGAAGAATGATGGTTTTTCTTAACAAATTTGCGAAAAGCATTCTCATGTAACAAAGGAAACAGTATTATCAGCAGACAAGCTATGCACCTTTCCCTTCCAAGGCGGCGCGCCAGCTCTTCAGCCAATGCTTGACCCGGTGGATCTCCATCAGTGGCAAGTATTATGCGAGATACCTATAAAAGTAAATGTCAAAACTTGCATCTTTAAATTGACAGGTTGCACCCACTAGCAGTGCAAGTTATTTTTACCAACCTTATCCAAGTACTCTTTGCAATTCCAGAGATACTGATATTTTGTGTCCTAGCTTCACAGATACATATAAGCAAATCAGATGCAGATTTCCAGTAAAGAAGGAACCAAATATTATTAACATGGACAATGAGAAAATTACTGGTTTAATTTGGCAAGGTCTCTGAATGCCCGTTTGAGAAATTAACAGTACTTTGTTAATAAGGTTACAGAAGAACAGAAAAAAAAAATTTAGCAACTAGCATTCAAATGGTTTTTAATCACAAAGGTGAGGATTGCATTTTTATTCAGTCTGTGTAGAAGTGTTTTCACACTAATGCTATTTCTCCCTACATAAATAAGCCTCATGAGGTCACATGCATGGATCCTTTTCCTCCATTTTGTTTTCCAATGGACATGACTAGATTCAATAATGATGTCGGACAAATTTAGATTAGTGTCCTATGGAGGATTTGTTGATAGAGTTGGAGAGATAGGAATTTAAGAGATGAATCAGGGTTTAAGTTGCAGGTATGCAGAATTGTGATTGATTAAGGATGTGTTTTAGGTGGAATTGGGATTTTAACTGTAATGTGAATAGCAATCCGAGATTACTGTAGCAATCAGAAATACTTCAGGAGGAAGAAGAAAAGAGTGCTTTGGAGAAAAGAGAGGAAGGGAAAAAAAAAAAAAAAAAAAAAAACAAGGCCACAACCCTTAAACTATATCAAATACTCATAATTCAATTATTCAAAGTCCTCCCACTGCATAAATATATAAGCACCATATATAGTCCTAAACTAATAGGAAAACATAATTACAAACTCCTAACTAATATTCTAGTTTCTAAATAAACTAAGATGTCTAAATAGCACTAATAATCCTAAGAGAAATACCTAAATATAGACCAGTTTTACTGGAATTATCAAAATATACATAATCACAGATTATATAACTATAATTTCTCAACTTCTCTATCATTGACTGCATTAAATAATAAATAGTAATAAACATTGCTGACAAAACTCTGAATTTTAAAGTTGAAACAGACCTCCTGGTTAGGTGGTAATTCCTTTTGAGAAACTGATGGAGGAGCACCATCAGGGACACTCACACAATTACGAAATCCAGCTTCTTCCATTGCAAGCTTGTCCATTTCACCTTCAACCTACAATCACAATAAATTAATAAGCATCACACGAAGTAGCTAAGGAATTTCTCACAAATTGAAAGGCAGACACAATACAATGATGATTTCATCTGCTCCCTTTATATCATCTAGCCCGTAAAATACTTTTTTTGTATCCTTTTCCTGAAATAAAGCAGAATAGTAAAGGATCAGAAACACATTACTTCAAATTAAATATCAAATAAATACTCTTTGTGCCTTTCACCTGAAATAAATGCAAATTAGTAAAGGATCAAATAAGCACTACTAAAAAATTCCTAGGAGAAATTGAATGTGTCAAGGATACCATCATAAGAATTTACTGAAAGGCTGAATGAAACAACCCAAGCAGTAAAACATGAAGTTCAAGTTTAAATAAGGATAAAAAAGGTTCAAGCACAAACATAGAGGAAGCACATCTTAAAATGAAGAAAAACATAGATTATGAAGCTCTCAAAAAAAGTCTCCCTTGTCAGTGGTGCATGCAAATTACTAGTCTGAGGTGTTTGACACCAATCAGAGAAAATTCAATGATCCCTCTAGGAGTCATTCAAGAGAGATTTCCCAGTAGGAATTCATCCACTGGAGATTCAAAATACAAGGTCTAAGGATTTTAAAATGATGGTAATGATTTATCGGAACTAAATATAGAAGTTCAACAATACAAGCCTAGGCATTTTTTTTATAGAAAAGTAACATTTATGACAAGAACCTGCCAAAATCTCTTGTTGATGTCCCGATACTTGCAGCTTACAAGCACTCCATTCCGCCGATAAGTGAAAGCAATAGCAACCTGCCAATGAAATGTCTAGAATTATTAGAAAGGGCAGAAGTAATTCACATTTAAACTGAAATGACAAGAACATATTGTCCAAACAAATTAATCAATATTTGAAATAGGCAACAGAAAATACCCCCACCCCTCTTTTTCTTACACATGTGAATGAAGGAACAACTTTAAAATCTCTTCTTGTACTGATTATAAAAGGGAGATATAACTTTGTTTCCATTCATAAAGGTGAAAGTAGCAAATTTTTTGCATTTTATGTATCCAAAAAAAAAAAGATAAATCCACCCAAAATTCCATTTAGTTTATCCGTGATTATGGTTCATTTGAATTTACAACTATTAGAGGTTCGTAGGAATCTTCACACTACAATTAATGATTAAACATAAGAAGTATTCTTGTTGTTTCAGTAGTGTCGTGAACCTGGCCACGGTCACCATAACCTTTCTGCATAACTTGATTTCTCGCCAGCGTCTCTGCTGATATTAACCGCTCCTTGAAATAACAAACAAGCTGAAACGATGCCAAAAATAGTTATATGCCTTGCATTGCAATAAAAAAAAAAAAAAGGCAAATAGATTGGCTGAGAAAGTAAAGAATGTAGCTAAACTGACTCTCATTTCCCATCCCACTGAAAATTAGTTATGCTAAAAACATTTCCCAGAGATGTTCCTGAAAATCAATATGAAGAAAGTGCTCCCAAATGCAGACAACAATCTCGACCACAGGCACATCAAGAGACTGAACTGGCCAGCACCTTTAAAAGTGGACTAACCATCACCCAAATCAGCATCATACAAGACAACATTAGCATTAAAACACAAAGGTAAAAAGATAACGCAACAACCTCATCGCATAGCGGTTCCAATTCCAGACTCTGCTCTGTGATTTCTCTTATCTCCTTAACTTTGGAAAGTTTGAGTGAGGTTCCATATGTAGATTTGCTACCTGCAAAGGGCTGCAACCAAAGGAGGAGTTTTCAGGCAAATGCTTTTCACTACTATATGACCAACAAATAGTTTTAAATGTAACACAGACAAGAAATTCTTACTTTTGTTCCACCATTCCACCCACATTTTGCTCGAAAGCAATTCCAGGATGCATTTCCCCTAGACATCAAAGATGCCCCAAGTTGACAATTTTATAATCACAACAAATAAAAATGATTCACGAAAAGTGCAAGAGCATACCCATCTGCACTGATGAAAAGAGAAAAGGATTTCTCTCTTGAACCACCGCCTTTGCACTAACACAAAAAACAGCAACCACAAATAAGTACAATTTCTAAACATTGCAATCAAACTTAATAAAAGGAGTTCCTGATAGCACAGAAACTGAGACTTTACACCAAATTTAGCAGATTGTTCCCATATCCAAATTTTTTTGCAAGGAAAAATTATTTCAAAGCTCAAACATTTTATTAATGTTCCTTTGTTTCAAAACAAACAAATATCTTTCGCTCGCTGAAGCAATCAGCTATTGTGACTGCATTAACTACTTAAATCAATTTCAAGAAATATAAACCTCATCAAATTTTTTACTACTTAAGCCCCATTTATTTGCTAGAAAGTAGTTTCCTTTTAGAAAGTTGATTCCTGGAAAGTGAATTATTTTCCGATGTTTGGCAGTGTTATAGAAAATAGGTTGGAAAACACTTTCCAGTGTTTGGTTATGTCATGGAAAATGAGCTAGAAAATAACTTATTAATATTGTTTTCAAGTTTATTAAAATAATGAGGAACAAATCTTACGAATTAAAGTGTTGAATGAGAATGAAATTGAAAAAAAAAATCTAATTTAATAAATTATCTCAAATAAAATAAATAACAATCAAAAGAATAAGGACCAAATTTGATAGATAAAAAATTTCAATTAAAAAAATAATAACAGAAAAGCAAATAACAATCATAAAAATAAGAATCAAAGTTAATATAAAAATCAAATTATAAGGGGTGAAATAAAAAAAAAAAGATTCAAAACAAAATATATAACAATTAAAAGTTTGAGGACAAAATTTGTTATAATCAGCAAATAATATGATATTTTTAAATTTTTCATAACTTTTAGAAAGTGTTTTCCACCCAAAATAAAAAGAAAACACTTTTCTGAAAACCAAGTCAAATTTTTTTTTTACTGAAAAGCGTTTTCGGTTGACTAATTTTTCTAATGCAAGTAAACACATAAAAGTTTAAAAAAATAGTTTTCTAAGTTAAAAAATAATTTTTAAGAAACAACTTTCCGTTAAAACAAAGAGTCCTTAGTTCATTTATCAACTGTCAATATCCAAGTTTAAAATTTGCTTTCGCATGATAAGCACACAATCAAATCTTATAGACAACACCTTGACAAAGCTAAACTTTAGCATTGCAACAAAAAGTAACATGCAAAGATCTTTACCATTGGACAAGTTAAGGCATTATACTGTCCAGGAGCAAAGTGATCTAGTTCAATCCCCACCTCTGCTAATTTAAACCTTAAAATCTCCAACTTTGATTTCTTCACTTCTGGGTCCAAACCATAAACTGAAAACCAGACCAAAAAAACACACAAAAATACCACATCAACCCTCTAAAACACGCATTTATCTTCACATGAACATACAAATTCATATACACTAACCTTTCTAAAAAAAACAAAACAAAACTTTCAGCCTTATCCAACAAAATCCAAGAACCCCACGTAACAGAAACAAAAACCCATCTCAAAAAACACGAAAAAACATAAGATAAATACCTGGGGCAGCAAGAGGAGAAAAAGGGAGGCCGTTAGTTTGAGTAAGCAAAGAACGGTTAAACTTAGAGGTGGGTTTTGAAGAACAAAAAACAGGTGACAATCTTTTAAAGGTACGATATTGTTGTTTATTTGAAGAAGGTAACAGAGGCAAAGGAGTAGGAATAGTACTAGTTGTGGGTTTAAGCAAGAATTTAGAGCCCATGTAGTAGTGAAAAGAAGATAAAAAAACAAGCTTTTTGTTCAAATTGACGTGAGGTTTGTGAATGGCAAAAGCAAGCATCTTTCTTTCTCTCTCTCTCTCTCTCTTTTGGATTTTCTATGGTTCTTGTTGTTGGTGTTTCAGCAGGGCTGTTCTTCCATGGGTGAGAGTGGAAGATAGAGGAGGGAAAGGGCAGAAAACAGGGTTTAAGGGTTTGTGGGTTCTGTCTGTTGTTGTCTTACTTGTTTTATTTTATCTTTTACACTTCACCTTTTTAATAAATTTATTAAACCCGTTAACCCGGCTCAAAAACAATATTATTTTAATATATATATATATATATATATA
>Ga0325411_1004158_pt1 | contig 16291 bp, 13 predicted proteins | sample PopdelMetagenome_13_FD_206181 | JGI IMG/M metagenome (GOLD analysis project Ga0325411, IMG submission 206181) | Populus deltoides microbial communities from Bellville, Georgia, United States - Xylem-PdIQD-R4 | ecosystem: Host-associated > Plants > Phyllosphere > Stem > Wood/Secondary xylem...
ATTGAAGAGTGATAAGTCAGGTAGGGTTCTTCACAAAATCAATTTGGAAGAACAACTCTTAATTCTGTGAATTAAGTTTCAAATCTTGGCCAAAAGTGCTTTATTACATATTCTGATACTATATTTAAAATCTGAATTGTTGATGAAAAGTCATATGAACTGACAAATTTTACATTAGATAGCAAAGCTCTGAATCCAATCGTCGGATTGGGATGCAATTTTGCATGAACTCTATTAATATGTTTTTCTACCTTGGTTAAAGATCTCATTCCAATCAGAGTTCGGTAAAGATTAGCAATTTAAGCATAAACAAACCGGATAGTTTACATGAAAAATAAAATAAAATACATAAAGCCATAAATGAGGGACAAAATTATAATTAGAGGAAAATGTGCCTTTAAAACAGCAAAGAGGCAACCAGTTCAAAAAAAAAAACAAGTGACAGACAATAGAGAAAATTCGGCTAGAGAGAGAAATGCAGAATTTGGAGGAGCCAATAATGCTCTGGTGGCTATATCTCTAGAATCCACCGTTGAATCATGCTGATTTTTGGATATATTATTCTTCTCACACTCCTCTACTAACTGACCAAAGAGATTTGAAGGAACACAATCCTTTTGACAGAAATCATCATCGGAAATTTCATGGAAAACAAAAGGAAATACATTTACAGGGCAGTTTTGGTCGCCAATCGATTTCTCTCTCTTCCATCGTTGGAGCATGCCTATTTTTTGATATGTGGTGTGCCTAGATGTTGCCTTCATTCTATATGGTGGATATCAGAAATGCATACTCTGACCAGGTGTTGTTCGTGTTGAACAGTAGCTCGTCAATTTTCTTGTTAGCTAGGTTTTATTCAAATCTAGAGAGATCCAACCGTTGGATCTTTGAGATATATTGTGCACAACTCTATGATCTATATTCTGACTGTTAGGTTCAAACCAATAATTAGAGGTGGATGACTTATTCCCTTTTGAATCTATTGCTAGTTTTAGCAAAATTTAGGAAGCTTGATTAAATACATGTTTTGATGAAATTAGAATTGTGTGGGTGTAGGGTTTAGGTAAGATGTAATGATAAAATATGTTCTTGTTATTAGTATTGTTATAGATTAATTGTGTTGTAAAGTGTGTTGGGGAAGTTTTGAAATTTGTATAAAGGGACATTGAGTTTGTTGATTTAAATGTTAGATATATGTTTTTAGGCATGAAAAAGGTTTGAGTCTAGTGGTAATTGAAAGAAATCTTGAAGAAAATTATATCCTCCATTTAATGCAAAGATTCGGCCTAGACATATAAATGAGAGGATGTGATGCAAACCTTGTGATCACATAGTCACACAACCCACACGCAAAGACACCAATTTCCGGAAAGCCAAGTAAATCGGGTTTGATAGGAGTGTGACACAAAGATAACTTGTACCTAGGCACCAGCACTATTGGAAACGAAGACCCCCACCCAATGAATATTGATTCGCAAATGAGAAGTATAAGGATGATGCCATGAAGACAGTTGTTCTTCGATAAGTTGTTTTTCAGTTTTTTAGAGAACCATGGAAGGGAGATTATCTCACACACACACACACACACACACAAAGTGCGGCAAATAAGAAGTTTTATTCATCTGAATTGTCTAACCTTACATGTCTGGTTAGGCCCTTATTTATAGCGACTCCAAACTAAAATAAACCCTAATGGACCCCTTATGTGGACTTATATGATGTCCACTTACAATTAAACCCAAATAATATAAATAAACCCTAAACTAAGAAGAAAATAATAATAACAATAATAAATCAGAATTTAATATCTTAAATATAATAGGATCAAATTTGTTGCCCTTTAGAAGTCCTATATGCTTAAGCTAGGAGAATCAAATTTGAAGGTAGAATTAATTCTGAAATCTTCTTTTTTTTATTTTTATAGTTGGGATGAATAAGGAATCCTTGTAAGAAAAGGATTCTGAAACATTTATAAATCATTGCCACACTTGGAAACTATATTGTAGCCCATTAAAGATCTTTGTAGAATTAGGAGATTCCCAAAATAAGCTGTCATATCCTTTTAGGAAAAGAATCCTAGCCAAATAGGAAGCCCACAAATCAAAAGAAAGTAAATAACAAAATTCATATAGCCTCCATTGACCTTTCTTTCGATGCCTTCCCGAACTCTGATTGACCTGACATTTTAAACTAAGGTAGGAAAACATGTCAGGAGACTCCATGTAAAATTTCAGCTCGGTCCAACGATCGAATTGAGAATTATGACTATTGTCATAAAGCTGGATAATTGCACATTTTACATCAAAATCCGAATTTGACCTTTCATGGATCGTATCACGATGAGCTTAATTGTTTTAATTGCTATGAAATTTGAGCTGGATGAGGTTAGAAAAGATATGAAATGAATGGGTAAAGTGATACGGTTCAGCCTTGTGATACGAACCAAGCAAGGTCAGATTCAGATTTTGCGTAAAAGTTTCCACCGTTTAGTTTTACGTTATTGAGAATAACTTCAAATCCAACTGTTGGATCGAGCTAAAACTTTACTAGAAGATTTCAGAGCTGTTTGTCTATGTTGGGGTACATTTTCAGGAGAATCCACGTTCGGAAAGGACTTGCAATATAGGTCCGAACAGGCTATACGAATTCTGTTATTTACTTCCTTTTGACTTGTGGACTTTCTATTTGGCAAGGATCCTTTTCCTACAAGGATGTGGGTGCTTGTTTTGGGAATTTCATAGTTCCACAAGGATCTTTAATGAGCTGCAATATAATCTCCAATTGTGGCAATGATTCATTAATGTTTCAGAATCCTTTTCTTATAAGGATTCCTTATTCATCCTAGCTACATAATGAAAAAAAGGCTGGTGGTATTTAATGACAAGTTAGTTATTTTTATTATTTTCTTTCATGTTTGGACTTAATTAATTCTTTGTTTTCAGTTAGGATCCAAGGCTTGTTTGGATTAAGTTATGGGCTTTTCAGTTTAGGGTTTTGGGTCAGTTTTGAGTGGACCTCATATAAGTCCACATAAGGGGTCCACTAAGGTTAATTTTTCAAGAACTATTTAAACTCATGTAAACCAAAATTTTGGTAGCTTTGATGATTATTACTTCTGATTTTTTAGTTTTAACGTGTGAGTGATTCTTGCATTCTTCAGTTCTTGAACGAACTAAATCTGACTTATCAAAGATTAATTAGCTTCCTGGCGTAATTCTACTCAATCCAATAGTGTTGGTGCCTTGGGACTGGTTTACATTGTGTCACACTCCTATCAGACCTATTTCGACTTTCCGGGATCAGATCTCAATCTTGATTGTGAGTTGCGTGATCACGAGATTCGCATCATAAAGGTTTATCCCAAATAATTAAAAAAAGAATCATTCCTCACCATAAATGAAGGCATGTGGCCAAATGAAGAAGAAATAAGGAGATAAGATTTTGATTCATTTGCTATGTAAATTATGTATGGATGTATTTAAGTGTATAAAGAAAATTAGGTATAGTGTCAATTGGAAGAATTTTAAAAGGATCCAAAATCTCATCATAATATGGAATTCAACCAAAAATGGAAATCTTGAACTTGAGTTTATTCGATTTATTGTTATGGGGATTTTATGGGATTGTAGTTTGTTGAAGGCCAAATGAATTGTGTTATATTCGAAATAATAGATTAATGTGAGGAAAATTCTATTTTTTTATGGAATTTTATGCTTGTCTAAATGGATAATAAAAGGGGAGAAAAATGCTAAATTAAGGCGTGTATGGAATTATGATGAAAAATATGTTGCCTAAATTTACTTAAGATGAAGTAAAGTGGACTTATGAAAAAGAATTGAAAAACTCTTAAAATAAATAAGGTCATTAAGCCATGAATTGGTTTGATGAGGAAAATGAATTGGTTTCAATGGTATGAATAAATGTGGTGTCACACCCTTTCGAGCTTAGTAACTCGAGTTGTAGATACTAAAATATAGATAGTGCAATGTTTGATTCCCTTAAGCTTTCTCTTCAACCCATGTAACAAGCACTTGCCCAATAGCTCCCAAGTTAGTTGACTTTAGGGTAGTAAGTGTTAAAACACCGTTTCAGGTTTAATTGCTTAAGTCAAGGAGGCTACGAAACCAAACTTTTCTACTTTTTTTATTTATTCATTTTATTATCAATTTGTTTTTGTTGTTTTTTTTGTAAATTATATACTATCCCTTTCTCTTAGTTGTTATCTTTAACAAAAAAAAAACATAAATAATATAATAATCCAATGTCCAACCCACAATCATATGTTAAAGTGCGTGTGTGAAAATGAAGGTTTAAGAATACTTGTTAAATGAGTATATGAGCATAATCAAGTGATAACAATGCGAGAGTTTGTAAACCTGAATATTTCAAGAAGTGTTATGATAGACCTTGATAAGAATGTTTACTAGAGTCATTAGAATTCCTCCTTACTCTGCTATCTTAATAATAGTTATGTCAAATGATTTTAATAATAGCAAAAACAGTTAGTTTTTTTTTTAATGTCAGCTACTATCCTCTCCCCCCAATCAAAACAAGACATTGTCTTCAATGTTCTAAGGTAAAAAGATAGAATATAGAAAACATCACCTGAAATAGAAAACACTGACAAACCTGAAACACACTTAAAAAAATATAAGAAATAACAAAATAAAATAATAAGTTATTAATAAAACTGATACGATCCAGGAAATGTCAAATTCAGATTTTGACGTAAAATGTGCACCTATCCAGTTTTACGGCAACATTCATAATTCTAGCATATAAAAAAAAAAACAAATTACTTATTTCATTTCATTACAGTCCAAAATATATATCAGTAGCATAAAAAAAAAATCCAAAATTACCATCCTAAATATGCTAGATTCAGATTTGTCACCATTAAGAAGTCCCAAATAGACTAGGAAATCTGATATGAAGGTAGAATTTATTCTGAAGTCTTCTTTCCTTTTTGTACCTAGGATGAATAAGGAATCCTTGTAAGAAAAGGATTCTGAAATAATTATGAATCCTTGCCACACTTGAAAACTATGTTGCAGCCCATTAAAGATCTTTGTAGAATTAGTAGATTTCTAAAATAAGCTGTCACATCCTTTTAGGAAAAGAATCTTAGCCAAATAGGAAGTCCACAAGTTAAAAGGAAGTAAATAACAAAATTCGTACAGCCTTTGTTGACCCGTGTTTTGATACCTTCCCGAACTCCGATTGACCTGAAAGTTTAAACCAAGGTAGGAAAACATGTCAGGAGACTCCACGTAAAATTTTAGATCAGTCCAACAGTTGGATTGGGAATTATGACTGTTGCCGTAAAACTGGATAGATGCACATTTTACGTCAAAATCTAAATTTGAACTTTCCTGAATCACATCAAAAACCAAAAGACACAAGGTTTTATAAACGAAGACTCAAATCCAATCTAAGCTTTTTACGGCTTTCCATAGCTGACCAATTTATGCGACTTATGGAGGGATCAACTACAGGGATGAAAGATTGTAGTTCATCAATCAATTGCTCAGCAATAGTAGCAGAGATGAGGATTTGTCGTGCTGAAAATGTTAGAAATTGTTGTTCCACAGCATGATCAAGAAAAGACAGTAAATTATTATAAAAGTCATTGACATTTAGCAAACTTATAGGTTTGTGGTGAATGTTTAGTTGGGCCCACGAGGAAATATGAAATATCTCTTCTAATGTGTCAAGACCACCTGGTAAAGCAATGAAGGCATCAACATGTTTAAACATTGTATTCAGGTGTTCAGACATTATGGAGACCTGTAGTTCCTCTCTAATTATTTTTCCAACACTCTTCGGCTAAAGCTTTGGGGACGACCCCCAAAACTTGACTGCCTCTTAAAAATACAACTGTTGACACACTCCCCATTAACCCAAGGTTGCCTCCCCCATACACTAAATGAATCTTTCTCGCAGCTAGTACCCGACCAAAATGATTTGTTGATTCTGAAAACTCTTTTTCCTTCCCAGGACTGGATCCACCAGAAACACAAATATTTATGATGACTTGAGGAACCTGTCATTTCTACACACCTCTATATTTGTTGAATGTATGTGTTGAGTATAAATGAAGGGAAGAGGAAGAGAAGATTTTATAGATTATAAATTGAAAATGCAATCATACCACCTATATGTAGGTCAGCTGGAGTCTCACTCTTTCTCTCTCTCTCTTTTTTTTTGTTCAGAACATGTGTATGTACAAGTAGTTGTAATCGTGGCTCACATCTTTCCTTGGTTTTATGTCCAAGAACGGCTTAAAACGCCCTCTATGGGTCGTGGATAAGCTTCCCATCCAATTTTCTTAAAAACTGACATGGTCTTTTTTAGTTAGATTCCCAAGACTAAGTCGATCATGTTCTTTATGAAAATGAGGCCATAAATCATGAATTGCACGATGCACATCTCCACTAGGATGTGTCTCAAGAGTTAATAGAAGATTATCTAAAGACTCCTTAGTCTTAATGAATTGTGTTTTATCTTCACGGTTTATAGATACAATTCCTAAAGAATGAAATTGTGCATTACAAGTCCATCTGGCACATCGGTGATAGACTTTAAGTCGTTTTGCATGACGTTTCTTTGTAAAAGTACTATTACTTGTCCCAAGCGTGTATGAAATAAAAGAATTGGAAGACTCACCCGATAATCGGACCTTTACTTCAATCATCCAACGAATATCTTCAGGAATTTCATGGTTCATTACCACCCTCAATCTTTCACACCTAGCACGATAAATTTTTGTAATCGCATTTTGAGGAAAAATGGGAAAATACTTTTTTAATTTTTCAAGAGTGGTGTCCATTTTTTAGATGAGAAGTGGAAAAGAGAAGGAACAAGGAATTGAATAAATATATACACAGATATCAGTTATCATGGAGAACTCAAAGAACCGACTTAAGAGTCACAGAGTACCGTTATTCGCCATTTGACCGGGGTTGGAGAAAGACTAGCAAAACAGGAGTCACACCAAAAGGAAACACAAAAACAATGTGAGAAAAAAAAAATCAACCTTTATATACAGGATCATTCAAATCAATGGATTCATTTTCACTAGGAAAATTATCAAAGTAAGCTTTCAAACGATGTCAATTTACCTTAAAAACATTGTCATTCTTTGGATTCTCAATATCAAATGCCTCATAAAGATACACATGTTTCACAATAAATAGACCGCTCCATCTTAATCTTAGCTTTCCAGGAAATAAATGGAGTCGAGAATTATAAAGCAAAACTTTTTGACCAACATCAAATGTTTTTCTCAAGATTCTCTTATCATGAAACTCTTTGATTCTTGCTTTATGAATTTTTGGATTCTCATATGCATCATTTCTCATTTCATTAAGCTCATTTTTTTGTAACTTACGTGGCTGGCTAGTATTATCAAGGTTTGAATTGAAAGCTTTGATAGCCTAATAAGCTTTATGTTCAAGTTTCACAGGCAAGTGACAAGATTTTGCATAAACCAACCTATAAACTGACATACCTAATGATGTTTTAAAAGCAGTGATGTAACTATATTATTCGATAGTTTCACCCACATTTAACTAATAATTTGCGTATGTTATATCTATAAAATACCTTGAAATTCTTTGTTTTATGTTTTGAAGGTACTTTTGGATGAAAGATGCAAAAACGAATAAATTGGAGGTAATTGGCAGATTTGACGTTCAGTCGATGTTTTGTGCAGAGCGTGAGTTCTACAGGTTGAAATCAAGTGATTCCAGTGGCACTAAAAAGCTAACATCCATACCTTTTTGGACATCTAAGGCAAGAAAATAAAATAAGGAAGATCATGAAAATCGCAGCTTTCAAAGTCAAATCTCGTAATCTGCCAGTGTTGACCTTCGGCTATTGCGACTTGAATATCTAGAGATACATAAGTCCAATTGATGCAAACTCAATTTTTTTGGATTCCTGACTAACAGTCCTATAAACGCTCAACATTTCAGCCAAAAACGATGTCATATAAAGGAGATATGATTTTCCAAAGATGACAGCTGAATTCTGCCAGCAAACAGGTTTCCTGAAGGAACAAGTCCAAATTACGTTTCGAAGCATCTAAACTGGCGTCCAAGTTTTTATTTCAGCAATTTAGCTCCTCTAAGTCAAAGCTTGAAGATTTAATGCAAGGCTATTTCTTCTTTTTAGGAAAATTGTTATTTAAGTACTTAAATGTAAACTGTCAACTTAAAGGAGGACTATTTTGTAAAATAGGGACTAGGGCTTCTTAGTATATAAAAAGAAAGAGAGAAGAGAAATGGGGCAGCCAGCCAGGAGGAAGAAACACAAACTCTCCTCTCTATAAACCAGAAATAATGCTTTCTTCTATCTTTAAGAGTAGTTGTTCCATAGATATGCAAGGCTAAGCTCGTTTTCTTAGTTGCAAGGACACAACAAACCTTCGGATTTCACGAACCGTGAGATTTATTCTTCCTTTATTTTCAATTTATATTATGAATGAGTATGATTGTTTTCCTATGCATATTTTCTATGATTGTTGTTGATAATTGCTGGAGCGAACTCTAAGTTATCATTGTGAACAATCTATTGCTAAGTTTGATATCAAAACCGGAGTTGTGATATATGAACTTGTGAAGCAACTAAGCTTGATAATTGTGGTGGAATTACGTTATTAAACTTAGGGAGAACACTCAAACAAAGGAACACAAGCTGCAGACAGCTTGGTTGTCAAGAGATCAATCAATTTATCTAGTTCTTAGGGCTGCCATTGAACTAAATCATTAATGTGGATATTGTGATTGTTTGTTGGTTAGGGTTAGTTATACGGAGAATCCGTTAATTAACCAATGTTAAGAAAAGATAAAATTCAGAATATAAATGAATTGATTTTGTTTGCTAGTTTAATTTCTTCCATAGTTTAGATCATCACAAATCAAAACCCCCTAATTGCATAACGTATAGCATAAAAATCTGAATAAATCTTCTTTATGGGATCGACCCCTTGCTTGCTCTATACTATCTTGTGTGTTGTGTTTGAAGCTAGGGTAATTAATTTGTGCGACTGCAACATCGCAACAAGCAGTTCAATAAACTCAAAGTGCACCATTAAGTCTTAAAGATCAGTCCTTCCGATTAGAGTTCACTGGTTTTTCCAAGATTTGTTTGATCTCCCTATTAGCAACTTCTACATGTCCATTTGTTTGAGAGTGATAAGGGATGACCACTTTGTATGTGATTCCATATTTCTTCATTAAAGACTCAAATGGCTTGTTGCAGAAATGTGTTCCACCATCACTTATCATGGCTTGAGGGATTCCAAACCGACTCAAAATATTTTCTTTCAAAAACTTGATCACTGTTTTATGATCATTGTTTCGACTTGGAATTGCCTCTATCCACTTTGAAACATAATCCACTACGACTAATATATACACAAAACCAAATGATGAAGGAAATGGATCTATGAAATCTATACTCCAACAGTCAAAGATTTCAATTACAAGAATAGGATTTAAAGGCATCATGTGACGTTTTGAAATAGATCCTAACTTTTGACAATTTTCACAAGTTTTGCAGAATGCATGCGTATCCTTAAACATGGTGGGCCAATAAAATCTACATTGTAAGATTTTTGCAGTCGTCTTCTTTGAATAGGATTTGAAGGCATCATGTGACGTTTTGAAATAGATCCTAACTTTTGACAATTTTCACGAGTTTTGCAAAATGCATACATGTCCTTAAACATGGTGGCCCAATAAAATCCACATTGTAAGATTTTTTACAGTCGTCTTTTTTGATGAGAATTGACCTCCACATGCCTCAAAATGATAAAATTTAATGACACTACTTACCTCATTGTCAGGAATGCATCTTTAAAATATTTGAATAAATAAGGGTCATCCCAATAAAAATTATTTACTTCGTTCAAAAACTTTTTTATGTTTTGGGTACTCCAATGAGCTAGCAAATCTCCTGTTGCAAGAAAATTAACAATATTAGTAAACCAAGGCATTGTAGAAATAGAAAGTAAAGATTCATCAGGGAAGTAACAATTGATTTGTGTGATGTTAGATGTGGAATCTATTGTCAATCTTGACAAATGATCCGCAACAACATTTCCAGTGTCTTTTTTGTCCTTGATTTCTTTTTGAGAATAAATCATTTGCAATTTTTCAAATTCATCAAACTCAGTTTTACTCAAGATAGATTCAAATTGATCATAAACTAATTCTTCAATAAGATCTTCTTTAATAAAACCTTAATATAAAAATGAACAAAATGATTGGTGAAAGGTTTTTGGCAATTTGGCCAAATCTTAACAGATAATTATAAACTGGTTACGATATTCATTTTTTATTATTTTTAAAAGCATGAGAAAGATGCAATGTTTTTGTATTTTATGAAAATATGCTTGGAAAACTTTTTAGGATTTGGCTGTATGCATGAAAACAAAATATTTTTTGTTTTTTTAAGGGAAATTAGTTTAAAAATTTTGAGATTTTTTTTTAAATTTTAACTTTTTATTAAGAAATGTTTCCAAGAAAAATCAAGTATTTTAATACTGGATCTGTATCTTACATTATAAGAATACAACCCAATATTATGCAAAATTGGTAAAAAAAAAAAAACACAAGAAAATAAAAAATATTTTGAAATGACACTTGGAATTTTTTTGGAGTTTTTTTCTTTTTTTTTATGTATGTAATATTATAATATATATATTATTATTAAATTATTATAATTATATTATTATTAAATATATTGGGTTGGGTTCGACCTAGGGATCCACTCTTTTCTTTTCTTTTCTTTTTTGTTTTTTTTCATCTAGGTCGAACCCAAACCAGCCATTTGACATCTCTTCACTTTCAGATCTGTCACTTTCATATTCAACCTCCTCATTGCCTTTTCAGTTTGGACATTGAAATGCAATGTGCCCCTTCCCTAAATAATTAATATCTCTGTCACAAGTAAGTACAGATTCAAATTTACCTTTCCCATTCTTATGAGTGTTCTTTTTAGCCTTATAAGGCTTTGGTTAGATAACCCCCCTCTCTCTTTAGATTTGGCCGCCATTTTGAGGAAGATGAAGCTGAATTGATCTAAAATTGTGTGCTACAACTTCTCTCCTTCTACATATTTCAAGATTTGAAATGCAAAAGTACAGAAATATTGCAAGGTCGGTATCTCCTAACTCGTGGATTGGAATGAAGATTTGTTCGATCAAGATGTAGAGAAGGTTCTGACAAACAACATACTGAGAAAGGAGGACGAACCAACGATGGAAAGAGAAGATATAACTCTGATAGCACCACTCTCTATATAAGGGAGTCGTTTCACTTTTTTTCTCTAAAAAAATACCTGTTAGGAGATATTTGTGTTGTTGCCATTAGGACTTAAAAAAATTCCTCTTTTCCCTCTGTAAAAATAGTCTGTGTTGTTGCCTCTAGCTTTTTCTTGAAGAAATTGGTTTCCTTGTTTTATTTAGATAAAAATAATTATTCTTTCTTCTTTAGTTGCTAAATTAATTAGTTTCCTTCCTCAACTAGGAGAATCATTGAATAATTCTCTTTAGCTTAAGAAATAAAATCTGATACCTATTAGTTTGCTTGGTGGACTAGGAATTACCAAAGATCAGATCTAACCAAATTATCTTGCACACATAGAACAAGAATTGTTGACTTTTAATCCTTGTAATAATAGGAAACAACAAGCCTAAAACAAGGCTAACTTTTTGGTTGAACACATCAGCCCCCATTAGAACTTGGATTGGGCTCTCCTTGGATTTAGATTAGATGAATTAGACATTCTCCTTCATGCTCAACATCTTCCCTATCACCTCCACATAAATGGCATTGGATAGTTTGAATTATACCATAACACCTTAGTGTATTCTGAGTAAAGAGAGCATCATGAATAGCAATCCACAAGATAAATGAAAATCATGGAATAACATATTTATGCCAAACAAGTTTCTACCACTCAACTTTGTCCTGAAAAGGACGAATAGAATTCCAAATGCAACGAATAGAGAACATACCCTTTAAAGTGTCCTTCCAATATAATGGGTCATTCTTACCGTCATATGGGAGAAAGGAAGTGGGAGTACATCGAATAAGCTCAATCCATTCGGGGGATCTAAAAGGTGGCCAAATCCACTCCTTACCAACAATAATAAAACTCAGCCACACATCCCTTCTTAAGCTAGAATCAATAATAATCTTATCCTAAAGAACTCCACCAAAGGGCCCAATGAATGCCAATTATCAAACCATAAAGAAATAGAACATCCATCTCCAACACAGAAGTAGATAACTTTCTGAACCACACCATGTAGACTAAGAATCTTTCTCCAGCTCCATGAACAATTTCCAAGGCAAGGAATCTCCCAAATACTCCTACCTCATAAAAAATAAGAACATATTCATGAAAACCAAATAGATTTGGCTGGATTACAAATAGACCAGAAATGCTTAACCATTGATGCCCGATTCCATACTTCAAGATTTTTTACACCCAAACCCCCTTCCTTCTTAAGCAAATAGATACTATCCCATGCAACTTTTGCATTACCATAAGAAAGGTCACTACCCTTCCATGGGAAAGACCTTGGTAAAGAGGTTATTTTCTCCATAATAGCCTTAGGAAGAATAAAGAGACAAGACCAATACACTTGAATAGAGAAGAGGATGGAATTGAGATGGAGTTTACCCGCATAAGAAAGATGGCAATTCAACCAACTTCTAGCTTTAGCCATGATTCAGTCTACAATAATTGAACAATAATGGGCAGAAAGCTTTGAAGTAATAAAAGGAACACCAAGATACCTAACCGGAAATTTTCCTTCCTTATACTCGAGAACACCGAGAATCTACATTTTTGTATTAGGAGCAACACCACACAAGAACATATTACTCTTATCAAGGTTTGGTGATAAACCTGAAGCAACCTGAAATAGATTAAGACAATTCCTAAACAAAATCATCAAATCATCAGCGAAGCATAAATGAGTAATTTCCTCCCTCTCACAATGCCAATGAAACCTGAAATCAGAATGTCTAGCTATTTGACCCAACAAACCCAGAACTTTCATAACAAGAACAAACAAATAAGGTGATAGTGAATCACCCTATCTTAAACCTAAAGAAACCATGGAGTTCTCTTTTAATCGAGACTAAGAATCTAGTAGTAGAAATACATTCACCATTCCAATTAACCGTACAAGAAGGAAAGCCAAACGTTTGGAGAATAGCCAATAAAAAATCCCATCTTGTCGAGTCATAAGCTTTCATAAGATCCACCTTCATAAAGCATCTAGGAGCCCCCCCTGGTTTTGTGATATTTATGAAGAAGCTCTTGTGAAAGTAAGATATTATCACTTATATTTCTCTCTTTAACAAAAGCAAGTTGGAAATGCCCGACCAAATCCAACAGTACTCCTTTAATTCTATTAGCGATGAGCTTGGCAATGCTTTTGTAAATGGTATTTGTTGCGATGTCGCTATCCCACAAATTAATTACCCTAACTTAAAACACACAAGATAGTACACACAAGATAGTATAAAGCAAGCAAGGGGTCGATCCCACGAGAAAGGTTCAAGTCAAATTATTATGCTAGATGATATGCAATTTGGGGGGGTTTGGACGTTATCTAGGCTAAAGCAAAAGAAAACAAAAAACTATCAAGCGAAATTAAATAAAATCAGAAAATTATCAAGAGAACAAACCTTGGTCGTAAGTACACACCACCTACGAAAATCAGAACTGATCATGAAAACGAAACATCAATTTATATTTTGAATATTTATCTCTCCTTAACATTGGTTAGTTAACGGATCCGCCGTATAACTAACCCTAACCATCAAACAACCACAGTGTCTACACTAGTAATTTAATTCAATGGCAGCTTTAAGAACTAGATAAGTTGATTAATCAAGAAAACATAACTATTCACAGTCTATGTTTGATTTGATTGAATGTTCTCCCTAAGATTAATAATGTAGATCCGCCACAATTATTAAACTCAATTGCTTCACAAGTTCATATACCACAACTCCGGTTTTGATATCAAACTTAGCAATAGATTGTCTACAATAATAACTTAGAGTCTGCTCTAGCAATTAAAATAAACCATCATAGGTAAAATAAGCATAGGAGAACAAACATATTCATCATATAAATTGAGAAAAAAAGGTAAAATAAATCTCACAGTTCTTAAAATCTGAAGGTTTCTGTATCCTTGCAATCAAGAAAAAGAGTTTAGCCTTACATGTTTGTTGAACAACTAATCAAAAAGAAAGAAGAAAACATGATTTCGAGTTTGTGGAGGAGAAGGGGCGTTTTTTCTCTCTTGGCTGGTTGTTCTCCCTTCTCTTCTCTCATTCTCTTTATATCTTAGGAGACCCTAGTCTCTATTTTTCAAAATAGTCCTCCCATAAGTAGATAGTTTATATTTAAGTACTTCAATAACTATTTTCCTAAAAAATGAGAAATAGACTTGCATGAAATCTTCAAGCTTTGACTTAGAGGAGCTAAATTGCTGAAATAAAAACTTGGATGTCGGTTTAGATGCTTCGAAACATAATTTGGACTAATTTCTTCACGAAACCTGTTTGCTAGTAAAATTCAGTTGTCATCTTTGAAAAATCATATCTCCCTTATCTGACATCTTTTTTGGCTGAAATTGGGAACGTTGATAGGTCTTTGAGTTAGGAATGTAAAACAATTGAGTTTGCATCCAATGGACTTCTATAGCTTAAGATATTCAAGTCAGAATGGTAGAAAGTCACCACAGGCAGATTGCGAGTTTTGACTTTGAAAGCTGTGATTTCCATGCTCTTCCTTATTTTATTTTCTTACCTTAGATGTATGACACGACCAAAAGATTAATGTCTTCTCCCAAGTGCCGGAGTGTCGAAGTAATAAATAACCCGACAAGGCCGAGGTCGAACTACAGGGAGGTTAATTGTATAAATTATAAACAACAATAATACAACAACAATAGTAACAACAATAACAATAACAATAACAATAATACTAGTACTAATACTAATAATACTAATACTAATACTAATGGTATTTCAAACAAGTATAGTATAAACTCTTATTATTCAATTGGAAACCACACACAAAGGAGGTTCCAATCAGATTATAAATTGTTAACATGATTACATTAATTATCTTATTCGAATAATGCTAATACTTGTAAATGTTGTCAGGCATTCATGATTATAACTTATGTTAACAACAAATCAAGTTCCTTTCATAGCTTAGGTATCGGTTATACCATACAGTATGGGCTATGAAAGTGCCAAGTATTTGTTGTACCAAGTGTTAAACAACATAAATCTAGATTAACCATTTAACAAGCAAAGTATTAAAAGTGAACAAGATAACAAATATAAAGCATGTTAGTATCCAACATTAAGGTCCATGTTCAGTTTATATTATACTTATTCTTACACCATTAGTGTAACCTTTACACCTTGACATGATAAACTTAGCTAAACATAATGAAAGAGAGAAACATAAATAAATAAGGAAAGGAAATGAAAAGCAAAAGTAAGAGATTAATATAAGCAAAACTTAGCATTATAAAATATAAAGAGAGAGCAAGAGCATGATCTTGATCTGAAAACCAAAATGCCTAAATACATGGCAAATGCCTCCTTTTATAGGCCAAAATTCGGAACTATTGATTTGTTGACTAATTAATGAGTGAGTGGCCACATCTTGATTTGGTGACAATTCTTATCTTCTTGTCTGCCAAAAACATCATTGATAACGTCATAATTTGAACAGACTTCAATCATGAAAGTTCTAGGAAATCGTCTCATCTTTCTAGGGTAAAAATTTGAGATCATTTGGACTTCTAGAACTCGAGATATGGGCTGCAGGACAGATTCGGACTTCTTTGTTGTTGCTACAATTTGGACTTGAAAACGACCTTGTTAAATCTTGAGCTCCTCGTGAAAGTTGTAGGCCTATGTCTTACCTTTCCATCCATTTAAAGTAGACCTAAATCCGAGATTTACAGCTCCAGATATGACTGGATTACCGAACAATGTACCAGTTTGGACTGCATCAACGTCTCTTTTCTAAGTTTGGCCATCTCTTTTTCCTTTCAATTTCAGTACTTCAACTCATCAATCAATTCTTTCATTTATGTGATAGGCCTGCTTTTAAGATGAACATTTACCATAAATTAAAGGTATCTTATATTATTAGATATGTTATTATAAAACATGCTTTAGTTAAGGAGTTATTGATACTTCAAGTGCAAAATGATGATATAAAACCTTGATAA
>Ga0325411_1004160_pt1 | contig 16288 bp, 9 predicted proteins | sample PopdelMetagenome_13_FD_206181 | JGI IMG/M metagenome (GOLD analysis project Ga0325411, IMG submission 206181) | Populus deltoides microbial communities from Bellville, Georgia, United States - Xylem-PdIQD-R4 | ecosystem: Host-associated > Plants > Phyllosphere > Stem > Wood/Secondary xylem...
CTTTAATAGTTATCCACATGAATTACTAGTGAGAAATCTTTAAAAACCCATTTAAGAGATATGGATTTTTGTGTCTTTAAGTGTCAACCTTTTCTTTTATGTTTTTAGGTGTTTTTGTATCGTATGTTCTGTAATATAATTTATAGCTTACAAAAAATATGAGGCATAATATTTTATTTATAGGAAAATCGGATAACCTATAAATGACAAAAAATTACTTTGCCCCTGAACAATGTCACATGTATTATTCCAAGATAATTTTAGAAATTTATTCAATCAATTTCCTAATTGATTTTTATAGGTTTCTAATTGTAATCTCCTATAGTAATTACATTCTAGTCTTTAATGTCTAAAACTTATTTACAATCAAGTCAAACTTTATTAATCATCTCAATTTAATTCTGACCAATAGTTCTTATATGGATGACTTATTAGATTTTCTAATATATTAACCTCAATATAAATCATAATCCAAAGCAAGATAAGATTAAATAAATAAATTAAATATTTTAATTTATTATAAATTCAAAAAATTTATTGATTTATATTTGAAAATCAAGTAGAATGTCTAGCATCGTGTCATAATCCCTCAAATATTAGAAAAGTTATAAGTGACATGAGTTAACATTTTAATAATCAGTTTCTCAATGTAATTATTATCCCTTAATTAAGAATGTCCCAATTTCTCAATGTAATTATTATCCCTTCATATAGTTCATGTTATACTCAATATTTTTTTATTTATTACCCTTGATTAGGACAACATATAGTTAGAATCAAAGCATAACACTTATTATATGATAAATTGGTGATATCAAGTCTAAGTACCACTTACATAACTGTCATATGAACATTTTCATAGACACTTGTGATCTTTCCATATGAAATTCTCATACTGGTCAATTTAGTGTAAATATCATTTAACAAACACCTACATATTAGTTTTAGATATTCATTATACCTCAACTTATAAAAGCAATTATTTCTTTTTATAAATAAAAAAGCATGATATGTACAATCACAACGACTCTAATTAATAGTCAGTATTAATAGAGCATTAACTAAGAACTTTTAGGTACAATACTTTGATGAAATATGAATCTCATAATTATAACAACTTTATATTTTTTTTCTAAAGTATTATTATCACAAGAACTTTATATTTACTTTAGATTCATTAATCAAACATAAATGAATATTAAATATAAAAAATATTTTATTAATAATAAGCATGTTTTAAAATGAACAAGGTCAGTGTTACATATAATCAATCAATTGGTTATAAAACATGTACACTAACATTGTTTATAATTAGTTCTAAAAATATCACTCAAGATCGAATTCATGGTAGTTATAAACTTAAGGTTTAGGTACTAGATGACTATTCATAAATATACACAACATCAGTATAAAGATGCAATGAGATCACTTCAATTCTTACAAGTGGAATAAAATGTAAAGTTAAAACTAATTTTGATTTTTTTTAAAAGATTAAACAAGACTAGTATACATAAATTTTTTTTGTAAGCATGCAATGATAGATCTTTAAATGCAAATGATTAATCAAATAAAACTCACAACATTCCACCATTTCCGATAAACTCCACAATTAATACATAGTACTAATGACTAAATTTGAATGACAAAAAATGTAAGGTGAGCAAAAATATAAAAGTATAATGCAAGAATAGTTTTTTAGGCATAAAAGGTATTATCAATAATAATTTGAATAACAAATGTATTACCAAATAAGTATAATTCAAAAAATCAAAAGGTAGAGTTATTTATCAATCGAGATAGTAATGATGGTGATAGACCACTTGGATAACACAAGTTATTGTTGATAATATATCATTGAAATAGTTTTGTATCTATCACCCTTTATTTTATTTTTTTTCTCTTTTTTTTATTGTTTTCTTTTTTACCACTCATTTTGTTTACTTTTTTTGCATCAATATAAAATAAAAATTACAAATAAAAAAACAAAACAAAACAAAAATAAATTAAGAAAGAGAGTTCACCAGTTCTTTCGCACTCCCCTCTCCCAAACTCAGATTTGACATGGTTGAAAGTCTACCAACGAAGACTTTGCTAAAATATTTGATAATTTCTTGTTATTAATCCCATGAGTATAATGTCCATACGAGCATCAAATATAGTACAGGTAAGTATTTTTGGTTCGGTCTATTTTTTACTAAAAAAACAACTAGCCTAATTTTTTTTCCTTTAAGATTTAAAACCGAACAAAAAATGGTTTAAACTGATTATAAAGGTGCTTCTACAAAGAGACAAAGGGTTCAATGATGGGGGTAACTTTATCGGCTTTTGTTTCTCTTCCAGATGCAACTACCAATAAATGGTCATCCTATAAATAATATAGTAAAACAAATAAATTAAAAAAAATGTCAATTAAAAAGTGTAAAAGGAATTAACAAAACAAAATGGCTGGAAGTCACCAGGGGGTTTGAAAGGGGGAAAAAGCCATGGTCACTCAACGGTTCAAGTTCTTATGATGATATACAGTACATTGCACATATAACTCAATGTTTCTCAAACCACCTTAGCACTCCTTACAAAAGGATGAAGAGAGAAGACCAGTAAACTTAAGACCGAAAGACTAAGAGACTGAGAGAATCATAGAGTTTGGAGGAGCAACTTTGATTTAAAGAAGAGAGATTGAAATACGAAGATATTAATTTAGATTTAGAGATCGAGAATGTGACTGTGATTGTGGAGGGGTGTTTGGTTGCTAATTGATAGGGTTAGAATGTAATTTTTTTTATTTATAGTACCCTATTTTTTTAGTAATTTTTTAACTAATTCAGTTCGGTCTGTTTAATTTAGTTTTAGTCTTTGAAAACCAAAACTAAACCGAATTAATTTTTTTAAAAGATTTTCTAATCAAGGGTTTTTTTTATAATTTGGTTTTTATAATTTTCTTGATTTAATTAGTTTTTTAATTTTTATTTTAACCATAAAATATATAAAATATAGTGTGTGGATAAGCACGCCTAATGAAAATAAGAAGCAGCATATTGCATATAAACAGGCCAAGGAGAATTATGGTGGTTGTTGTCATGCATTTCTGTCTAGCTCTGCCACTAATTTTACTAAATCACCCCATAAATGAACAAACAAAGGAACAGTGATTTTCGTTGGTCCAAGCCCATAAGGGGTTTCATTTAATGATCGGGTCTCACGGCCTCGTGGGCATCGATGGTCAAAAGAGATTGCGGATCATAAAAGCAATCTTCAATTTCTATTATATCCTCCTCTCCCAATTTCCAACGAACAAAAATAACGCACCTCGGCGCCATGGTTATATGTCCCCCGCACGCACCTTCAAAAATATATGCTCTCCCTGTCTTTCTGTCTACGTCATCCACACCGAATAACAATTGATACTATGGCAAGAAGAACAAGTCAGAGTCAGAATGAAAAGAACAAGGCAGGCACCTTCTTTCTAGCCACTCTAATTCTGTGGTTCGTCTCCGTTCTGTTCGAGATTATTTTCAACAAGCGCTCGGAGCTACTTTGGATTGTTGCTGGGGCTTTTTTTTTCCAGATAGCCAATTGGGTCGTTCGGTCTTTCATCTCTCGTGACCCTCTCTTTGTTAACACCTCCGTTTCTCTCCTCCACTCCACCATCATCTCCGTGTCAGGTTCTCAATATTTCTTTCATTCTGCTCTCTCTCTCTCTCTTTTCATTTGGGTTTCTGACATCTTATTGGAAGCTGTTTCTGATAATTATGGAAAGAATAGCTTGGTTTCTTTGCCTGCCGTGCGTCTTTCTGTATAAATGTTCATATTGGAAGGCAACAGTATAGTCACTGTTGCTTTTGTCGGTAACAGGCGCATCAGTTTTTAACCAATCCTTTCGATTATAAGTTAATCACCAACTACCAGAATTATGTGTATTGATGGAAAGGATGTTTAAAAGACGAGAAAGGTAGATTTTGAATTCAATGAAGTTTCTTGTGCTCAACTATTTTGATGCTTCTAAATTTCATGCTGCAACGTGCTTGCATTCCTTTGTGATGTGCTTCTTATCTTATCATTATTAATTCCTAGACTTGTCTGCTTGCTTCGCAGTGGTTTTCATTTTGGCAAATCAGCGTTTAAAAAACGGTCCCAATGGGATGTTTGAACATTCACAGCTCGTTGGAGGTACTTGGGAGTGGGCGTTTGCTGCTTTGTGCTTCTCATGTGGTTATTTTGCATATGATCAATTGGATATGCTCCATTACCGATTATACAGCGGTTTAATCCCTTCCATCCTGGTTCACCATCTGATACTTCTCGTCTGCTTTACTCTAGCTCTGTATCGAAACGTCACAATCAACTATCTTATTCTCACTCTGGTCTGCGAGGTATGTTTTCCTTTCAGGCCTTTATGCAAACTCAATGCAGATGTTGTTCCATAGTGCTATCAATGAAATCCACTTTTCATACAGCTGCATTCAATATTTCTTCATGTGAGGAAAGTGCGGCGGATGGCTGGAGTTCGCGATGCTAAGAGCACTATTGTGAGGATGGAATGGGTTCTTAATTGGCTTACTTTCATTTTTGCAAGATCCTTGTCTCACATACTCATCACCATCAAGCTGATCGCTGACGCTCCCAGGTTTGAAAAGGGCGTGGTGTTGCCACTTGCTCTATTTGGGATGGCTGGAATGAATTTAATCAATGCTGGTCTTGCCATTGATCTGTTCAATGCCTTCACAAGAGAGAGAACTCCCCAGAAAAGCAGCCATCATCATGGTGAATGACTGGCAGAAAGGAGGGTAAAGGGAATGCTTATGCTGTGCTTTGTTCTCCTTGAGATTTATTCAATTTGTTAGATTGATCTGTTTAAATTTGTTTGACCTGGCATGGATCTTTCTGCATTGAATTGCTGTTAGCTCACTGTAATAATACCTACTTCAGAAATTAGCCTTGTAAATCCCCTTTACGTGCTAATGTGATTTGTTTCGAACAATCTGTCGAACAACACAGTTATGTTCGTTATTGTATGTTTTTGTGTTTTAAATTTTATTTTATTTTTTTGAAAAAAGTTCAAATTTTTATTTATCTTAAATTAATATTTTATTTATTTTCAAAATATTTTAATATATTAGAATCAAAAATAATTTTTAAAATATATTATTTTAAATAAAAATAATAATTTCAACGATACTATTTCTTAGTACAATGAATGACTGGATAATGACGGAAGTCCTCTTTCTGGAACTTTCCGATTTTAATTGCCACCACATAAGTGATCCACAATTTTGTGGACTGGGTTTTCGGCAATGCCACCTGTAGCATGTTTTCGGCAACACGCCAGTTATAAAGATGTCTTCTGAGATCAAAAGGTCCTACCGGGAGTCGAACCCAGGTCGCTGGATTCAAAGTCCAGAGTGCTAACCACTACACCATAGAACCTTGTGCTGTTGGTTGGCGAAGTACAAATATCTTATTTTATTTATTTTCTTATCAAGAGGGTCCAGCCAGTGGTTCGTCGTTGTGGGTCCTTTTAAGTTGGAATTGGAATTCAACTTCATAGCTCCATTCAAAAAATCAAACCGGCGGTGTAATATGTTGAAATATTGGACTGGAAAAGACATCTGTGAGAGGTACTTTGATCTTTTTGTATATTTTTTATAAATATAAATATGAAGTAAGGAAAAAAATCAGATTTCATTGAGAGGAGAACCAGAGGAAGAAGGAAAAAGAAAGAGAAAGGAGAAGGAAAAAAAAGAAGCAAAGAAGAAGTGAATGTTGAAGATTAGGGTTTCTACGGTATTATCTTGATGCTTTTATGCTTGATTCTATCGGATGATCTGAGATGTTTAATTGATGTTATAAAATGTTAATTTGGCTTAAAATGATTGGCATGTACGAAGATTAAAGTGATGGGGTTTTTCTGAACAGGTTGAATATTTTTTAAGGATTTGCAGTTTTAGAAGACTAGTAGATTAGAATTATGAAATCTTCATCAACCAGTTAAGAAGTGATTAATTTTATCTGATCTAGTTAGTTTTATTTGTTTTAATTTTATAATTATATTTTAATTTTTAATTTTAGAGTTGTAATTTTGATGACTGTTTTAAATTATATTTAAGTATTTTTTTTATTTATTTTAAGTTTTGCTTGATGATCCTCAATAGTTTTTAAATTTTATTTGACATTCGATCCAACTATATTTTTAAATTTTTTTTATTTTTTTTTAATTTTAGATTATTTTTTATGTATTTTGATTGTTTTAATATAATATCAAAAATAATTTTTATCGCAATAAAAAAAAACATGCACTTAATTTGTTATAGCTTGGCTTGCAAAGAAATATATATATATATATATATATAAAAACTCCACTTTGTGAGTTGTGACCATCTTTCCTACCCCTTTCCAATGCTGTTTGAGCGGACACCCAGACCCTTCTCAGTCAAATTCTTTATTCATTTTCATAGCCAAACCAAATGCTGGAAAGCATAACTTTTTTGGCTATAATGACTTTAGGAAGTTGAACCATCTAGCAATAATAGAGTTGATGCCAGGAATTCAAATTACCAATCTTGAAGCTAGACTGACAGGAGCATTTTCGCTGCATAGTATGAACACAAAATCCAAGCAGTCTAAATTTAAAACTTTGCTTGGATTTAATATTCTGAGAACATCATTCATGTATAATGAAATCCATCTAATTTAGTACTGCTGATTAAACAGCTTTTAATCAGCATTCAACCAATTCCCCATTTTACAAATAACAAATCATCAATCTACCTTTTAGTTTTTATAATTTCCGACTACTTGGACCGTTGCTAAATTTCTAGCTGTATCCCATTCTTACTTCGAGAGAAAAATTTCGCAAAACCATTTCGGTTCTTTTCAGAACTGACGTGATTTGAGGACACAGCGGATGAAGCTGACGATGATACAGATGGTGGTGAGTCTCCTTCGTTTATATTTACTGCAGGGCCAGAATTCTCATTGTCAATTCTCAAAGAACCGGAATCTCTCTTAGGTGAAAATGTTTCATTGGAATGTAACTTCCATGGTTCTCCATTACCTTTAGGAATTGCTGATCCTCCAGCAGAGAACTCTGGTATGCTTGCAGTGTCAATCAAGAAGTCCTTTAGAGTTGCCAGAGATTTCAGCTGATTCCCTAGAGACGCTATTGTTTTCTGGCATTCAGCAAGTTTATTAGCAGCTACATCAAAGTCCTCCTGCTACACACAAGTCTAACATTTAGTATACTTGGGACACAAAACGAGTCTATCTACAATGTAGATAGCTGCATGATAGAGGTTAATGAAAAAATAATGCAGATGATATTGCTTATTGACCTGCTTTATCTTTGGTTCACCACTTGAGCTTACATTTTGCTGGAGCTCTTCTTCCTGTTTCTTTCTTGAGAGCTCCTCCTCGAGTTCGTGATACTTGAGTGCGATTTCTGCTGACAGAACCCTCTCTTTTTCAATCTCTCCTTGTATTGAGTTAACTTTTGCAGACATGGTCCGAGCCTCTGCTTCCATGCTAACGAGTTGAAATTCAATTTGCTGCTTTGATTCATTTGTCAACAATAGCTCCTCTTGCAACTCCACCAACTTCTGTTGGGCCTCGCTCAGCTGAAGTTGTGATGCTTCATTCCTGTCCTGACTTTCATTTAGAGCCATCTCCAACTCATCCATCTCTGCTTTAATCCTCTCTAACTTCTCTTCCAATTCAAACTTTTCTCCTTCCACCTTCTGTAACTTCTCTTCTAATTCAAACTTTTCTCCTTCCACCTTCTGTAACTTCTCTTCCAATTCAGCAGTTCGTTTTGCCATGACTTCAAGCTCAGCTCTCAATGAGCTTTCAGCATCAACTGATTGTTTGATAAAAGCTTCCGCTTTAGAATTATCAGTTCCAGTTTCATTCTCGGACAAAGCAGCAAGTTGTTCCATTTCAAGAAAATCATCCATGAGATCAATTTCGACAGAAGAGGCTGGGAGATTTCTATTGATAGATTTTTCATTCTTGAATTGATTAAGCTCTGAAATTAATGTAGATGCCCACGAGTCTAAGCAACTTTGTTCAGACTTGTATGGCTCCGAGCAACTAACTTTACGAGCATCCAGCTCCACAGCATTAAGCTTCTCCCCGCTGTCTGATTGACTGTCAGGGAGAGACTCAACATAAATTGAGGACGCAGCAGAAGTCTTGTGATCATTAACAGAGGATGGTTTACATGCTGCTGCTTTTAGCCTCCGGCACTCAGCTTCAAGCTTGGCCACCTTCTTTATGCTCTCCAAATGTTGTTTGCTGGCTGCTTCAGCTGCTTGAGTGCTCAAGTCCCTTTCAATTGTTCTGATTTCTAACTCTTCAGACTGGGAAAGGAGCTCGAGTTTCAGGGTAGCATTCTCTTGCTCCAAATATTCAAGCTTCTGGCACAGTTCATCAACAATCGGGGCAGGGGATTCAGACTTGGCAGCAGCTTCTTTTGACTTGAGCTCAATAAACTGGCTCTCAAGTTCAGATTTAATGGATTCCCACTCGAGACTTTTCTGTACCACAGCTTCATGGATCTTTTCTTCCAGCTCTTCTCTTGCTTGCCTCAGCTGCCTAACACATTCCTTGAGGGCCCCATCAAGATGGCTCACCCGATCTTCCAATCCAGCTTTCTGCTGAATTGCAACTTCAAGTTGTTTCTTGAGAGCTGTTACTTCATTCTCAGCCTTTTCCCAGCCTATAAATTCATTGAGTACATTAGTAGAGGATAAAGCAAGAGCTGCTATGCTTCGTTCCAAAAAATGTCATCGGAAATTTGAATTTAAATGAACTCCTATATATGACATTTTGGAGAGAACTCCTTTATAATAAAAAGAACAAAGAATAATCCACAGATCTTGCAATTAGTTCAGGATATGCGGAGTCTTAAAACAATCAGGGAATATATAAAAATGGTGTATTACATACATGGTTTGTTTTAAAAATATAACAAGAAAGTAGTAGAAATTGAGTCTGTACATTAGTATCCAACTAAATACCTGCAACAGCTTCTTCAGCGACTTTTACATGCTGCTTTACCAAGTCATCTTTGGCACTAACATTCACAAGAGCAGCTGATAACTTGTCTGTCAAACTCTTAATCCTATCATTGACATCTTCATCCGTAGTTATAGTTTTTGATGTGACTTCGGGTGATTGAGCACTATCAGTAGGAGATGCCTTTGAGGGGTCCTGCTTCAACAATGAGAAAGTGGCAAAACCAATTATTCAAAAAAGAAAAATTTGAAGCCTGTGAGAAAATAGAAAAGCCAACTCATGGAGGAAGAGCAAGGCAACTCTCGACAACCATTTTTCTCACTGGAGTGAAATATTCAACAGTGTTTTATTTGATAAAACAGAGGAAGCAACATTTTGAGTTTTCTGCTCATAGTAAATGTCCAATTAATGATCGGAACAACGATCCTAGCAAGAGTGCATCATCCTCTCTTTCTCAAAACTACAAAGGAGGAGTGTTTAGCTGATGTGAGGTGCCTCCAAACAGGAGCAAGTTAAACACTTGTATTACTGAGATTAGATTGAAACAGTAAATAGATTGACAATCTCATGGAATTAAAAACAGAAACCTTGCGAGAGGGTCGAATGATTCGCTATGAATAAATTGCAACTCTCTTGTGAACCAAGGTATGAATAATGGTGTTTGTATATATGGTGATTGAGTTAGAGACTTTAGTAGAACATATTAAAATTTCACAGGAGGAGGGCTATTCAGCCACCGACCTGATCATCAGAGAATCTCTCAGAATGTGAAGATATTGACCCCGAACTGTCTGTTTCACCAGGACTCCTCTCAGAAGACTTCCGCTTCCACAACCATTTCCTCTTTTCCATCGCAAGATATGGCAATCAGACACTAGCTATCTCATCAATAAGTATTTATCTGCATATAATTGTACATCTTTGGCACCGAATTACCAAAAATGTTTCTATGCGTCAATACATGAGTTGCAAGAAATTCAGAGACAAAAAAATGGATGCACAAGAAAAATTATATTGGATAGCTGGATAAAAGGTGCAGGCAGGAAAAGGCCCTTTTAGAATGCAGAAACGAACAGCTTCTGTTGACAATCTAAAACATTAAACAAAAAGATGACTTGTCTTCTAATTTTATCAGCTTTGCTTTGAATCCACCCAATAACCATCCAACCCCAACAACAACACCAAAAGATGACACCTTTAAGGACCCCAGCGGGAAACAGAGACAAATTGACCAACAGCCATGGATGGAGAAGTTAAGAAATGGAATTGGTAAGAACAGATAACAAAGAAATCACCAGAGACCCAATTATTTAGTTACAAAATGGGAACAACCCACCGGACAAAGAACATTTGAATCTTCCAAAAAACAACCCTCAAAGCAAAAACATGAACGAGTATTAATGAAACAGTAACTGTTAACAAAAAAAAAAACTCACAAGGAGAAAAGAAAGAAGAAAAACCCAGTACACCCTGTTCAAAAGATCCCAACTTTGGGTTACCCATCAAAGCATACAACCCAAAAATACGGTTGAGGATTCCAAAGACATAAAAATAATATTTAATTACAGTGGAGTTGAAAGGAACAGAGTTGGAAAGATAGAGATCAAATACCTTTGACCGGAGATGGAAACAAAAGCCAGAGTGATGAATGTGAAACAAAACAGATGGAATTGGGTTCAAGATTTAAGATTTGCTGAGAAACACGGGGATTAATAAAGCAAACAAAAAACAATAATATAGCTCTTGCAAAAATCTGTGGAATGTCAGCCAGGAGATATAAATATCAAGATACACAACATTAACTGGGCAGGTGAAAAGTGGGTTTCTATTTCTTGTTTTTTAGCTCTACTTTCTCTTTCTCTCTCGCTTTAAATTATTTCTCTTGTTTTTCAAATAATTTGAAAGGAAAAAAAAAGGGAGCAGAAGTGCATGTGACTGTGAATGTGGAGCTGTGAGCAAAAAAGGAAAAAGACTGGAGAGGGAGAGTGGGAGTGAGACCTCAAAAAAACAGCTTTTCAGCTTTTCTTGTCTGGTACAGACAGTAAGAAATTAATAACTAATTTTTTATTTAATGTGTTTGAAATTAGGGGCTCAACTCTCGTTCCCGCCCATTGAGTAGCAAATAGTGATTAATGGATTATATATTTGTATTATTCGGTTTAAAAAAAAAAAAAAGTTTGGAGAGACGCTCTCTCTGTCGCTTTGTCTTTGAATTTTGAGTCATTTTCGTGCTTTCTTTGCTCTCTCTGTACGTTTTCAGCTTTTTTTCTTGAACAAAAAAAATGCCAACAGTTGTTTATTTGTTTGTATTTGGATTTTTGGGGGTTGTGGAGGAATCCAATAATAACGTTGCGTTAGCGGGGGGAGGGAGTGGTGGCCTTTACTGCGGTCTCGTATCTCTCTTTTAAAAAAAAAAACCTATGAAGCCAGAGACAGAGGATATTGTGAATTTGCGATCCCATTTCTCGAGATGTGTGCCGATCCTTACATCTGACGATTCGGAGAGCACGGCGCATGTATTTTCGAAGTTCGATTTTATTTTTTAATTTCTTCATGTTTCTTTCTCTATGGACGGAAAACTTCTTCGGTGGGAAATAAAATATACTTGGACTTTGACCACCTTGCTGATCATACGATGCGTATAAGCCACGACATTAGACAATAAACTCCGTATACAAAAAACGGGTTTCTTTTATCATGGAGAAAATGTTACCGTTTCTCGGCATAGTAAAAAAATAATATTCCAAATCTCACGTCTAAAATTCGGTCCGGACTCCAGGATCTGGTCTTCTCGGCTCCCGGTCTAGATTGAGTTTAAAAAAAATTAATTTGAAGTTGATTTCACTTCTTATTATATAGTCGACTTGATAAAAATCTAGTTTAAGTTTTAAAAAAAATAATATCATTAATTTATCATTACAAGTTTAGTTACTGTATAGGGATAAAAACAAGAAAGACATATTTTTGGTATTTTTCTATTCTAAAAAGTAAATAAATACACTTTAAGATTATTTTAAATGTAAATTTATTTTATGTGTTTGTTTTTATCTCTTCAACAAAACATGTTATATCTCTGGACACTAACTAAATACAACATTAATCTTTTTATTGTGCATGATAATCTCATAAATACGTGACTAGTAAATTATATAAAAAAAAATATCAGAGTAAAATCAATTCATCCGTCACTACAAAAATATTTTTAGGGTTAATTAATATATGGTTTGCCTAAAGTCTTCTTAATTATCACATTAGCAGACATCTAAAAGGTGTGGCAAAATTACCATGTAGCTTTTAAGCGAGATTAATGTGGATTCTGTACTTTTTTCTATCCCTTTTTTATAGTTATTAAAAAAAAAAACCATGGTTTCACTTTTTCAAGAATTGAACTTGATGAATTATTTTTTTTAATTTTTATTTGATTATTGTTGCGTACAAAAAAAGCTCTGGCATTTAATTAATGTTTGATTTTGCAAAAAATAAAATATGATTTACTATCCACAAGAAATTAGAAACAAGGATATCAAATCAAAATTGAAAGTGAGTAAAAAAAATTCAGCATCTCTTTGAACCAAACACTATTTATTCAGCGCTTTTTCAAGGAAATTTTCCTTGAGATTATTTTTAAATTTTATTATAATCTCTCTAGTTTGATAGTTATATTTTTTTTTATCAAAAACTTTATTTTGTTATTGTTTAGGTTTTTAGATATGAGAGAAGAATAAGAAAGTTATAAAAAAATAAAAGAAAAGAGAGAAAGTGATTGATTGTCCAAATTCTACCACTAAAAAAAACTCGTTATTTGTGTTAATGAGTTTTATTTGATAATAAGAGTTTTTTTTCGTATTTTTGAAAAAAATAGTTGGGGATTGAAAAAGAAAAAAATTGGTTTAATCTTGCATTTTTTTATATATATATAATCTTAGCGGTATTATAGATTGAGAAATTGATTTGTTGAGGTTTCAATAGTTTCTTTCAAATGTTTTTAAGAAAAACTTGGTTGAAAATTGATTTTTAAGTTGAAGAACTCATGATTGAATTTTTTGACCACTACTTCAATGAGCGGATTATGAAAATGCATACAATATGTTGTTTATTTTATTTTTAATAAAAAAGATATCTTTCACCACTAGGCCTAGGCCAAAAACACATAGAAGGCCAAGCATATGGATCTAGTCTTGTCGCAACATGCATGATGGCTCGTCCAGACCCACTATTTGGCCCTTTCTATCCTTTATATATTTTTTAATTTAAATTTAGTGTAATTAAAAAAAAATCAAAATGCCCTACCAATAATCATCAATTTTAATTGAAATTCATTAGAATAAATTGATTAGCAATGGTCCTAGATATTATTTAATAAAATATTATATGAGATTTACTTGGTTTTTGTATAAAATTGTGTTTTTTTTTCACACCTCTATGTTTTTACCCGCATTTTCAAAAAATAAATGTTTGTGTTAACTAGACAAAAGGGTTAATGTAACCCGAGAGATTTTTTTTTATCATTATCCTGAATTGTTCAAATTTCTCTGGGCATGTGTTATGATTGCTTTTGATATTTTTTAAATGAGTTACACATAACAAAAATATATATTATTTGCTAGAATAAAATATACTAATAAGAAAAGGTTGGATTATACTATTAAATTAGTTTGTTTTGATGAAATTTAAATTATTATTTATCTTTCAACAAGTATTATTTCCATGTAATTAAATACAAATAATAAAGAGCTATGTTACCAAGATGATATATATATATCATCTTGGTAACATAGCTCTTTATTATTTGTATTTAATTACATGGAAATAATACTTGTTGAAAGATAAATAATAATTTATATATATATATTACAATCTCGTCTATTTCTTATCTATGATATATTAGCATTAATTTTTTCTATATTCCAATTTTTTTTTATCATACCTGTGTAGCGAAGTTTGGTTTACTTGCTAATATATTATTATTTGAAGTATGAAAATATTCCTATATGGATAAATTTGGAGATTTTCCTCAAATCTCAAAGACAAGCTTTTGCCATCAACATGATCATTATTGTGATTTATCAGCAACACTTCCCTTACCTCCATAATTCCATTCGTTTCCATTTTAGGGAAAAGGGGCTTTCACTGATCAACTTTCATCCTCACAGTTCCCCTCCGATGCAAAGCAAGAAGGGAAGAAAATTTCTCTTCTTTCTTCCAGTCCTGGTGTATATTTCTTCGTAATAAACAACAACATCAATCATGGAGGGAGCTAGTCAAATCCAAACACTTTCCACTCACGTGGAAGACAGACAAAGTCGAGGAGGCCATGGCGGATATAATGTGCTTCTCATTTGGGAGGGCCCGAATATTTTTTCACGAGGGTCCACCCAACAAGTTAACCCTTCCCGGAATAATTGTGCGCTTTTTTATCTAGGTTTCCACCAGGATTATATATCTAGCAACTATATATACGCTAGCAAGTAGAATTATGAATGATGTGAAAGTTCGTGTATGTGTTTGTATACAATATAGATGCATGAGACAAGATCAGGGAAGAAGCTGGGACGCATTTTCAAATCACAAGAACAATTATAGTTTTATATTTAATAATTGAATGACTGTTTTTGTTGTTTTAATTATTTTTCTGGTTATTTTTGTATTCTGGGTTTTTATATTTATATAAACAATCATTATTTTTTTACTAGATTATTACATTAAAATTTCTCAAAGCATATTAAAGTGTTTCTCTATTAATTTCTGTAATCTTAGAGTTTAATTTAGGTTTTATCCATGCTAAATTTTACAAATACAATGGCAATAAAAGAAATTAAGTTTCTAGCTAGTGCCAAGCCTAGCCAGGAACAAATGTGAATGGATGTTTCAAGATTTTTTCTATATATATTTTAAGAGCACAATATGAAAAAAAAAAAAAAAGTTACTCGCCTTGGAATTATACAAAAACTAATACTATATTAAAATTTATAATGTGAACTACGAGATTTTGTAGTTGCAAAGCATCTTCTGTAACACAGAATACGCCAGGTCGAGCTGGGAGTCATTGTAAACAGACGAGTTTTTTTTTTTTTTTAAAGGTTCAGAGTTATTAATCAATCAGCAAGTCAATCTCCAAGACAATTTGCTTCAAGCATGGAGGTTAAATTCATATAATTACTACGGTACATATATTTTAAACAAATGGGTAGCTGCAAAAGTTAAAATTAAAGATCAAGGGGATTATGATCAAACAAAAGAGAAGGTCTGCAATATATAGCAACAAGAAATTAGAAAGCTTATGGAGGTGTAATAATACCTAATAGGTGGCCCCATATATGCAAAATTTGCCCCTCTAAAAGTTTATTCCCGTTGCTACGACTCATAGCACTATAGCAGACAACTTCCGGAACCAATGGTCTTACTGCTCATGATAACCTAGAGAGAACCAACCGCAAATTAATTACTATCTGGGGTTAAGGTACCGGAGGGATACAAAAATGGAAGAGAGGAGGAAACCCCAACCAGCACGGCAGCAACCCCTCCCCCGCTCCCCCCAAAAGAAAGAAAAGGGGGCATCAAAATTCAAAGCAGCCCCACATAACGTGCGTGTACATGAATTTTTCTTCTTTTCAAATGACAGTTGGAGCCATCGATATAAAATGCGTCACTACTGGTGTTTGCTGTTCTCTGCTAGCTAGAGTAACACAGTCAGCGAACGTTAAGTGCAATGAAGTGCCAAATAAAAATGAAGCTAAACTATACAGATCAGTCAAGAAGTTAGAAAATTGTGATCACATCCATCTCTTCTCGCCGATGGCTGAAATTATGTTATGCCAGGCTGTTTGTTGGGTCTTCATAGGTTGATTTATGGGATCATGATTAATATGAGGCCGTGAGTAGTCTGTACTATATTTTGATTGATGACATAAGTCAAAAGATGATGCGTTCATATCTCGGTGTAGGTCACAAGCACCAGCTTTCTGCTGTTGGTGTCTGTCCACTGTCCCGTGCTGTGCGAGTAAGATAAATTATTGACGGAGATCGAGCCATACCATAACGCGGACATGTCGTTTGCTAAGCGCACAGATAAAGTTTAATTTTCTTATTTCTGTTTCATAAAATGTGTGCAGCTGGGATTGTTCTTTCTGCTCCAACTTTTTTCTAACTGGTTGTCATCAACTGTATTCTAGCGCCAGCGCCATAGCCTTTTGTAGAGCAATAAAACTTTGGGATGCTTATCGCAGATATTGAAATATGAAGTTAATTTAGGAGATCTGTGAATGATCCATGACACCTT
>Ga0325411_1004161_pt1 | contig 16287 bp, 7 predicted proteins | sample PopdelMetagenome_13_FD_206181 | JGI IMG/M metagenome (GOLD analysis project Ga0325411, IMG submission 206181) | Populus deltoides microbial communities from Bellville, Georgia, United States - Xylem-PdIQD-R4 | ecosystem: Host-associated > Plants > Phyllosphere > Stem > Wood/Secondary xylem...
ATTGTTGCTGTTGCTTCGATGGAGTCTGTCTACAAATGTATCCATGTATTTTTGTTTCTTTCTTGATGGTTTAGTAATCGATCATGGAGGAGAGGAGGGCAATAATGTAAGATTTTACAGAGCGAGGCAGATATTTTTATTGATTGGTTTTGTGAATGGAAATAAAGGGAAACTCTGATGGGAATAATGGTGTTCTTTCTTTGGTTGTATGATGTGTGGTTTGCACAGAGCTCGTACAGGTAGATGCAGGTGGATTGATGAAGCGAGAGTGACAGGGAAAGAGAGAGGGAGGGGCAATAGAGGATTTATCAATTCAATGGAAAATTTTAAACAATAAAGTGCTCCTTGTCTCTAGCAATAGTAAATGCTAGATACTTTAAACTTGCCTTTAGATTTTTTAAAAAAAGTAAAAAAAAAATTGTATATAAAACTTTTTTTTACATATTTTTATAGTTAAAATAATTTTATGTATACATATAATTAAATAAATTAAAAATAAAGTGTGTTAATAAATAAATAAACATAAATAATAAATTAAAAAAATAAAAAATAAATGTAGATTAAAATATTTAATCTTGCAAACCGAAATATTTATTCCGCTATATTTACTAAATCTTTTTATTAAAATGATTTTTTTATTCAATCAAATGATAATAGAAATAAATATACAAATTAAATTGATTGAATAAAATAAAAGAGGAAAAAACATTATGCAAGGTTGTATATATTAAAAATATTATCTGAAAATAATTTTTTATTTTCAAAAATAAAATTCATCTATACAAAAGATAAAAAAAATTGTAGATAAATCATAAAAACTCTTCAAAATTTAAATGCATAACAAAAAAAAATAATCATCATTTAAAATAGGCTCTCTAAATAAAATGAAATAGAGAATAAATATTAATCTAAATATAAAAACACATTAGAGAAAAAAACCATATAAAAAATAATTTAAAATAAGAATTACAAAAAAAAAAAAGGAGCAAAGGTCTAGCGTTGCTAGACCTGACAAGCCAACTTAGCTCATTTTATCAGGGCCCACGCAACTAGGCCCTTATTTATTCCACCCCAGATATTTTGAAAAAACAAATCAGACGACGCGTCATCTGATTTTTCTAAATTTCAACTACTATGGTAGCCGGAAAATTGAGGCTTACGTTTTTTTAACTCAAAAACCTGCTTTTCAATCTATTTTTAACCCAAAACAACTTAGTAACCATGATAAACATATCCATAACTTCAAAAGAACCAAAAAACCTTCTCAAAAACTAAAATCAACCCGAAATCAAATATCAAACTGAGCTCAGATCTATTGTTTTCACAAACTTTAAAAAAAAAACACTTAATATAAACTCTCCTCATCAAATAGAATCATTTGACACAAACATTGACCGTTTTGGTAACCTAAAATCAGTATTAATAATATTTTTCTCTCTCTTCCGGCAGAATTTGGTTACCTCTCTCAATCAAAAACTAAAAAATAACAAAAATAAACTTTTGTATCAAAATTGAATTTGAAAAAAAATTGAGGCATCGAAAGCATATAATTTGTGTTATTTTTAAAGTTAAAGGACCAAAGTGTATATTTTTCGAAACTCCTAACACGCCACCTATGTTTGGCGACTTTTTCATTTCGATCCTTATTCTTCCAATTCCGCTATTGACTAAGAAATCAGAAGTAATTTGCCTTAAATTATGATCAAATTTTCTAAAATAAAACTTTGAGGACTAAGATAAATTGTCAATAAATGAACAATGTCATCTATGATATTTTTGTGAAGGGTGAATAATGTCAATTGCACAATATTCACCCCACACGTTTTAGTTTTTAAGTTAATGCAATTAACTAGTACTACTGTGTGTAAGATGTAAATAGGGCTAAGGACATTGAGTGTTCCTTTTTGATAACTTAGTGTGGTAATTTTACCCTTATTGGTTACGTTGCTACGTTGATGTTCTTAGTTTTTTAAAACAAAAACTACCTAGAAATGGAGTCATACTCTATTTTTTTTAAAAAAAATATTAAATAAAGTTTGTGTTCAAATACAATATTATTACAAATTGAAAACAATATAAGTGTTTTTATTTTGTTTCGTGGTAAAACTTTAGTTTGAAAAAACAATTAAAATATGTTTTCTAAATTTTTCATCCATCTAAAAAACATGTTCCTCCCTTTTTTTTTTAGTTTAATGAATTTCTAAGGGCAAAAATGCCGAAAGACTTTTTCAAATACAATATTTTTATAAATTGGAGAAAGTTAAAGTGTTTCTTTATTTCTCCATGATAAAGCTTTAGGTTAAAAAAAACATTTAGAAGATGTTTCCAAATATTTCACCCATTAGGAAACAAGTTTCTTCCTTTTTTGAGTTTAATGAATTTTTTCAGGCAAAAATGCCATTAGACTTTTCAACTAATTATAAATATACCATACATATATATTCTTATTTCTTTCAATTTTGTGTCATAACTTCTATTCTCTTTGCATCTTTTTATTCCTTACTAATCATATCTCCTAGTTATGGACAGAAAAGTTTCTAGATATCTCTTAAAAGGAAAGTTATGGAAAAGAGTCTTCATTAAACTCTTCCTTATATAAGATAAAAGGTCTTCATTAAACTCTCCCTCGTATATGATAACGAGTCTAAGATTGACAATATTGAATTCATAAAAATAGATAACTGCCCATGTCTAGAGCTATCATAAAACTCCATAAAAAGTTTCTTTTTTATCATGAAAATATGCTACGCACTTCTCACTTGGTATTCCTTTAATACCTTGTAAATATGATGTAATACAAAAAAAAAAGAGAGAGAAAATATGGGACATAGTCCTACCCTCAACCTAGACCATTATTATTTTTAAATAGGCCTTCGATGGTTTCATAGACATAAAACATATTAAATATCTATATATTTAGTAAAAAATAAAAACCCTATGTTCTCTCTTGAAAGGAAAAAATTTTTCTTTCTTCTCTCTTTAATAAGATATTTTATTAAAGAGTACCTACTAATAGATCTTCAAATTGACCTATACAAATTTATTTAGAGGCACAAAGCTCCTTGCTTTCTAGGAAATAAGCGTTCTATTGAGTTCAAATCATATTGGTTGATGGTTTGCATCCCATACCTAAATATGAAGATATTATTTAATTCTGACCAAAAAGAGACAAGGTTGTCAATGGTTCTTTATTTGGCTTAGTGGGGATTTTAGATGATTATATTGCATCAAAAATCTTCTAGCATTTCCATTTGTTGTTGAAGTGTTTTTTTTAAGCTAGATAATGTAATTTGTAGTGGCAACACTAAGCCATATTAGGATGGACCTTTTCCATATGTTGAGATTTATATGATCGTCTTGAAGTGGAAGTATCTCATTCTCAACATCTAAGGTGAATCAATTCTTCTTTTTATAGAATTTCTTTTTGGTATGGACTAAAACTTTCTCCTACCATGCCTTTTAGAGCATTGCTAATTATTGACCAATATATAATAGAGATATAATCTACATAGTCTTAGAAGTGAATATAATAGTTTGCATATCCTCAAGATACCATTTCCGGGTTTAAAGGGGATAAGTGAGCCTTGGTTTTTATTTTATTTTCTTGAAATCTTTAGTTTTTTTATAAAGAAGATTTGGGAATTTATTGAAGAAGATGAAAAATGAGTATTAATTGAAGAATTGATTGATTAGTTACATCTTGATGTTATAGTTCTTTTAATCTCAAACGTCGAGTTTAAAGCAAGAAAATGTTTTATTTTGAAATTTATTAATCGATTGGTATGTTATATAGTGAAATATGGTTGACATTTTAGAAAAATGATGCTCAATTTTTCACATCATTCATTTATCTTAATAAAGGAATATTGAAGGGATTGTTATACAAAAAATAATATGTGTATATGTCATGTTAATAAGAACAATAGTTTTTCACTATTAACTTGCAAACAAATCAGCGAAGAAAACTTAAATAGACCATTGACTAAGTAAAAAAAGATGAAATCAATTATTGACTAAGATATCAGAATTCACACTGGTGGTCAATGATTAAGTATTATACATAATATGAGTCTTTAATAGGTAGTAGATTTTAAAGTGTATATATATAGACACACACACACACATACTAGAAGAATGCTTATGAATAAAAAAAGTATAAATTATACTAGGATTGATATTATATAGTCTTTATACATCATAGACTATTTATATAGGATTAAAATTTTATATCTATATGAAATTTTATCTCTATAATATTATAAATAGAATGTAGCACCCTGAACTTTTTCATGTAATTTTTTTTTTATGATAATCATGAATATGTAAATAAGATATTATTTTATATTCCTAGCCTTCCTCACACGGAATCACTCTCATTCATCACATATAATACAATTTTTATGTTGCATTAATATCCACCATATAAGAGACTTTCTTTCATCAAAGTAGGAAATTATCTGTTTTTTAATGAAATTTCAGCAAAAGTTTCCCTACATAGAAACTCTATATAAAATTTCATCTTATATTAAGAATACCTACAAATACCAACAATAACCTAAACACAATAGCTTATGCAATCCATACTCACAAGTACATTCATGCATACCACTCAAAACAAAATCCTTAACTATTCCATCAAAATATAACTCCACACACGCAACATACATATATATATATATATATGAAATTCACCATACTCATTTATACAACTATCAACATCTAAGAATCAAGAAGAGACATCACCCTTTTCTTGTTTACAAATTCTTATAGTGTTCTAGTTTCAATACTAGTTATAAGTCTAGATATATTACATTAAACTGCTATACAACTTCATAACTCTACAATAGTTACATAAATGATTTGGAGAATAGTTACCAAGTTGAAATAAATGGGTTGGATGCACCTGTAACATATAATAAAGCAAATTATAAATTAATTATAGGTATATTTATTATCACAAGTATCTTTATCAAACTTTAGAAATAACCATATCATTACAATATATTTTCTGTATATAAAACTCATACTAGTGTCCTAATTCATCTCAAAATTTACCTTAACGCTAGATCTCTCTCTCTCTCTCATAACATACCACCATAGTATGCATCTCTCTTAGTTTAATATACTTCCTATTAGCCTTTAAAACATCATCCCGTTGTACTAGTCTTATTGATATTTGTACAAATAAGAACCTGTTAGTAACCGAACATAAAAAATATAATCATTTTCCACAATTCTAGTAACATTATTTACTATCATATTTGTTTTACGATGCAACACATTCATCACCACACTTTGCCTCTCGAGAGTAGTAGTCAAAATAATTTCATAATCCTTTTATCAAATCGATCCACCTTTAACAATGTATATCTAACCCTTTGTACATTGTAATATCAAACTATTTGATCAATAAAGAATTGTACAAGGCTTTATATAATCAATATCTCTAGCGATCCAAAATGACACAATGGTGACTAATACTAAATCCTGATCTGGATGGTTCATTTTATACTTCTATTTTAGATATTTAGATACTTGAGCAAATACTCATTCGTATTTTCTCAACATGTTTTTATTCCTATTCACTACAATACCTTTTTCTTGATCATAATTTATTCATTTATTCTCAACTGATATTATATAGTCTCGATCCAATTCTATAGGTACCTATATCTTTTTTTTTTTGTAAGATAATTCATAAATATAAGGAAAGGGTATTTGCTTTTTCATAATTATGCAATTTAACTATCAGTAGCTAATAAGTCTCATCCTACTTTGTCATAAAAATATTGTTATATAACTCTTTCCATAAGAATTTACACTGTCATTGTCTTATAACTTGGTCAATATCGACTTTATACTATCAATTAAATTTCGGATTCATTAATCCAATTTAAAGTTCACATATCATGTTTGAATTTATTTATGAATTCATTAAACAAACAATACCCACAACTTGGGTTTAGAAATTTGATGTATTTGTCGATCTAGACCTATCGACCTTACTTTATGTTACATGTTGACCGGGTGTTCATTATTTCATTTTAATATTTATAATTCACACATTAGTTTGGTAGTGCATTCATAACTCCTTTTCAATTCTCATAGCTTATACAAGGCACATCATCAAAACTCATTAATTTATATGAACACTCGAAACTTATACCTTAATTTAGTTCATGTTCATAAATCTCAATTCACCATCCCTAACTTATACTTTAGGATAACTATATTCAATGACCCATTTTCAATTATTATATCTTATACTCTACTTCATCCATAAGCTTATTATTTCATCTCAATAATCATAACCAATGATCAACATTAATCATGTACTTAATTTATTTTGGCAATCCAAACACAAACCTTATCTCCATTACTATCATTTATTTTTCATTTTAATATGCATAACTTATTCATTGGGTCATACTTTAGCCCCCATGATTTTGGACAACTTATTTTCAACCTATAGTCCCTAATATTATTTTGGCTGACTAGTTTTTAAATTATAGTCCCCACTATTGTAACAAACTAGTTTTTCATAATATAACCCCCACCGGTCATCATATATTGTTATATTATAGACCTAGTTAACACGACTGACTTATTCTTTTTTATATTAACCTTTGTTTATGTGATCAGCTTAAATCTTTTTCATGTTAGCCCCACTCAGGCGGCTAGCTTAATCTTTTTCATGTGATGCGTAACATATTTTATTTACTTATTGCTTTCTCATTCAAGTATTGTACCTCATTCACTCTTCATATTCTTATATGTGTACCTCACATCAGATTCACATTCATATACATTAATTAAGTACCCACTCATTTTCTATTAGTGATTTCTCGTTCACTTTCTTTCTTTCTTTTCACATTAGTCTTTTATCATCAACATCCCATTCATTCTCTTTTATCACTTTCATATTCTTTTTTTTTTCAATGGTTTCAAATTTAATATCTTTCCTTAGTATCTCATTTTATTAACATGCATTGAATCCATTTTCAATTAGTTAAATAAAAAAACTTATTTAAATGAAAAGAAGGAAGGTGACAAACACTTACCTGGTGCTTCTGTGAAGTGCGCTTTTGACAAGTCGGGTCCCACCATGAGCGTTCCTTCTAGCATTTCAACGATAACAAATCAACATTTTCATTTATTCAAACACACATATCCATTCATTTAGAATCAATTGAACCCAAGTACTTAAATACACAATTTCCTTACATATTTAGGTAAACTTAGTCCATTTCAGACATTTAAACACATACAAGATCAAATCATAATTACTCATATTTATGGTTGTTTTAGCAACCTACATTCATGTACTTTTAAGCTATCATAACATCCCTAATTTATTACACATTAAAGTTGTCGTAGCAGCCCTTATTTTCCACTTCTTAAGGTTGTGATAATAGCTCTTATTTTTTTTTTTGGCTGTTGTAATAGTCCGAACTCCTATGAATATAGACTACAATAACAACTCATTTTTCCACATATTATGGCTAACACAACATCCCTTTTTCTTAACATGTTAGGGTGGCGTAACATGTAATAGTCTGACCCAACCTGCCGTATATTGTCTGTTTTGGGCCTTACCGCCCTCATGATTTTATTCTAGGTAACGAGAGCTTACTTCTGAGCCTGACGTTCCAAAACGCATACAATAGGTCAGTGAACAGCACTACTTATAAAGCCCTGGCTCTAGACGCTCACTTCTGATGTGGGATATCACAATCCCCCCACCTTAAGACGAGCCATCCTCGGCTCTGATACCAAATGTAATAGCCCGGCCCAACCTGCCGTATATTGTCCGTTTTGGCCTTACGCTTTCATGGTTTTGTTCTTGGTAACGCGAGCCCACTTCTAAGCCTAACATCCCAAAACGCATACAACAAGTCAGCGACCAACACTATTCATAAAGCCCTGGCTCTGGATGCTCGCTTTTGATGTGGGATATCACATAGCAACCCTAAATTCCTATAATTTGGGCTATCATGACAACCTAATTTTCATAATTTTAAGCTATCATGACAACTTGGTATTCCATAATTTAAGGTTATCCCAACAGTCCTCATTTTACATGTTTGGGTTGTTGTAACTATCCTTGTTTTTCGTATACACATGACTGTTATAATAGCCCTTGTACGCTTCAAAAATACATACAACACACCCCTAAAATCTAACCATATTCCATGTCTCCTTTACCCCCAATCCTTGCCAACACATCTAGCTCAACAATACACATACATATGTATTTAAATTTCAAACACACAGCCTAAATCAAAGTAAAATTTCCAAAATTTTCTCCATCTCTACAATTATGAATTTCGACCATATTTAGCAAATCATGCCTCCAATGCCCAAACCACCCAATCTTAACATTTCAATTAAATTAAACATCTATTCATTATCATAATACAAGAACAACAATTAAAATCCTTGAAATTTTGAATCCCCCTTCCGATTTCAACATAATAGAAAAATTCAAAACAAACCAATATACAAACTTTCAAACCAATTTAAAACATACCTAACATGTTTAAAACATTAATTCCATACAATTTCATCAAATTCTCAAATCCCCCGAACTTCTAATTCATGGTCGACCACTACCAAACCATTTTTTTCATAATTGGTTTTTAGTTCTTCTAATTCAACCCTAAGTCAAATTGTTCACATCATAATATATAATAAATTACACAATTTAACATTTCCCCAAAAATTCCCATAAGCCCTAACAATTCAAAATTTTCGGGTTTTTTTTTTAAATTCTAGATGTTAATAACGTAAATTAAACATTTTTCATATTATTTTCATAATCCAAAATCACCAAGAGATAGCCAATTCAACATTTCCATACAATGAACTTAAACCGTAAAATTCAAGAATTGGGTTTTCCAATTCTTCATGTGTTTGATCCAAATTAAACCATTATTATGCACTCTCTATAACCCAACATCAATAATAATCAACCTAATTAATATTTCAATACAAAAATATTATAAATTCTAATTTTTTCAATTTAGAGTTTTTCAATCCCCTATGCAAAAACAAGAGAAAGAGTGGGATTAATGGTAAAAAAAATCTTAACCTTATTAATTAACTCAAAATTAATGAGCCTTTGCAATCAATTCCAAGCAATAATATTCTTCCCTTCAAATTTAACGCTTTCTCTCTCTAGACAATATCTTTTCTAATTTATTTTGTTTTCTTAAGTAGAAAACACTTAATCATGCTCCATGCCATCTAATTTAATAGAGTTAGGAGAAAAATGGAGGACAAGATAAAAATTTCAAAGTAGTAACCCAAAGCCTTTTTTTTTTAAAATGCTATTTTTTAAATAAAATAAATCCATGTTTTGTTAATATCAAAGAGGGCATGTTCCATGAACATGGCCAGTTGACAAATGTACGAGCGCGAGAAACCAACGGATGGATCAACAGCTCCACAGGTGTTGTGCCCCTTCTCTTCTTTTTCTACCCTTCACACAAAATACGTGGTCGTTTCCTTTACCTAAAAGACACTAAAATGGCAATTTTGATATTAAGTTAGAAAAGGATAGGCTATTTCGAACTGGGATCACATGGGGGGGATCGATGGTAAAAAGAACAGAAGAGAATCCCTAGGTTGTACGTCACCACCGATAATTGCTCAACCCACACGCATTACGATTACTTGCTCAAACAATCTCCTGCCACGTCCACCACCTTAGCAAGTTTAAGAAAATTATCACTTAGCTAAGTTTTTTTTTCTTTTTTCTTTTTAATTTAAAAAATTGATTGAAACTCCAAACTTCTTTTGTTCGATTAAAATGATGCTCAGACGAGTTATATTTTGGATTTTTATTTATACAAAATATTAGTATAATAACATTTTGGTGTTTTTTTTTAAATAAATTAACTAATTAATATTTAATTTTAAAAAATATATTAAAACACACTAAAATTATGAGATTTAATCATACTAATATAATAAATCATAATTTTTAATTATTGATATTAAAAATAGATAGATTTCACTTGAATTATTAAAATATACTACAACTATATATAATTAAATAACTTCTTGATAGAGTGGTGTTAGAGATTTATATATGTTTTTTTTATTATTATTCAACAAATGAAATGAAATAGATGTAAATGCATAGGCAAATGTAATTATAAAAAGAAAAATGCAGGCATTTTGAATTATTCAAAATATTCTGTCATTGCATAATGAATTAATGATCACAGCTTCTGCACGCGCAGAGAAAAGCAAGTAGCAATGATCAATTCAATCAAAGAACCACAGGCCTCGTTGGCAGAGAGAGACCTCTTCTGCACTCCACTCCAAAGTCCAAACACACGCAGTAGCAGCACGACGCGAAGGCTATATTTTAAATTATTTTTTTTAAATATTTATTTTAAAAAATTATTTTTAATATTAACAAATCAAAATAATTTAAAAACATTTAAAAAAAACCATGTTATTTAAACAAATAATAGTTACCCACTGTGATATTTGAAAGAGAAAAAAGATTAACTGTGTTATTTAATAAAAAAACACAGCTCTTATTTCAGCTGCGGTAGGTGAGAACTGCGACTTTTTACTGTGTTATTTATATATAAAAATGTTTTTCATTTGGGTTAGTTTACCAACTTTTTTTAATAAAACTGTGTTATAATTTCAAGAAATAAAATAAAAATAAAACACAACTCGACTCTTCCACGTGGCAGGCGCCAAGTGGGGCCACAAGATTTCAAGGCAGTGTGGGCCGTGGCTAATTTAATGAAGAGAGCCAGAGTGGCAGAGCACGCAACAAGCTATGAAACCCTAAGCTGCAAGTGGGAAATGGTAAATGACCAAAAAGAATAGGGGTAAGGGCGTCAAGGATGACTTGAAAAGCAGTGGTTTGACCAAACATATTTACACCACAAAGAGACAAAGAGAGTATTAAAAGCAGCTTGTATTTATGCTTTATTAATTGTGTTTGTGTCCCTGTTCTGAGGTAAGGCCAGCTGTAATGTTCAGTTTAGTACTGATCAATAAAGAAAAAGTGAGTTTTTTGGATTGATTTATTATTTATTTATTTATTTATTTATTTATATATAATCTTCACGGACTTTCCTAGCTTGCTGTCCTTGAAACTTCTTTGATCCAGTAGAACATTCCATTACTTGAGTTGATTCTTGAGTGTTCGTTGATTTAAAGATTAAATAAAAAAAAAAATTATTTAGAGAACGAAAGAAAGTTTTCTTCCTCTTTCAATAGCATTGGGATCCTGAGCTCTTCCTTTACCTGTTTGTTTGGCAATTTATTCTTAAAACTTCATCGTAAATAGAAAATTATAAATTTCAAAATCTAAATCTAATTATTATTAATTATATTTAAATTCAAAGATACAACAACTAGAAATTACGCTCGGTGTGCAAATATACTTATAAATACCTCTTAATTTATCTTTAGATCAACTTTTATATATCAATGTCAAATTATTAAATCATCCATATTTGAAGTGGTGAGATTAAGAAAATAATTTTTGGTCTCTTCTTCAATTCAAACACAAAATGAGTAAATCAATTAATTAATTAATTAATTAATTAATTAAATACATAAGCATATTTACCCGAACCAACAACTCATATACCTTGAGTATAGTTCAAGCTAGACAATGTGTCCACGTTGCATTGTTACATAGAATTTTAGGTTATATTTTATCGTAAAAAAGGTCAATATTATGAATGTGATTTCTAGTAGCACTAGTATATTTACCCGCACTCCGTAGCAGGTCAATTACAATTTTTTTATCAAATATTAAAAAAATAAAAAATATAGAGAATCTTTTAAGTGTCTTGAGTCTGGCAGCCGAGCCTAAGGCTGCTGGGCCCTGCTGCGTAGCATGACCCATCGCTACTAGGTCTAGCTAGCAGCCAACCCATCATTGACAGGTCCAGCAGCGGTCGGATCCAAAGCTCTTGGACCCTGCTGCATAATAGGACTCAACACTGTTAGGTCCAGTTGGCAGCAGAACCCATTGCTGATGGGTCCAACAACGACTGGATCCAAAACTATTAGGTGTTGCTGGGCAGCTGGATCCAATGCTGATGGGTCCAATTGCTAGTAGGACCTATCGGACCCCAAGCTCTTGGGTCTTGCTGGGCAGCTTGACCTAAAGCTATTGGGTCCTGCTAGAGGCAGGCATAATTTATTTATGTATTTAATAATATTTATAATTCACAACTATTAAATGAAAATTTAAAGAAAAGAAAAATTTAAAGTTTTGGGTCCTTTTGGTAGCAGGACCCAACCCAATTAGGTCCTGCTATTGGGTGCAAACTTGGGTGTGGTTGCGGAGCCACACTTAATAAATATGGGTGTGGCTGTGCAGGAAGACCCAATACACTTGGACCCACTGCTGTTGGGTCCTGGTGATAGCAAGACCCAACTTTTATAGGTCGTACTCGAAGCTCTGGGCCCACCGTTGCTGAGTCCTGGTGTAGGCAGGGCATAACTTTAGTGGGTCATGCTTTAGTGGGGCCCCCGCTGCTGGGGCCTGTTGGGCACCTAGACTCACTATCATTAGGTCTTGCGGCAGAGCTAGGCCCAATATACTTGGGTATGGCTGCAGAGCCAAACCCAATAAATTTAGAAATAATAGTATTTAGAAACCTAAGACCCTAGAATCTTGGGTCCGAACGCAGGACCCATTAGACTTGGGTCCTGATGCAAGACCCATTACCCTTGATCCTAATGCTAGACCCAAGAGAATTGGGTCCGGGCGATGGACCCACGAGAATTGGGTGCCGACGCAGGACCTATTAGCCTTGGGTCCTGACATGAATACATTACCAATGCATCTAAACCTAGGGGAGCGGGTCTGCAGACCCAAGACGTGCTGGTCTGCATACTCGAGAGTGCGTGTCTGCAGACCCTCTCGCTTGGGTCTGTAGCCAGGCGCGCAGGTCTGGCCTTAGCACCTAGGGTAAGGCAGCCCAAACGCCAGGTGTCTACAGCTTGGAGTACAACCCAACCCCTTGCAGCCTTTGGAACTCTATGTGGCAGAGCATGACAACCTCAGCACCAGGTGTCCATAGCCCCACCATGCCCTACCAAAATTTGCACTGACTGTTTTCTTCTAAATCATCTCTTAAATGTTAAATGCATCCCAATAAAAAAGACAACTCACTCTCCTTGCAGTCTTTGCAACTTTTTGTTGCAAAGTCAACTTTGTCATTACACTATTCTAATTTACATTGCCATCAATCTTGATGAACAAGACTTTTGCTAATACTACTCCAATTTACAATATAGCAAGTCTTGATGAACATGATTTTTGTCGTATGACTTAGCTTTTTCATACTTTTCCTTTAAGTTATATATATATATATATATATATATATATATATATATATATATATATATATATATATATATAAATAAAAGGAAAAGTAGAGCAACAATCAAAAGCCGTGAAAAGCAACTATACAAGTTCACGGTTAATTATCTCTTGGTGCACAGTGCAGTAGAAATCCTACATGTTTCTTATAATAATGCTTTATTTGATTGACAATTGAAGATGATGTATATGCCATGTCACGAGGCACTTTTTAAAATATAATTTTATTTAATTTTGTGATAATTAAAATAAATATTTTTTATAAAAAAATACAATGATTAGGAAGGAAAAATGGTATTTTGCTATGAAGTTTTTTTTTCTTATTAATATATATTTTTTTTTGAAAAAAAGCATGTCTTTTTTATTTGTAGTATGTTTATTTTGAATAAAAACTAAAGATAATTAAAATATATTTTCATAATAATTTTAATGACTTGAATTAAAGAGAAAAAAATGTATCTCTTAAATTAAAATTGCATTTCCTTATTTATGCATTGATTTTTTGTTTTGATCAAAATGTTTTTTTTTATCTGAAGCATTTTTATCAAATAAAAACTTATCATGATTTGAAAAAGATTTCAATAAAAAAAAATCATGACTTGATAATTTTTGTGTAATTATAGAAAATAATTAAAGAATAATTGATATAAAAAAATCATGTAAAGAATTTACAATAAAGAACTAACAAAATAGATATTTTATTCTCATTGAATACTCATGTGAAAATTAGCATATGTTACAATATTGTTTTTTTTCATATTAGGTACATGTATAACTAGGCAACTCGCATGTGTTATGCTATGAGTTAGACCAAAAAAAATTTTCACATAAAAAAATGTTCAAGCCATGAAAAATTATTTAGCAATGACATTAAACTCGACTTTAATAGGTCAACCATAAAGCCTTCAAATTTGACTCTTCACCTAACCCAAGTTTCAAATTAAATAGTTTAGAAGTTGCCCTGACACGACTCGATTGACTTTGCGGGTTCAAAAGCAACCTAGACAATCGGCAAAAAGATGGCTTGGCTTTACAGAAGATTTCAAGATCACATTCTTTTTTAATATTGAAATAACAATATAATGAGGTGACCCAAGGTTTGTGGCCCAATCCACCGAACCCAAAATCTCAGGCCATGAATTTCATTAGGTTTAATAATTTTATTTTTTAAATAACATTTTATTTAATTATATGATAATAAAAATAAAAGATCATAAAATCGAGCACCAGCCCAACAACGACATACTTGTTTGAGATCGTAATAACCTCATAAAAAGTAAACCAAAATAAATTATGAAATTCAATTATCAAGCAATTCAAGTTAACCCTCTAAACCTGCATTCTGAGTATGGACTCCATTAGATTTAATAACTTTGTCTTTTTCAAAACAATTTTTTATTTAATTATACAAAAAAAGATAGACACTTTTAAAATTGAGCTCTAACCAAATACTGAGATGTTTGTTTGAAACCGTAATAAACCTACAAAAAAAAACCAAAATAAATTATGAAATCCAATTCAAAATCAACCAAAAGTAGAAGGATAAAATTTTAAAAAATAAATAAAAACCTAATGTTGAATGATGATTTTGATTTTGATTTTGATTTTTTTTAAAAATATATAGTAAACCACACATCACTTATTGTTCTAGATTTTAGCCGGCATAAGTAGTTGAAAAGTCAAGCTTTTGACTTGTAGGTTTAAAAAACTTATTTTCACATGTTTTTTAATTATGAACACCTAAAAAACCACCCTCATAACCTCAATAAAGTCATTTTTTTTAATTTTAAATTAGCATTTAGTCGATTAAATAAGCCAAAATTCAAATTGAATTTAATGAAGTCCCAAACCTTGATCTATATTTTTTGACAAGATAAAAAAAAAAAACTTAAACAAAACTCTCTTCATCAAATAAAATTGATTAACACCAATAATAGCTGGTTTCATCATCGAAAAATGTTCTTAGACTTAAAGGAATTTAAGTTTATTCATCAGAGTCTCTCTTGAAACACAAGTTATACAATCCCATTTATACCAGTATCAGGGATAAACTGAACAAGAGAAAATAAAATCCCTAAACTAATAAGGGGGAAAAAAGAAGCAAGGAAAATAAATTATCAAAAGTGAATAAGAAAAAAAAAATTTCTAAACTGAATAAGAAAAAAAATGAAACGCTCTAGCATCAATTTCCTGCTTTCGCTGCTGCTCATAGAACTTCTGGTTGATTTCCTTATTGTTCGAACGTAAAGAAGTCTCACTGCTGGATTTGGCATTTCTTAATTGTGTTGTTACTATAAACAGTGACGTACTTTATAGTTAATTTTGGTCATATTTCATATTTGTTTAGTTATTAAGAAGCATAAACATCCCTGAACCCAAATTATTGATAAATCAGAGGCACTTTAGTGATAATCTGAAGGAAATGGCTTACATGTTAGACTTGTACAGAAAAAGTCCAAGAACGAGGAAGAGGAACAGAAAATTAGGACCAAGCAACCTTACTAACTTGGATTCCCAGAACACCCGTTCATGATCACTTGCTATGTTTATTTTATATATATATAATCTGGGATATTCAGGCCAGCTTATGTATACCACAACTAATCCCCTGTTCCACTGAACACCCTGCAACTTCAGTGAACAAGTAAAACACCGTGGGATAACAAACATATACAAAAAGAATCGAACTTGAATGCAGAGAAATGAAACAAGACCTATCCCCTGCTAGGTCACGACCTGAATTGCAAGGATTTTCAAATGGTGTCAATGTTCCTTGGGATGATACTATTGCTAGTAATTAGACTAGGCTCTTCTACTAGAGTGAAGATGCCTTCTTTTTTCACAAAGTTATATGGAGAAACTAAAGAAAACTTGTTCTTTAACCTGAAATTGTTATAGATTATTTGAGAATT
>Ga0325411_1004162_pt1 | contig 16286 bp, 20 predicted proteins | sample PopdelMetagenome_13_FD_206181 | JGI IMG/M metagenome (GOLD analysis project Ga0325411, IMG submission 206181) | Populus deltoides microbial communities from Bellville, Georgia, United States - Xylem-PdIQD-R4 | ecosystem: Host-associated > Plants > Phyllosphere > Stem > Wood/Secondary xylem...
TTTTTTTAACCTTAAAAAAACACAAAGGAGAACAGCTATGCAACTGAACTGAGTAATGACCCTTCTTGGACTTCCCTTCTTTTTGCGAAAAGAAAAGGAGCAGTCAACTAGATTGCTTGGTCGTTTTGGTTAGTGGGACGGTGGCGGACACGTCCTCTCCGGCTCTAGTTGGAGGTCAATGACAATAACACCATCAACTCACGGACAAAGGCACTAACTAGCGTCTCCATTCTCACCCACAATAACATTTCTCGTTTCTCAATCCTGTTTCTTTCGTGCAGACGTGCCAGCATGTCGTCATTTCAAATTAGTCTCAAACAACTAATTAATTCTCAATGCCCCCAGCTGCTCACCTCGATTGAACTTAAAAGGCAGGGTGACTGGCAGGTAATAACTAAAATAAAAGGCAGAGAAAATATTCTCGAAAGTCGAAACACAAAATCAAATATTATACTCTCTAACGAAGCAAAGCATAGGGAGATGGGAATGGGCGAACAGTCCAGCTAGCGTATACCATTACCCCCCATATCACAGCACCTCTCTCCTTCATGTGACTTGCGTCTCTTCATACAAGCAATCATCAATGCCTCCTCCTCCTCCTCCTCCTCCTCGCTCCTTCTTGATTCTTTTCTTGCTTGTTTCCACTCCCTCTTTCCTCTTCCAGATCTCCTCTGCGGCCCATGAAGATGGAGATCATGATATAGACGTAGATCCAACCCTCGAGTTCGACAACCCTCGGATCCGCCGAGCCTACATTGCCTTGCAGTCATGGAAGCAAGCCATCTTTTCAGACCCATTCAACTTCACAGCCAATTGGAATGGCTCAGACGTGTGTTCTTACATGGGAGTCTTCTGTGCTGCATCTCCCAAAAACAAGAAAATAAGGGTGGTGGCTGGCATTGACCTCAACCACGCTGACATTGCTGGCTACCTCCCTACCGAGCTCGGCCTTATCACCGATCTGGCGCTCCTTCATATCAACTCCAACAGATTCTGTGGGGTCGTACCCAGTAGTTTCCGCAAAATGAAGCTGCTCCATGAGCTGGACCTGAGCAACAATCGGTTCGTGGGCAAATTTCCCAAGGTTGTGCTCTCCTTACCTTCCCTCAAGTACCTGGATCTGCGCTTCAACGAGTTTGAAGATTCTGTGCCCTCCCAGCTCTTTGACAAGCCCCTTGATGCTATCTTCTTGAATGACAATAGGTTCCAATTTGGCATCCCAGAGAATCTTGGAAACTCTCCTGTTTCTGTTCTTGTCCTTGCAAACAACAACCTTGGTGGGTGTATTCCAGGCAGCATTGGGAAGATGGGCAAAACCTTAAACGAAATCATTCTCATGAATGACAATCTCACTGGGTGTTTGCCTCCCCAGATCGGCATGCTCAAGGAAGTAACTGTGTTTGACGTTAGCTTCAATCATCTGCAAGGCGCTCTACCTTCCAGCGTTGGAAACATGAAGAGTGTCGAGCAACTCGACATTGCACACAACAGTTTCACAGGTGTTGTTCCTGCTAGTGTTTGCCAGCTGCCTAATTTGCAAAATTTTACCTACTCTTTCAACTATTTCACCGGCGAAGCCCCAAGCTGTGCTGCTATTGGAGCAGTCTCTAATGGTACCCAGAATTGCATTTCCGGCAAGATGAATCAGAGATCAGCCAAACAATGTTCTTCTGAAGTTGCTCGCCCTGTTGACTGCAGCAAGTTCAAATGCGGTGGCAGTGGCAGTGGCGGAGGTGGCGGAAATGGCTCTCCATTAACACCACCACCACAGACAAGGAGAGGTATTCCGGTTGGAAGGCCAGCACCAAATCCTGCACCCATCAGAAAGCCATTTGTTGCATCACCACCACCTCCCACTTCCAAGTCATCACCTTCCACCAGATCACACCCGCCACCACCTCCCACAAGGTCTTTCCATCCACCACCATCTCCACATTTTGCATCACCACCGCCTGCTAAAAAAGCATCACCCAGAACACACCTTCCACCCCCACCCCCACCCCCACCTCCACCTGTTGAACAACAGCCACCAACTTATCACCATATACCGCCGCCGCCACCTCCTCCTCCTCCACCCAACCATTACCGTTCTCATTATGCACCACGACCACCTATCAAAAAGGTTTCACCAGGCACACGTCGCCCTGTACCACCACCTCCACCATCAAGTGTAAACAGGCCTCAGGTGCCACCGCCCCCACCACCCTACCAATACAAAGCACCAACCCCACCAACGCAGTCTGCTGAAGTTCCATCACCAAGTTACCACAATTACTCTCCACCCCCACCCCCTCCACCAACAAATGAACAGACACATTCTCCACCCCATCCTCCAACCCAGTCTGCGGCTCCAGTTCCATTACCAGTAGAGCATTACCCACCCAAAACAGCTTCTAGCCCTCCTCCACCATCAATTGGGTGTATAATTCCAGAATCACCACCATCACCTGCGCCAAGCTATCAGCACTCACAATCACCTCCACCACCCTCACCTACGCCAAGCTATCATCACCCGAAGTCACCACCGCCACCATCACCATCACCTACGCCGAGCTATCAGCACCCACGATCACCTCCACCACCCTCACCATCGCCAACGGCGTCCCCACCGCCGCCACCACCACCAGTAATAGAGAACATTCCACTTCCACCGATTATAGGAGTATCGTATGCATCTCCTCCTCCCCCGGTAATTCCCTACTACTAAGTGGCAGGTGGATGACACTGGTCATTGAGAATAAAGACGTGAGAAGAGATGAGAAATTAATATTCTTTGGCGTCCGTCTACAACGTTGGCGATGATCCATTGCTTCGGTTCCACTCCCACGACAACATTAATTGTGTGTTTTTGCTAAACCACGTGTATAAATATAGAGTTATAATTCTTTTGTAATTTATTTTTAATTTTCTAAAGAAGAAATTTCAAGTTGATCAATCTGTAGCCATCAGTACAATCCAATCCATTGTATAAATAAATAGCCCCCGTATCTCTTCTTTATTTATTTATTTTGGTTTAGTTTAGTCCTCCTAACCTAGGACGGGTATGGTATGCCATGGTAATAATGCAGTGAACTGGCTGTGCAGTTAGCTGCTAATTCGATGGCGGAGGGAGGGAGTTTTGGTTCAAACTCAATCACCAACACCCCTCCTGCCCTTTTCAGTCAGAAGCAATAAATTCCATATGATAGCAGTGTGCCTCTGATCTCTTTTTTTTTTTTTGGTACAGTGAAAAGAAAAGAAAAACTAGCTAATTCTACAGAACATATGACCCCATTAAAAATCAGCAAGGAGTCAACCCGTTGTTTCCTCTTGCAGCAAACTTAGCCATAGTAGTATTAGCTTCCCTGTATGTATGGGGAATCTGAACCACCCGGTTCCTTGAAAGCAGCTCCCTGATATCAACTCCATACTTGTGATACTTAGCATAACCTGCAGACAGCAACCTAATAACATCTTTGGAGTCAGAATTACAAAGAATCTGTCTTAACCCCGACCTCGTGCTAGTTGTAGCCATGTTTTAAAGCTAACGACTCTGGAAGAAGGTTACATCCAATTCCTCCAAATCCAGTAAAACCCATTAAGAAAGCCCCTTTTGAAGGCCGTATAAAGTCCGCCAAATCCAATTCTACCAGGATTACCAATGGAACTACCGTCCACATCCAGCTTAACAAACTCTTGTGGCGATCTCTGCCATGAAACGAGAGTTAGATTAGCAGCTTCCACATGCAAGACACTTTCCCCAAGACATCTCACAATCATCTACCAACCTGTATATATATATATTCTCCTCATCAACCAGCCATCACCAAGAACTACCATGTTTCGTTGTCCCCATATCCACCACAGCGCAACTAGGAATAAATGAGTGCTTCTGTCTGCAGAAGCAAAGGAAACAATCCACACTTTTATATCAGTACAATATTTAAAGCCTGAAGCATGCATTTCCAAATCCCAATCTATCCCATATCAACTTAGCCATCGGACAGTCCCTCAAGCTATGAACTATATCCAGCTCCTCCGCCAAGTGACATCTACCACATCTTGCATCCGCTGTAAGCTTACGATGGAACCGCAAGATATTGGTCCGTAAGCTATTAATGTGGAACAATATTAGCCAAACAAAAAACTTGATCTTTTCTGGAGCTTGAAGCCTCACCAACCATCTCCATCTAGCATTCTCACACAGCTCCCTAGACCTTGTGATCAGCCAATAGTAAGCCAGTTGTGGTCAGTCAATAGTAAGCCGCTGTCTGCAGCATTGCATTGCAGTGGCTGTCGTCTTCTCTTCTTGTTCTAGGCTAGCAGAGAGAAATTGCAGAGAACGGATAAATACTGATAAAGTTTAAATTAAAATATAAAAAAACAGATTTTAAAGTTTAAATTAAATAAAAATACCTCCATCTATAAATCAGAGGGCACATGATTTAAACTTCATATCTAATACATAAACTCATTAAAATCTTTCATAAGCATAAAAATAACATTCCATAATTTACACTAAAAACTAAAAGTACAACTCAACCAAAAAAAAGTTTGCAAATAAAAATAAATTGTCTTGGAGCATTTTTACTAAGCATAAATAAATAAGCATATTAAATAATTAAATAGTATAAAATCATGCTAAGCCTCTTAATTGGCAAATTAAACTTCTCAGGGATCATATGATTTTTTTTGCATAGTATTAAAGCCTTTTCAATAAGGATAAAAAATTTTAAACTTATTAATAAGATATAAAGAAAGAAAGAAAGAAAGAAATCACACATAACAGCAATAAATTGATATGATATGATTTTCATGAGCCGGGCATGGATGGATGAACCTTTTTTTGTTTAAAATTTATTTTTTTTATATTTAATTTATTTTTTAATATATTTATATCAAAAATAAATTTTAAAAAATAAAAATATTATTTTAATATATTTTAAAATAAAAAATAACAGTGAAAATAGAAACAGAATAACTAGGACCTGAGTAATGCCCATCATATCAGAGCCTGAATCAAATGGCCCATACCAGGCGGGGGCCTTTCCCAAATATGAAAACGGGCTGTGCCTTTGACATGCAACGAATAGAATAGAAGGGCTAAATTGAATCTCGAATATCTGTTGGATGCTGTAACCAAAATATTCCTAGTTACGGGGACCGATTTGCAATTAATGTACGTGCGAACACAATAGAGTATAGACAGGCAAGGAAACTTCTTGGTTTGCTTAGAGAAGAGAATCCAAATTAAATTCTCATTTTATTTACTCAACCATCATCGATCACTGACTCGCTCTTTCTCACTCGGTGAGTCAGGTTTCATTTCATTTCATCAGAAGTAAGCTGCGGCTGACTACTTAACGAGTGCTTCCTTTTATGTCGTTTATTTTTGCGATCTTGATCGGCTGCAGGTCCTTGTGGTTGGATTCGAAGAATTTAATTTAATTCAGCAGAATGGTATCTTCTTTCTTTCCTCCTCCTTCATTAAATTACTATTATTTTCGTATTTTTGGTGTGTGTTTGGTGATGAGATTTGAGAGTATACTGGCAAATGGATGGATCAGAATTACCTAATTGGAGCTTTCAAGCCTTCATGTAATATCTCCATCACCTTTTCCGATGCAAAAAATCGCAAGCAGGTTTCTCCTCCTTAATTATGTATGTTCTTATGTTTTAATTAAGTTGGTTGGATCCATCAATTCATCATTGTTTGTAATTGTCGACTCCCTGCCGGCGTAGGTTCCGATGAAAAAGGAGAATGGCCAAACGCTGATGGTTCCGCTCTTCCATAGTCAAGAAAACATTTCTGGAAAGGTGCTCTGCTTTGGATTCTTTATTTTTTATGTTTGTATCTTCGAATGCTTGCTTATGTTAAGTGGCTTCTTCATTTATTTCCATTCCATTTGCTTTGCTGAGTGATGACCTGTTCAGATTTCTATAGAGCCACTGCAAGGGAAAAAGGTCGATCACATTGGTGTTAAAGTTGAACTTCTTGGCCAAATTGGTTAGTCCTTTTTTTTTAAAAAAAAAAAAAGAAGAAAATGGTTGCTCTTGCAACCCGTTCTTTGGTGAAACTTACCTCTCTTGTTTCGATGATTGCTATCTTTCACGTGTGGCAGTTCAGTCCCAAGTTCAAATATTGTTTTCTTTTTTTAATGGTCAGTTCAAAATTATTAAATATTTTTCCCTTAGGTTTGGCCTCGCTGCTGTTTTGTTAACACTCCAGGCTTATAAACTAAGGACTGTATAACATTGGTTTCAGCTTAGGCATCATACAAAGCCAAAACCAGTCTTTAAATTTATCTTTGCTAAGTAAAAATATAAAAGCTGGTATTTAACCCATGAAAGATCGTGCTGAATGAGTTTGTAATGCTAGCTGTGCAAATAATTATTATAGATAGCTACTACTTTGCTTCTTTTGAAAATACCCATCAGTGAGTTTTATGAGTTTTGCTATAACTTGTGTTAGTTGTCCTTCAATTGCTTTCCTAAGATTTAAGGAACTTTTTGTTCTACTTCACAGAGATGTATTTCGATAGAGGCAATTTTTATGACTTCGCGTCCCTTGGTGAGTATGCTATACATGTTATTTATTGCTTTAGTTTTAGATTTTTCTATAAATGGTCCCTTTGTAGTTTGTGGAATTCTATTTTGTTTATTGCAATAATTTTGAAACCTAGATTGGATGAGCTGGCCTGACTTGAAAACCAGTAAACCCTTTAATTTGGTTTAGGTTAACATTCTAGTCCTTCCTGATAAAATGCTTGGTGAATTGTTTTGACCAGTGATGAAACTGGTCACTGAAGAGGAAGCACAATGATCAATGTTCTGGGCTTCCAATTTAACTTCTGAATAAAAAGGTTGAACTTATACTGGTTCAGTGTTCCAAACGCGTGCTGTGTTATTTTCTGGAGAAATCTGTTCCCAACTAAGCTATCAATTCTTTACTCCTTGTTTTATAAACATTAGAAAAAAAGTATATACCATGCATGTTCTTTTATCTATTTTTAAAATTTTCATGTACTTTTGCATACTTTTATTTGCTATCAACAATTGTGTTATTAATTATCAATGCTATCTGATTGCTTGTACCTCCCGTTGCTCTCTGCTCAAGACCTTGTAAACAGCCATATTTGTACCCACACAATAATTCATTTGATTTCAGACATGATTCTGGCTTCTCTTTCTTGCAGTACGTGAATTGGATGTTCCTGGAGAAATATATGAAAGAAAGACGTATCCGTTTGAGTTTTCCACAGTTGAAATGCCGTATGAGACATATAATGGGGTGAATGTGAGGCTCAGGTATGCCCCACTTATGTAGTCTTAAAATATGGAAGTTCCATATTATCTTCATATCCTTTCTGTTGTTTATTTCAAGGGGTGTTTTGTGGACAATCTGCTGCTAGTTTTCCTTCTCAAATCATTTCCACTTCAACGTAAGCAGTTTCGAAAGTGGTTTTAGATTCCCTCCTTGATGCATTCTGTGCCCCTCTCATGGAGGTTGAATTGCTGTTTTCCTAATCCAATTGCACTAGTCCTTTTTTTGAAAATTAAATATGGAATTAGTGAGAAACACGTAGCTCCTTGCATTGTTTTATACATCAAGGCTCAAATCCATATGTAGCATAACTTTATTTAACAATAAAAGGCTGCAGTTGATTACTTATCTCTACTATTGAAGCCAAAAGCAATTGAACATATCATCACAATCTTGTATCTTTGCATCACTGGCTTCTTGATCATAACGGTATCTCTATCACGCTGTTGGCTTTTCATGTCTCTTTACCGTTAATTTTTGTCGTTTTTGAAGTTCAGCCTGTGCAGTAATAGCTGTTGTTTCCTGTTCATCCTATTGTTCATCTATACTGTTTTAATGTACAAAGGAATTTTTTTCCCTTTTTTTTTCCTCACAATTACCAGTTCAATTTTATAGTGTATACACTCAATAGTATAGAGGGAAGAGTGATAAATGTGGAGTTGCCAAAGGAGCAGTAGAGGAAGATTAGATTAGGAATAATCACTTGCATAGCACTCAGTATGGAAATCTAAAATAACTAGATTTTATGAAATGGAATAGGTAAATGATGTTAAAATAGTTAACTCATGTCACAATAGCATTTGCCTTTTACAGGTATGTTCTGAAAGTGACTGTCACCCGTGCTTATGCAGGAAGCATAATTGAATACCAGGACTTCGTGGTAATTTTTAAGAAATGTACCACCTTTCTTTCATGTGCACACGCACACGATGTTTGATGCTTATCAGTATATTTTTCATATTTTTTGGCTTGTATTTTGCAAATGGGACAAATCAAGTTGCATTTTCTTGTTACTTTATGAACTTGTCTGTATAGCAGACTGCATTTTTGGGAACTGAATGGATATGTTGTTCTCACATATTTTAACCTAAATGGTTTTCTAATAGTTGCACCATGTTTAATTCAGTACAGGGTTAATTCTTGCACATGGTTCTCTTGCCTTTGTTATCAACATTTCTTATGTTTACCTTTGTTGAATTGTTATGTATCAGGTTAGCAACTATTCTCCCCCTCCACCAATTAACAACAGCATAAAGGTAAGTGAAAAATTCTACTATAAGTTCCTGGCATCTCAGCTGGAGTGTTGTCTCAACACTTTGTGAGGCTCTGGTAGTTTTAGTGGGGAACTCCTTAATGTACAAAGTAATGAATAGCAGCAAGCTAGCAATAGCCACTGTATACAATAACCAGATAGTTTTATGCTCTGTATGTCTAATTCACTGTAAGGTTGGCAATCTTTTGGTAATTCTAACTCATCATGTTCTTCCTAACAACCTGTGCAGATGGAAGTTGGCATTGAAGATTGCCTGCACATTGAGTTTGAATACAACAAAAGCAAGTAAGACAAGAAAGATTCTATGAATAGGCTTTTTGTCAATTTCTTTTTGTTTGTTATGTTCTTCTTTAGGCTCGAGTAATCCAAGTGTGGCAGGATAATGAGATCTGTAATTTGAAAATTCTTGTTCCTGTGGTTGCTGGATTATGTTGAACTGTGGCTTCTAATCAGCAAAGGAGCCTTTCCAGTTGAATGTGGCTAAACCATTGGGAGCTAAATTATTTAGCTGTAGACTTGATTGAAATTTCTGCTATGTTTTGACTCGTTGGAAATTAAATTATGCAGGTATCATCTAAAAGACGTGATTATCGGAAAGATATACTTTCTTCTAGTAAGAATTAAGATAAAAAATATGGATCTTGAGATCAGGCGTCGAGAATCAACAGGATCAGGGGCCAATACACATGTTGAGACAGAGACGCTAGCTAAATTTGAGTTGATGGATGGAGCTCCTGTCAGAGGTATGTTCAGCATTCCTCCTGAAATTTCTTGTAATCTAACCTACATAACCACCGAGACAGTATGATGAATGTAGCGCAAACTACTACACTAGATTTACAAATTATCTATGTGAAGAGTTAGTTGAAAGTCTTTTGGCCAATGTTTCGACCTTTTTCAAGTAAATACCGACCAAGTTTTTAAATAATCTTTTTTCCCCCCTTCAAATTTACATATATTTTGATGACTTTCTGATCTTTGAGTTGGGACATATCCTTGTTTTTGTGTTTTTCAAAGCAATCTCATACAAGCATATGAATATTGTTTCAGGTGAATCAATTCCTATCAGATTGTTTCTTAGCCCTTATGAACTGACACCGACACATCGCAACATTAACAACAAATTTAGTGTGAAGTATTATTTGAACCTTGTTCTGGTTGATGAAGAGGATCGTCGCTATTTTAAGCAACAGGAAATTACAATATTCAGGCTGCAGGAAAGTTCTTAATCATGTTTTGATACTCAAATATTGTTTTATCCATTGAAAAGATAATAAATGATCAACTGTGACACTTAGCCTTGAAATTGTTGGAGAGGGTCTTGTTCTGTTGACCGGTCTAGATTGGTGTTTATTCTTGCTTGGTCACTCCTTGGTGGAATTATGTACATGGGTCACATCTGGGTGGTGGAATACCTGTGTTTGCTTTCATGGTTTAATCATAAAAAAAAAAAAAAATTGTCCTTCTTTAGCCAACAACCATTGTCGACGTTGACAGAGCTTGGCTCCTGCACCTTATATAACATTTTTTGCCCCTTCCAGGGGATTATCGAGAACAATTTCTGTTTATCATCGGGCTTGATATTTTGTTTGGAAATTTCTCGAAGAGTGGTTACACTTTTGTGCTTATTTGTACAAGTCTATGAAACATGTACAAGTACGTTCGTGCTTACTCGTGTTGTCTGGCTTTACCATGTTCCGGTACAAGGCATTGTTCGCAACTCAGTGCTTAAACTTGTTGCTTCATAGTTGGGTTCAGTACTTGTTTTGTTTGGGAATCTGAAAATGTAAAGTAAAAATAGAGCTACATGATCATATAATAGTATCATAGGATATTAGCAGGGTTTAGGGTTTTGGGGCTGTCAGCAATTTCTTGCTCTATTAGTAACTGATGATTACTTTGATTGTATTCTTTGAAACACAAAAGAGGCTATGAAGTACTTATGTTCCGGTAAAGATGATGGGCTTTTTTTTATTATTCTTTTCTTGAAAAAAAAAAAAACCCAGATGCGTGCATTTCATTGAATGTGAGATTTAAAATTATTTTTCTTTCCTTCTCTCTTTTTTTTTCCTTCTAGTTTTTCCTTTTCAAGGAAAAAACAGAAAACATGTTCGTTAAGAATAGAGAAAGATAATTTCATTGAAAAAACAATTTAGGAAATATGTCTTACTATAATTATTATGAAAAAAAATCAAAACCATAATTTATAATAGTTTCTTTGATAATTTAATTATTAAATATTAATTTTATTTGGTTTAAATTAAAAATGATCATGGCAAGGTTACTACTTGTTAAATAAAAAAGCAAAGAAATTTTTTTATATATTTATAACAAAGAATAGATTTATGACACTAATTAAAAATGATATTATAAAAGAAATTAATTTTAATATTTTATATTTATAAAAAGCACTCGTATATAAAATAAAAATATTTTATTATTCATCATTCTAGTTTTTTCTTTTTTCATTTGAAAAATAATAAAAATCATATAAAAATAAACCATAGAGGACTTATAAAATATGTTTTTCAAACTCAGTTACAAATTTGAAAAACTAAAAACCTTCTCACATTAAAAAAAACTTCAATTTCTCTATTTTCTTACTCTGATTTTTTTAAAAAAATAAAATATTATTTTTCTTCTAAACAATATTTTGGCATGTATTTTCACAAGTGTTCTATTTCAATTTTATAGTGAGACTATATTAATTAGTAAAACACTAAAAAAGATGATGCTTTTTAGGTGCATTACTTCATAAAATATTATTTATTGTAATATTTTTTTTGATTTTTTTTCCTTTCTAAATCTATATTTTTTTATCATTTAACATTTAATTTATTGTGGTTTATTTTTTATATAGTTATTTCAATTTCATAATCAGTATTGCGGGTTAGGTGAGTTAGTATGATTGACTTGTTTTTTTTTAATTTTTTTTAATTTTATTCTTCAATAATGAGTTGTTTAAGAATTAAACTTTATGATTTGTTTTGATTTGCTTTTTATAAAGTTATGTTGGTCTCATGACTCAGATCATGGATTTTGTTAGTTGACTCGGCTGTCTTTTTTTATATTGATTTTTTTTCAATTTAATACTTTAATATTGGATCGATTGAAAATTAAAATTTCTAAATTGTTTTGATTTATTTTCAATTGGATTATTTTGATTTTATAATCCAAGTTGTGGGTTTAATAAATTAACCTAAATTTACTCGAATTTTTTTTAATTGATTTTTTAAAGTTGAATTGATTGAAAATTTAACTTCATAATTTATTTTATATTCAAATATTATCTTGCGAATAGAAATCATAAATTTAACATGTTAAATTAAACTGATACAAGTTGCCGTTTAAAAATAAAAATTTTAAAAAATTAATGCAACAAAACGAGTTAAGGAAGCTGCTGCGGAAGAGCTGAAAGCTTCTGTAAAATCTAAAGAACGGTATAACGATGAATTTGAAGCTGCAAGAATGGCAAAAACAATACAGTATAGGCCTGCACTTCTGTTTTGGGGGCAAAACACATCGCATGTATACCAAACCAAAGCATTTATTATCATCACAGCAACAAAGACAGCACACGAAAATCGTGTTATGTACACAGAATTAAATAAAAACCTAAGACCTTCTTGTTTCTCTATCTATCATCATCAATCCAGCGAAACAAGCTTGCCACTCCCCATGAATCATCTCTATGGACACACCCCCCCCTGTATAGGGAGGTAGAGGGTGGCTCATGGATCGATGAGGAAAATCTTTCCTTGGTAAAAAAAAATGCACACATTTCCACCTTAACTCCCTTTCTTTAAAAGCAAAACTACTACAACACAAGCAAAAAAGGCCTCAAACCAAGCTTCCTACGGACACACCCAATCAGCTGACCATTTTACAGAGAAGACATGAACAAAGCAAGCGGCCTTGGTAAGTAGGGGCAATGTGCTCTCTCACTGGTTCATCCAAACCGGATCACAATGCATGATATATCATCTTTACTCTTTCTTGCCAGTGCCTCAGTTGTCAAGCGCTTAGCTGCCGCTCTTGGATCCTTGATTGGTTTCACTAAATCAACTGCCTCCTGATTCTTCATGACCTGCAGAATATCACAGCAAACCAGTGGGTATACAGTAGTAATAGTTACTCTTAAATGTGGCATGACTCAGTATCATGGACGTTATGTGGAGTAGATTCAGGAACATAAAGTATTGCAGTTCCATTGCAATCCAGGACTCTCGTAACAGAAACCAAAGTAAACACGAGTGATTCAGCACATGCTTCTGCAATCCAACGACAAATATCTATATCCATATATATATGCTAGCGTACCACCAGCTAACTAGCTCATAATTTTCAGCCAAACAATTCAATAACAGAGAGGAAGCAAGCGGTATATGTTGTCGGAGTCAAGTTGCTGCATTTCTTACCACCATAAGTGAATTTTCATTAGTTTACAGTAATAAACACTCGGCTCTTACGTCATTCACAACTGGGAAAAGATCAGGGACAGAAGAATTTCAGTAGAAGGGCACACTGGTTTTGAGGACTCAAGTTCATGCTTAATGTATAAATTCAATAATAAAAGCAGCCCAACTACAAATTGAAATCAATCCCACCCTCGACATGCAGAAAGAAATTCCAAAAATACACTAAAATGGTCAGAATACACGGTAAAAGCTTCTCGATAAGTTTCTTAAAATTGGCAATTTTATTCTTAAATAAGCACAGCGTATCCAGTTGCTATCACAAGGATGCATACCTCAATATTAGAGTTCAATGTCAGCTAGGATTTAGTTTCATAGGATTTAGAGTTTGTAAGAGTTCTAATATTGTTTGAACTCTACAATATTAAGATTATTATCTATTAGAATTTTATCATTGTTAGGAGTTAGCTAATTGATTAGTTTTCATCTTAGTTGGATAAGAGTAAAAGTCTGTAAGGCTATATATATAGCCATCTTAAACATTCAGAATTACGAATAAGAAAACATATGAAAATAATAAAGTGAAAGTGTTAGCTGCTGTGTTTTTCTTAGAGCAAAACCAACATGAGTTTTGTTCAACATTACAGCAAGTGTTACAATAAGTGACTATAAGTATTATCATTTCACACACACTTGAAGAAAAAATTATGGAGTGGGATGCATGACAATGAAAAAATTAAAAAAACTACAAGTTATTAAGGTATTTTAATCACTGACCTTCCACAATCCGTCGCTCGCTAAGATAACAAAGTCCATAGTTGAGTCTATAGGCACATATCTTACATCAGGCTCTGAGCTTAAATGCGCTCTAAGGCTTTGATCCCCAAAAGCTCGTGCAACTGCAAGTTGGCCATTAACCCTGGGTACATCTCCTGAAGTAATTATTAGTTTGTTCAGTAAGAAGAATCACAGCAGAAAAGCAATTCTTTAAAGAAACTAGAATGGTGTGATAAGTTTATACTATGGAAATGGTAACCCAATTAACTATCTGCATTATAGTAGCTGAAGTAGTCTGCAGAAAGTTCCACCAAAAGACAGAGACTTGAAAGCCATCAAACGTGGGAAAAAAATGGCGATATGTTACCAGGAAAGGTTATGACAAAGCCACCCTGCTTCTCAATCCTTTTTCTTTCAGTGTGTGGCTCATGGTCCACTGTAAGTTGATTGGCGAAGCCTCCTACACACACAACAGCTCTAGAGTCACCAATGTTTGCGACCCATATGCCTTTGCCGTCGATAACAATTGCAGTGACAGCGGTAGAGCCCCCAGGGCCTAATTCCATGGAGTTCTCCAAAATGAAATGATTGGTGGAGCGATAAGCGTTCTTAATGGCAGTGGCAGGATCTTTCCAGAAATTGGGCTGCAAGTATCATCACAGGGAAAAAGATAAGAGCGAAAGGGTTGGTAATAACAATAGACATGGGACGGATGGAGGGAAGGACGGATGGACCTCGTCAAGGATGTTGTTGAAAAGATGATCTTTCAAATAACTAGGTACACGATTGCCAAGATGACCATCAAAGATGGCAAACAAACCAAGTTCATGATTCCTCTCTTTCCTGTATTCAGCGACATGGTAATCTTCCATGGCATGACCAGACTTGCCCTCGACCAAGTGGAAGCCATGGGACGATTTTTTAATGGAAGATTTACTTTTGCCTTTACCAGAAGAGTTTGGGGAGTATGAAGGATCGAGACAGGCACCACACTGCAATGAATCAATCACTGATCATCAAAATGTTTCTTTATTCCCATAACATCCCATCACAAAAGGCCAACAATCATTGTGGAATCGTGATCATACATCCATACATGTATGTGTGTGTTAACAGCTGATTGAGAAACTAAAAACAAAGAAAGAGAAGCTTTCCGGAAGGAATTCGATCGGTAAAATCCATAATACAAAGATGGGTTCAATTGATTGAAAGAATAACAAATAATAAATAAAGAAGAGGGAGCAGTATTTGATGGGATAAAAAGAAGTAGCTAGTAAAAGAGGGAGTGAAAAGGTAGATGATACGATACCATAAACTTGTGAAAGAGGCAGGTGGCGAAGTGAGAAGCACCTGCTTCTACTGCGACCGATTGTCTACTCATGTTATCTATACTTGTCTCTCTCAATCTCTGTCACTCAAGATTGATGATTTGATATGGTCATCTTCCTCCTGCTCCTAGTAAGACGAGCATCTCTTCTACAGATACATGCACGCGCATGTATGCAGCGAGGGAAAGAAAAGAAGAGGGGAAGGTTGGGCCTGAGATTCTTGTGCAAACAACTACCACAGAAATCCAATCCAAGACTCTGTCTGGATCAGGAGGAGTCAGAACGCAGCGACTCTTCGTTAATCCCCAGCGCTCAGATGAGGTCTGAAACCTGATAGATGGAAAGAAGAGAAGAGAGGAGGAATGGTTGCCCTTGTTTCTCTCGCGTTTACCAAAAGGAACCTAAATTTATTCTCCGTCAGTCCACCATGCGGGCGTCAAACAAAACAAACAGTTAAAAAGAGGATTGTCTTACTTACTATTGTCAGATAAACCATGTCCGAAAGACTAATAAGCTCCATACATACTTAATATCGAAATTTTACATAACATCATACGTCTTGTTCAAATAAAGACGGCAGCAGCAGCAGCTAGCAGCATTGCCTTTCACATCTCATCCTCTTTTCCCTTTTCATTTTAAAATACAAAAAAATAAAAAAAATAAAAAAAACTATGCGCTTGGTGAGTGCTTCATGGTTGCATTGCAGTTTCCTCCTGAGGGATGGTGTGCCGCACGCGGTTTCTCAATTGCTGATCTTTAATTGTTCTTTCTAACCACCGATCCATTCTATTTTACCCTCTCTGTACATCCTCTATTTCTAACCACCGTAATTTGAAGAGCGTGGGTGGGGCGATCCGTCCATAGTCCACCTCTTGAACTCACCTTTTTCGTTTTCTTCCTTTCCTTCCTTCCTCGAACCTTCCCACCACAATGACACCTTCCGTGCACCTCTCCCCACCCTGAAAGTACATTGAAACTGCAACTCGGAAACCTAAATTATTACCCCTTTTTTCTATTATTTATTCTCAGTTGACTTTGACTCTTCTGCTCCTTTCCATTCTACTTTGACCAACCTTCAATGTTCCCCTCTTTTTTCTTTTCTTTTTTTCTGTCTTCGAAGTGGGTGAGGTTTTTATTTGATATTTTTTATTTAAAAATATATTAAAATAATATTTTTTTTAATATTAACA
>Ga0325411_1004165_pt1 | contig 16274 bp, 11 predicted proteins | sample PopdelMetagenome_13_FD_206181 | JGI IMG/M metagenome (GOLD analysis project Ga0325411, IMG submission 206181) | Populus deltoides microbial communities from Bellville, Georgia, United States - Xylem-PdIQD-R4 | ecosystem: Host-associated > Plants > Phyllosphere > Stem > Wood/Secondary xylem...
TGCTTTATTCATATGCATTTCTAGATTCCTAATTGATTGTTCAAAATAACTTTGATATTTGCCTGGATTCTCCTCTCAAAATAGAAAAAGCCAACTTACAAAACAAAAGAGAATGCAACATGAATTTGTTGTTATTTATTCGTAAAAAAAAAAAAAAAACCATTGTTTTCTCTCCCTTCTATCTTCTACTTTATTTTTTTCTTTCCAAACCAGAAGTATTTTCTAGAGGTAAATTACTAATTTTTTATATGGAGGTTTTATTGTTGAAAATTAATTTTTTTTTTTACATAATTATTGTATATAATTGAGATCAAATTAAAAATAGAGTGCAATTATATTTAGAGTTAAGACTTTGTTAGGAAATATTCACCAACATAATTAATTTAACATGGAAATTAACATATTTAAAATCAATTGTGGATGAATAAAAAATTATTCTAAAAAAACATGTAATTGAAAAAGTTTTCAAATCCAAAAATTTTAATTTTACATTTAAATATTACAAGATTTTCAAATAATTTATATAGTGTTGGCTTGAAAAGTAAAAAATATACTAGCACCAGAGCTTATAAAGTGAAAAGGGTATAGGTAATATTGGCTTTGGATTAAAATTGAGGTACGCTAGACTCGAGCTAGGGTTTGGGTTAATTACAAAATATTTTTTTGTTCATAAAATTATTTTTTTATCGGGTTTAATACTTTGTTTAATTTGTGTTTTGGTTAATATTTTAAGTGTTTTTAATGTTTGATTTAATGTCTTAAACATTTTTAACATTAGACATTTATTAATTTCCTTATTAATAAATGTCTTTTTTATTAATTTTTATTTCTTGAGGCAAAAGTTACATTTCCTTATTAATTTTTTCAACAAAAAATATCTTTTTTATTAGTCGTATATTTTTTAAAAATAAAAAAATATCATAATCTAAAAACAAAGTTTCAAACAAAAATAAAAATAAAAATCAAGTTTTCATAATTTTTATTTGATTGTATTACAAAATAAAAAAAATAAAAATTAATTCAATAAAACTATATAAAAAAATTAACACTACACATATGCTCATATATAATTACTAACAAAATTATTTTAAATATAACCATAAAAATTGTAATCTTATTTGAAAAGCATGGTATAATCAAGTTATTTTTTAGATAACATTGCAGTTATTAATTTAAAAATATTTTTTTAAATTAAAAAATATATATTTCTAGTCTAGAAAATCAGGCTCACATATGTGGCCTCTTAAATGTATTGCCAAGATGCAAGCATCTCGAATTTATCTATTTTTAAAACCTTAATAACTTCATTTCCAACCCCAAGACACAATCACTTTAAAAATAAAAAATCAAACTGAATCTAAAAAGACTTTATAAACCTTAATTTATTTTTCTAATATGGTTACATTAAATAACCAGGGGGTCAAAATGGGTTACAACAAGATGATTCTTACATATTTTTCATGTGATACGTCTTTCTAATGATATATTTTCTAAGATATAAATTGAAAGGAATATGATGAAAATGATTCCTTATCTTTTGGCTATAAATTTCGTATTATATATGATGTTATATACAAGACTAAATGTATTTTATACTTTAAGTGTAACTAGTAAATACCAATCTAATCTAGATGAAGGTCACTGAAGGATAATTAAAAACATTCTTAAGTACTTAACAAGGTCTAAGAATGTCTTTTTGATCTATGAAAGAGATGAATTAGTAGTTCATGGTTATTTAGATGTTAGTCTTGAATTAGATATTGACGATAGGAAATCTATGGTAATATATGTTTTTACTTTATATAATGGTGTTGTGAGTTGGAAGAGTCCCAAATAAGAGAGCATAATAGATTCTATATTTGAATTTGAGTTGTAAAACCTAACAAAAAAATAGTATTAGGCTGGCTTATGCTAGGAAAGAATTAAAGGAAACAAATTGGCCTAATCTAGGTGGAAACTGTAGGGGGGAACCGACCTACTCTAGGTAGGAATTGTGGGAGAGGTAACCAACCCTAAGATAACCCAAAAGAGAGATAAGAACAAGCATGACCAACTCTCAAACACCCCATCTCATTTAAGAGGGGTATAAATGCACAAGTGGAAAAAAAGATGACTTTTGCTTTCTCCCAAAATCGATTGCAGCCCTAGCTGCAACAACCCCTCTCTCACAAATGAAAAACCTACCTAAACCCAGTTACATGTTGTCTTCCTTGATTGTTTGAGTAAAGGGAGAGTTAGAGAAAAGAGAGGTGACTGAAACCATGGAAGAAGAGGGAGCTTAGAGGGTCGGCTGGTGCAACAGGAAAAGACTAGAAGAAAATTGAGAGGAAAAGAAGAACAAAATCATCAAAACCTTCCCTAGAGTTTTTAAAAATGTGAGGTAAGAGAAGTATCATTTCCTTGGCTGGTTGTTACCTCGTGATTTTGGACAAAAGAGAGGGAGAAAACTCAAAATAGAAGATTAGGGTTCTTACACATTAACTCAAAGAATTAACTACTAAATGAAAAGATCTAAGTAGAATAAGGAATGGAAGAACACAAGTGTAGACCCTTTACAAAAGAAATATGAATGTATATGAATGATTTTGAGTGTATAAGTCTAAGGGAGGGCCGACCAAATTGAAAGGATGGGTGGAATGTGAAATGAAATGATGAAATGCATGGATTATGATCTTGTTAAACTCCTAGAAACATGTTTGAGCTAAAATAGAATTCATGTTTATGTTAATGTCTTGATTTTTCATATATGATTGGTGAACTTGTGAGGAAGTGAAATGAAGTAATGGAATGTGCAAAATTATGATCTTTTTAGGCCCTTAGAGACATGTTTGAGCTGAAACAGAAACCATACTATGTTAATGCTTTGATTTTGTTATATGATTGATGAATTTTCATGGTTATGAACCAAGTGAATAAAGGTGTGATTATAACATGTTGTTGTGAATATATCTGTGATAGAAATGATGAATTGCATCTGTAAATTAGGGGGGAAATGGACAACAATATCCGTCCAAAGGAAAAGGAGGGAAACCATGAAGGAAACTTTGTATGGTGAACACCCTTAGAGAAATAAGACATAGGATAGAAATGAAACTCTTGTGTAATATGAATTGACTATTAATTATGTTGATGAATTGATATGATAGAATTGAAAAAATAGAATGTATGATTGTGGCAACATTATGTTTTAGCCTTGAAATGATGGTTAGGAGAACCTTTGCAAAATATACATGTTAAGACTTGGTTATGTGTTGCTTAATAACCTTGTGATAAATTAGATGTGATTTGGTAACAGTCTATGTCTAACTAGGTTGGGGTATGTTATAAGGGGGAAAGCCTTAGTGTAGACCCTACGCTTAGCCTAGGGAAAAAGTAAAGCAAGAAATGACTCGATCATCGTTGACGTTTTCTGAGTCAGTAGCAACTCAGTTTCATTGATAATTCTGAGTCAGTAATGAATTCGTTTTCATTGATAATTTTTTAGTCGGCAACAACTCAGTTTTTGTTGATAATTTCTGAGTCAACAATGAATTGTGTTCGCTGATGATTCCATGCGTCAACTGTAAATTCATTTTCGTTGACGATTTCTGAATCGGCAGTGACCTAGTTTTCATTGATGATTTTTGTGTCACTAGCGACCCAGTTTTTTGTGACGATTTTTGTATCACAAATGACTTAATTTTCATTGATGATTTTTGTGTCATTAGTGACTTATTTTTTATTGATGATTTTTGTGTCACCAGCGACCTAGTTTTTCGCTGACGATTTCTGTGTCACCAGCGACCTAGTTTTCACTGACAATTTCTGTGTCATCAGTGACCCAGTTTTCACTGATGATTTTCTATGACAGTAATGACTTAGTTTCATTAACGAATTCCATGTCAGAAATGAGTTAATATTTGTGATAATTTCATCTTACCTAAACCACTATGAGACTTAAGAATTAAACACTAGAATTCTTGGGGATAACCTACATAAAAATTTAAGAGAAATGTCTAAATGTGATGACTTTTATTATATGATTATATGACATGAGGAACACTTGCATGTGAATAGGTGTGTTCTTGGAACCGGGCCTTCGACCGAACGAGGACACTTCACGAGAGGAACATGTAAGTGGTCGGGTTTGGATATTATGATTAGCTCTGGCTAATAGCATCCGAGATGGATGATCGGGTTTGGATATTGTGATTAGCTCCGGCTAATGACATCCGAGATGGATGATCGAGTTGGGTATTACGACTTAGCTTCAGCTAGTGACATCCGAATTGGATGATCAGGTTTGAGTAACGTGATTGCCCATGGTTAGTGGTGTCTATAAAGGATGACCGGGGTAAAGTGAAGTAATATAACCACAACCAATGTATTAACCACGATCCCTACAACTCTTATAGAGAGTTTGTGACGTGTGAGTAAGGATAATACAATTAACGAAATAATAAGGGTTGTATTATGCATGTAAGAAGAACAGGGAAAGAATATACTCACTTAGATTATTAACGAAAAGTAATGATAATATTATTTTAAATATTTATTATCATGTTTAGATTATTTATAATTCTTGTATCCATTTTGCATTGTAACAAGGACGTCACACAATCAAGGTGCATAGGAATTCCGTTCCACGGATCCATATGTTTTGATATGAACTATGTATCTGCATGTTTTAGATGCTATGTATTTTGTATAAACAATTGTACTAGTTGTGAAATCATCGTTCATCACTTTTGTAGAGACTTGTATTAATAACTAAATAGAACACGAATATGGATTTATGAATATGTAAATATAATGTTATAGATATATATATGGGGTATTCTTTTTTATTTGGATGTTGAATTATGAAATCATATGAGTATTGCACTATACCAATGGATGTATCCTATTTGTTAAATCCCTGAATACTGTTGTGAGAAACATCGATAACATGATGACATACAAAAAAAAATTTACCATAAACTTTTCTCTTTTTGAATAAATATCGGATTATGAAATGATAAGAAATCTTGAGCCATTACATGAGTACATCTCTGCATTTAAGGGGATAAAAGAGATTATTTGGATAATAATAAAAGGATCATTGTTGAACTAAGTGTAGTTCTTAATATTGTTGAACTAGTAGCTCTGTATGTGATAACAATAGAATCATTGCATGGGTATAGAAACCAAGGTCTCATCAATGATCCAAACATGTACTTAGGCAATTCCATTTGATTATGAGAATCATAAAAATAAAAGATTGAAAGATAGAGTGAGTACCACTAATGAGAATCTTATAGATCCTCTTACTAAGTCATTGTTCTAGCAGAAGCATTATCATCATATAGAATGATATGGTATTAGATAAATACGTGATTGTCTTTAATGTAAGTGGGAGATTGTTAGTGAATATGCCTTGTAGCCAATTGATTGGTTACATATGGAACTAACTTTGTTCAAGTGAAAACATATTTATTATTAATAAATGCATTCTTTATCTTTAATATTTATTTATATTTGATTAGTGAATCTAATGTATGATTAATAAATCTATAGTAAAGATAAATTTCGTGGAAAAAATATTTTACAAAGAAGATTACAAAGTTGTTATAATTATAATATTTCTATAACATCAAATCATTATTCCTAAATATTCATGTCTAATACTTTATTAAGACTAAATATTAATTAAAGTCACATTATTGGTTCACTCAAGGCATAGTGATCCCTTTCTTCTAAAAGGGTTTTAAGAGATTTCTCATTATTGGTTCAGGTGAATTACTGTTAAAGGTTGAACATTTAGACAACTTATGGTTTTCGACAACCTAGCCTTGAAGAAGTTAATCAAACCTAAAAAAAAAGACTTAATCTTCAAATGTCGCATAGACCTTAAATGACATTAGATTGTTTAAGGGGATTATTGTTGTGTTTATATGCTTTGGGAAACTCAATGTTAAATGATCTAGTGTTTTGTAGTTATCTATTTCAAAGAGGTGCTTGGGAAAACATATTTGCGATAGTTGTAATTGGGTTATTTGGTGATGTAGAGTAGGCATGATAAGGTAGATAAATGGCATTAGTCATGTCATTCTGAGTGAATTAGGGCCAAAAAGTCTCCCAAAATCATTTTTATATCTTTTTGGTTGATAATTATAATCTACCGTGTGATGCACTTATAATTTTTTTTTCTTATTGAAATCTCCTTATTTCTTGAAACGAGATTTAGTTGTTTTGTTTACTCAATCAATTTTAATGGTCTTCTTTACTTGTTCAGCCATGAATATAATCTTAACAGAACTATAAAATAGACTATTGAAAGTGTTGATGAAAAGAGAAACCAATTCTTTTTTCAAGAGATATGGTTGAATACGAGTTACAATTATTTCACTAATTCCTATCTTTTCTTCTTCATCACCTATAAGTTTCTTCTTCCAAGTTAATCTTATATTGACATATGAATGCCTCAACCATATCTTTCAATTTCTTGATTTTACTTCCATCAAAGATCATGTACAATGAAAAAACAATGTGACTTAAACTTGCATGAAAGAAATAAATAAGGAGCTTGTCATCCTTGATTACTTCTATCATTTTACTATAATAAATTTTCAAATGGGTTTCCAGGAATTCAAATTCTATATACTTGATGAAATCTGACACCTTGAATTTTTAAGGAATAACTATGTCTGAAGCTAAGCACATCTTTGATGCTCTTATAGAATTGTACAATCATGCCTTTGATCTCTTTTAGATGTTCTTTAATTGTCAAGAACTTCTTGGCCTCTAACTATTCTTTAGGCTTGTCATTATTAACTTCTTTTTATAGTAGGCTCTAGAGTGGGGGTGATTCTTTCTTGTGGCAATATAAAAAAAAGATAAGGCTGAATAGTTCCAACAAAAGTTATTAACCCAGGTTGGCTAACATATTGGTCTTAAAAAGGCCCATTATTGCTTGGGTAAACAAACCTTAAAAGGTAAACCCAATGCTTATAAGGTACAAAAAGTTTAGATCGAGGTAAGTTATCAACTCGGGTTGGCTAACATATTGCTCTTACAAGGGTCCTTTATTGCTCGAGTAAACAAACCTTAAAAGGTAAACCCGATGCTTATAAAGTACAAATAGTTTAGACTGAGGTAATGCCACATCGGCTACTAGTCATAACCAAGTAGACTTTCAACGAGCATATGAGCTTTCATGCTTCCCGGGTAAATCCATATTGGGACATAACTAATCCCTAATGCTAACCTAAAACTATACATATGTAAATGAAAGTGACATGAATGAGTGCATGGTCATAAGTCCATATCAAACCCAATATGCATAATAATAAAATGAAAAAAAAACAAGAGCACAAAAATAAACAAACAAATCACACAATATAGGCAATTATATAAAAATAAAACGGACAACAAACACATTATTTATAAATAAGCTAACAAAACCTAGCCCTTACTAATTTACTAGTGACTTATCATTCAGTCATAGAGAATATATCAGTGAACTAAGGGTAAAATAGAAAAATAAAAGTCACCACATAGTTTTATGATAACCAAAAACCCTAAATGGTCTTCATAATTTTAGGTAAAAGACTAGTTATGTAATAAGAAAGATGACAATCACCCTAAAAATCCTATCCAAGTTGTATTATTGCTTGATTTTTTTTTTATTATAAAGATACCAATTATGTCATTGCTAAAGTTTGCCTAAATTAATACTAATGCTAATACATTTATTTAGGACTTAGTCTTAACAATAAGCCAATCTTCACTTCCAAAATGCAAACATTAGACTTGAGAGGATGATGAATGATAAATTAGGCTTTAAGCCTATTTTCTTGATTATGTCCAAAATGTTCCAAGGCCTCCACTTATTGTCATCATGCCTTTTTTAAAAGAAAAAATCATTTTTTTATTAATTGGAAAATGGGGTAATATACAAAATGATTCGTTAGAAAGCCATGCCTTGAAAACTCAATCATATCGAGTAATTATCTCAAGACAATCATAACATATCGAAGGTATATAATTACTTGACTTCTGGTGATGTCATGTTTTTTCTTGTTTTTGCTATGAGTTTATTAGCTTTTTTTGCTATGAGATGCAGATGCTTCATATCCTTTATTTAGAAATTCTTTTATATGTTAGTCTATAAACTTTTATTGAGTATAACTTACCATCATAATTATCTTGTCATGCATCTTTTTAAATCTTATCCATATCTGGCTTGCTCAATGTTATTATAGGAAGGCAACTTAAAAGAAGGTTTTAGTCATTATAAGTGGGTAGGTTGGCTAACATATTGGTCTCAAAAGAGTCCCTCATCGCTCAGGTAAATAAATCTTAAAAGTTCAACCCAGTGCCTACAAGGTAAAAATTGTATAGACCAAGGTAATGCCACATTGGCTACTAATCATGACCAAGTATACTTTCAACAAGAATATGAGATTTCATGCGTGTTAGCCTGGGTACAACCATATTGGGACATAACTAATCCATCATGCTAACATAAAACTATGCATATGTAAATGAAAGTGACATGAGTGAGTGTATGAGCATAAGTTCATATCTAACCCAATATGCATAATATAAAAATAAAAAAAAGATAAAATAAATAAGAGCACAAAAACAAACAAACAAACAAATCACATAATATAAGCAATCATATGAAAACAAATAGCACAACAAGCATATTATTTTTAAATAAAATAACAAAACCTAGCCCTTACTAAGTCCTTAGTGGAGTTGTTATTCTATCATGGGGGATATCTCAGCAAACTAAGGGTAAAATAAAAAAACAGAATTCGTCACCTAGTTTTATTATAACTAGGAACCCTAATTGGTCTTTAGAATTCTAAGTAAAAGGCTAGCTATGTACTAGAAAAAATAACAGTCACCTTACACATCCTTTATAAAGTAACAAAACAGATTGATTTGATGGTAGATTAGGGTTGTTATAGGGTGAAAGCTAGAGGAAATAGGAGTGGCAATAAAGATGATAGTGGTGACTATTTGGTCAACTTGGAAGAGAGATAGGATATGTGGTTATGGTGGGGAAGAGAAAATGACAATTGGGCTTGCCTACTAAAAGTGGTGATTTGCTAATTAATGAAGCTGTGTTGATATGGTGGTCTGTGGAAAAGGTGTGTTGGTGGTCGACAATTGAAAGGTATGAGAAGAATGAGAAAAATAAGGGATATCATGTTTTGTTTTACCAAATGGATTATTTTTTCAAGGATAATTAAATTTTTTTTATTCTCTTAAGGATTTTTCTTCTAGTTTTTCTATATTTTCTCTCTTTGATTTCTCTCATTGTTATCTCGTAAATTTTTTATGTCTCTTGTTTTTCTTAATGTATTCTTTCATCCTTTTTTTCCTTTGACTACTTGGTCTATTTATAGATTCTTCCTTGCTCATCTTTTCACCTATTTTGATTAGTTATCTCCTTAACTCTTGGACTTGGAGTTATTTTGGAGAGGAAGTCAAACTCTTGTTATTTATTTTGGTCCCTAATTCTTTCCTTACTTACCGTTTCACTTCATAATTTGTTTTTTTTTCAATTTTTGATTTCTTTCTCAATATGTTGGAAATAGAGTTCAAAATGGGTTATTGCAGCTATTATGCAAAAAGAACTTTTATTGAGACAACAATAAAGTTAAGAGAGAATAATTGTTGTAATATTGTGATCACACAAATTAATTATCCTAACTTAAACAAACAAGATAGTACAGAGCAAGTAAGAGGTCTTTATGTTAAATGATTCAAAGTTGAGGGGTTAAGATTATCTAAGTTATGCTAGGGTAAATGAAATAAAGTAATCAAACTAAATTAAATTAACTGAAACTTATTAAGACAAAAACCTTGGTCTCAAGTAAACATCCATCGATGAAAATCAAAACTGATCATTGAAATGATACGTCAATTTATATTCTAAGTATTTATCATTCTTTAATATTAGTCAGTTAACAAATCCACAGTATAACTAACCCTAAACATTAAGCAACCACATCATCTGCACTAGTAATTTAATTCAATGGCAGCCTTAAGAACTATAAAAGTTGATAAATCTAGATAACATAATTGTTTGTAGTCTATGTTTGATTTAATTGAATATTTTTTCTAAGATTAACAATATAGATTCGCTATAATTATTAAATTTAGTTGCTTCACAAGTTAAATATCACAACTCTAGTTTTGATTAAAAAAAAAAAACTTAGCAATAGATTGGTTAAAATAATAACTTAGATTCCGCTCTAACAATCAAGCTAAACCATCATAGGAAATAAGCATAGGAAAACATGCATACTTACCATATAAACTAAAAAGAAAAGATAAAATAAATCTCATATTTTTGAAATTTGAAGGCTTATGTATCCTTTTAACAAAGAAAAATAACTTAGTCTTGCATGACTATTGAAAAACTAAGGAAGAGAAAAAATGAAATATAATTTCGGGTGTAGAAAAAAGGTGAGAGTTTCTTTCTTATTTTTGGTTGCCTCCCTCTTTTCCTATCTTTCTTTCCTTTTATCTGATGGAAAACCCATATCCCCACATTCCTACTAGTCTGTTTATATCCTTTTTCTTGGTTTAGATTCTTTTTTCTTCAAAAGATACCTCAAAGTTGCATGGTTAGTAAAAACCACAACTTTTATACCAAGTAAATAGGACCTGAATTTTTCTAGAGCAAACAGCACTGCAAAAGGTTCTTTTTCAGTTGTATGGTTATTGCATTGTGCTTCGTCCAATATATGGGAAGCATAGATGATAACATGCAAATTCTTCCCTATTCTTTGCCCAAGTACAACCCATACTGTGTAGTCATTCGCATCGCATATTATCACGAAAGGTTCATCCCAATTCGGTGGTTACTTGATGGAGGCAAATGTGACACGCCTCTTAAATTCATTATGGACATCTCTACATGCTTGCTCAAACATGAAATCCACTTCTTTGACTAATAATTTGCACAAGGGTGTTGTAATCTTCGAGAAATATTTGATAAAGCATCGATAAAAACCTACATGACCAAGAAAAGAACGAACCTATCTTACACATGAGGGGTAAGGCAATGATGAAATAACATCTATTTTAGCATTATCAACCTCTAAACCACATGAAAACACAACATGCCCAAGAACTATTCCTTGTTCTACCATAGAATAACACTTTTTATAGTTTAAGACAAGGTTAGTTTCAATACATCTTTTTAAGACTAAAGATAAGTTTTCTAAACACTTATCAAAAGAATCACCATATACACCATGAAATCATTTATAAAAACCTCAATTATTCTTTCAACATAGTAAAAAACAATATTCATCATGTATCTTTGAAACGTTTTGGGTGCATTGCATAAACCAAAGGGCACTTTCCTATATGTATATATATCAAATGGACATGTTAAGGTAGCCTTTTCTTGATCTTCAAGATTAATAACAATATGATTATATCCATCAAGAAAGCAATAAAAGACTTACTTGCTAGGTGTTCAAGCATTTGGTCCATGAATGGTAATGAGAAGTGATCTTTACATGTAGCAAGATTGAGCTTTCCATAATCAACACACATTCTCCAACCACTTGAGATACAAGTAGAAATGAGTTCATCATCTTTGTTCTTTACCATTTTGATTCTGGTCTTTTTGGGTGGCGTCACCCATTTACTATCCGTTATGGGGTAAATGAATCTTGCATCCAATAGTTTCAAAATTTCAGCTTTCACTTCCTCTATCATAGGTGGATTTAGCCTCCTTTGCATTTTCCTAATTGGTTTTGTATTATCCTCTAATATTATATGATGCATACACATTGAAGGACTAATGCCCTTGATATTGACTAAAATCCAACTGATGGTTGTTTTGTGATCGCGTAACAATTTCACAAACCTTTTCTCTTGCATATTTGTCAAACCTTTTGCTATGATAACAGAGAGTGTATTGTTATCGCCAATGAATACATACTTTAAATTATCGGAAAAATGTTTCAATTCTAACCTGAGTGCCTATAAAATAGATGGAAAACTTTTTATGTGAAAGTAGTAAGTCAACAAAAACATTACCATAAGGGGCGGTTTGCAAAGCCAAAGTTGATTCTTGCACATTTAGGAGAACATATATGTTCTCTATGTTATTTATCTCAGTAAAATCAATGTCATGTCTTAATACCATGCTTAATCCATCATTGTAATCGATATCAAGAACTTGTTTCACACACTCATCAATTTGGTCATGATATGTGATAGAGTAAACATTGTTGTAAGGATATTTCATTACATTATAAAAGTTAAATCCAATTACTTCATCTCCTACTTCTACATACAAAGTATCCTTACCATAATCAATTTTAGTGTTGGCAGTTTTCGAGAATAGTCTTCCAAATAAGATATGCATGTTGGTGTTTAAGGAATCATGTTCTATTAAGAATATAAAAGTCGTATGAAATAACTAAACTATCAATCTTGACTAGGACATCTTTTATCACACCACTAGATAAATAAAACTACGATTCACAACTTATATTACAACACTAGTTTTAATCAAAGGCTCAAGACTAAGAGAATTATAAACATGTTTAGGCATAACACTAATGGATGCACCTAAATTGTATAAGGCCTTTTAAAAGCTTGCATTACCAATAAAATTATAGTATAGTAAACGCACTTAAATCTTTTTGCTTTAAAGGGAAATTGTTTTGAACAACAATAGTTACAATTTCAACTATACTTACCATTTCGTAGCCTTTTAGCTTGTAAGCTCTTTGGTAGTACACAGATCCTTCAAGAATTTGGCATATTTGAGAATTTTCTTGATAGCATCAATCAAATAAATGTTGAGTTTCACTTTCTTGAAAACCTCTAAAATCTCTTTTTCTTTGTCCTCTTTCTTAGACCTAGAAGAATTCAAGGGAAAAGAAGGATTTAAAAAAAACTGAAATTCATTGAGTTATGACTTGCCTTTGGAGTATTGATGGTTATTTTGGTTTGTAAAGGAGTAAGTTGTTTCTTCTTTATGCTCATTTTAATTTTTATCTCATCTTCTTCCTCCATCTCAATTTGTTTCGATCTTTGCTCTTCATGTTCTTTTTCACATTGCAGTGTGATGGCAATAACATTAACTTTTGGATTCAATGCTTATGAGGGTAATTTCCTGCTGACTTATGCTTCTAATTTCCCTACACTTGAAGCTACTTGCCCCATTTGCTTCTCTAAGTTATGAATACTTGACCTTGTTTTATGTTGTAAAGACATGAAATTTTGTTGTAAAGTCATTATGTTAGAAGCTAAGGTTTTCATCGTCTCACAAAGATCATCACTTGATGATCCTATATAATTGAAATTTGTAAGTGCAGGGGGCTATCTCGCTTGATAATTCTATTGGGGCTAAAATCCATGAGGTGGAACTATCAGCTTTAATTGTCTTGTTAAGGTAGGTTCCTATAGTGTAAGTTTAGGTGATCTCTCCATCCGGGATTGTACGTGTTAGTAAGGGGATCATATTTATGCTAGGGCTGGCCATTGAATGTTCCATCAACTGTATTAACTTATTTAATGTAGTCTTCTTACATTGTTGGACACATATCCAAAGTATGGTCTTGTAACGAGCATATGCTGCAAACTTTCACTTATTGTACATTTCCACAAGCCAAAGAACACACAAAAGAAGTAAAATCATTTACTTTATTCTCAAGGTTAATAATACTTACCTCATTTGCTTAGGAAGTCTCCACGTGTGCCAAATTATTTCGAGTTGGATGTCATATTTTAGATCAATTGACATGTAGCCTCGAGTGTTTTATCTACCAATGCTACTCCATTTACCTCATCAATGATACTTCAGTCAGTAGGCATTAGCCTTTCCTAGAAGTATTCAATAAGTAGTTGAATGGGTATTTAATAATAAGGACATTGAATGCACAATTGCTCAAATCTTTGTCAATATTCGGAGAGTGTTTCCCCATGAGATTGCTAAATCCCACATATTTATTTTCTTGTGTTGGAAACTAGAGAGGCTGGGAAATACTTCTCAAGGAAAATCTTCTTCATGACATTCCAAGTTCTAATGGAACCAGAAAGAATGGAGAAAAGCCATACTTTTGTTGCTCTTTTTAAAAAGAAAGGGAAAACTTTCAATTTAACTTGTTCTTCACTAACTCCATTCGATTTCATGCCAGCATAAACCATGTGGAATTCCTTGACATGAGTATAAGGGTCTTCCCTGAAAACTGCACTAAAATTTATTGCGATGTTGCAGTCACACAAATTAATTACCCTAACTTAAACAAATAAGATAGTATAAAACAAGCAAGCAATTGATCCCACGAGGAAGTTTTAGTTTAGGTCTTTATACTAAATGATTCAAAGTTGAGGGGTCGAGATTATCGAAACTATGCTAAGGTAAATGAAATAAAGTAATCAAACTAAATTAAATAAACCAAAACTTATTATGAGAAAAACTTTGGTCTTAAGTAAACATCCATTGAAGGAAATCAAAATTGATCATTGAAACGGTACGTTGATTTATATTTTAAGTATTTATATTTCCTTAATATTAGTCAATTAATAGATTCATGATATAACTAACCCTAGCCATTAAACAACAACAACGTCCACACTAGTAATTTAATTCAATATCAACTTTAAGAACTCAATAGGTTGATAAATCTAAACAACATAATTGTATGTAGTCTATGTTTGATTTAATTCAATGTTTTTCCTAAGATTAACAATATAGATTGACCATAATTATAAAACCTAGTCACTTCACAAGTTAAATATCACAACTCTGGTTTTGATAGAAAACTTAACAATAGATTGGTTAGAATAATAACTTAGAGTTCGCTCTAACAATCAAACTAAACAATCATAGGAAATCAGCATAGGAACACATTCATACTCATCATATAAACTGAAAAGAAAAGATAAAATAGATCTCAGAGTTTTTAAAATCCAAAGGCTTCTGTATCCTTTCAACCAAGAAAAATAACTTAGGTTTGCATGACTATCAAAAAACTAAGGAAGAAAAAAGATGGAAACATAATTTCAGGTGTAGATAAAAAGGTGAGAGTTTCTTTCTTCTTTTTAACTGCCTCCTTCTTTTCCTATCTCTCTTTCCTTTTATCTGATGGAAAACCTTAATCCCCACATTTCTACTAGTCTTTTTGTATCCTTTAAAAAAATTAAGAGTCCTTTACAAAGTAGACAATCTATATTTAATTAGTACAATAACTCTTTCCTATAAAAAAGAAAAAATAGTCTTGCATAAAATCTTCAAGATTTGACTTTGGACTTAGTGACATTAATTTACCCAAATAAAGACCTTTTCCATATTAATAAATAATTGACATGATAGTTTGGATGTTTGGGAAGTAAGTTGGACTTGTTTCTTCACAAAACCTATCTACTCGTAGAATTTATGGGTTATCTTGAAAAACTCATATCTCTCTCATATGAGCTTTTTTTCTTATGAAATGTGGTAGGTTGATATATCTTTGAGTCAGGAATCTAACAAAATTGAGTTTGCATAAATGGACTTCTCTAACTCAGGATATTCAAGTCAGAATGGCCTAAAGTCAAAACTAGTAGAATGCGAGACTTATTGACACGATCAAAGAGTTGATGTCTTATCCCAAGTGTAGGAGTGTCACGGTAATAAATAACCCAGCAAGACCGGGGTCGAACCACAGAGAGGTTAATTGTATAAATTATAATTAATAAAACAACAACAACAACAACAACAATAACAATAATAACAACAATAATAGTAACAATAATAGTAATAGTAATAATAATAATACTCAGTACGTGGTGTTGTTATACCTGAGAATGATCTAAAAGATCGGGTCACAAGTTTCCAGCCTATATACTGAGTTTATAAAAAGATCAAAGAGATATATTATATAATATAAACAGATTTCTGATGCGAATGAACAAGGCAAGACCAACAATGTCAGGATCCTTGATCAAACACAGAGCATACTTAAAGTACATAAATAATAATAATAATAATAATAATAATAATAATAATAATAATAGCAATATTAGTAGTAGTAGTATTAATAATAATGAAGAAGAATAGGAAGAAATTAATGAGAACTTTGAGATGGAAGATTAATGTAAAGATTAAACAATGATAAAAACAAATGTCAAGGTTAGAGGGTTCACTAATAGTATTAGATATAAGTAAAGTATAAACTCTTTATAAATTATCAACATAATCATATTAATCATCTTATTTACGTAACACCATACTTATAAATTTTATCAGGTATTCATGATGCTAACTTATGTTGACAACAAATCAA
>Ga0325411_1004168_pt1 | contig 16270 bp, 7 predicted proteins | sample PopdelMetagenome_13_FD_206181 | JGI IMG/M metagenome (GOLD analysis project Ga0325411, IMG submission 206181) | Populus deltoides microbial communities from Bellville, Georgia, United States - Xylem-PdIQD-R4 | ecosystem: Host-associated > Plants > Phyllosphere > Stem > Wood/Secondary xylem...
ATTGTTGCTGTTGCTTCGATGGAGTCTGTCTACAAATGTATCCATGTATTTTTGTTTCTTTCTTGATGGTTTAGTAATCGATCATGGAGGAGAGGAGGGCAATAATGTAAGATTTTACAGAGCGAGGGAGATATTTTTATTGATTGGTTTTGTGAATGGAAATAAAGGGAAACTCTGATGGGAAATAATGGTGATCTTTCTTTGGTTGTATGATGTGTGGTTTGCACAGAGCTCGTACAGGTAGATGCAGGTGGATTGATGAAGCGAGAGTGACAGGGAAAGAGAGAGGGAGGGGCAATTGAGGATTTATCAATTCAATGGAAAATTTTAAACAATAAAGTGCTCCTTGTCTCTAGCAATAGTAAATGCTAGATACTTTAAACTTGCCTTTAGATTTTTTAAAAAAAGTAAAAAAATTGTATATAAAACTTTTTTTTACGTATTTTTATAGTTAAAATAATTTTATGTATACATATAATTAAATAAATTAAGAATAAAGTGTGTTAATAAATAAATAAACATAAATAATAAATTAAAAAAATAAGAAATAGATGTAGATTAAAATATTTAATCTTGCACGAAATATTTACTCCGTTATATTTACTAAATTTTTTTATTAAAATGATTTTTTTATTCAATGAAATGATAATAGAAATAAATATACAAATTAAATTGATTGAATAAAATATAGAAACATTATGCAAGGTTGTATATATTAAAAATATTATTTAAAAATAATTTTTTATTTTCAAAAAGAAAATTCATCTATACAAAAGATAAAAAACAATTATAGATAAATCATAAAAACTCTTCAAAATTTAAATGCATAACAAAAGAAAATAATCATCATTTAAAATAGGCTCTCAAAATAAAATAATATAGAGAATAAATATTAATCTAAATATAAAAACACATTAGAGAAAAAAACCATATAAAAAATAATTTAAAATAAGAGTTAGAAAAAAAAAAGGAGCAAAGGTCTAGCGTTGCTGGACCTGGCAAGCCAACCTAGCTCATTTTATTAGGGCCTACGTAACTAGGCCCTTATTTATTCCACCCCAAATATTTTGAAAAAACAAATCAGACGACGCATCATCTGATTTTTCCAAATTTCAACTACTATGGTAGCTGGAAAATTGAGGCTTGCATTTTTTTAACTCAAAAACCTGCTTTTCAATCTATTTTTAACCCAAAACAACTTAGTAACCATGATAAACCTATCCATAACCTCAAAAGAACCAAAAAACCTTCTCAAAAACTAAAATCAACTCGAAATCAAATATCAAACTGAGCTCAGATCTATTGTTTTCACAAACTTTTTAAAAAAAACACTTAATATAAACTTTCCTCATCAAATAGAATCATTTGACACAAACATTGACTGTTTTGGTAACCTAAATCGGTATCAATAATATTTTTCTCTCTCTACTGGCAAAATTTGGTTACCTCTCTCTCAATCAAAGACTAAAAAATAACAAAAATAAACTTTTGTACCAAAATTGAATTTGAAAAAAATTGAGGCATCGAAAGCATATAATTTGTGTTATTTTTAAAGTTAAAGGATCAAAGTGTATATTTTTTGAAACTCCTAACACGCCACCCATGTTTGGCGACTTTTTCATTTCGATCCTTATTCTTCCAATTCCGCTATTGACTAAGAAATCAGAAGTAATTTGTCTTAAATTATGATCAAATTTTCTAAAATAAAACTTTGAGGACTAAGATAAATTGTCAATAAATGAACAATGTCATTTATGATATTTTTGTGAAGGGTGAATAATGTCGACTGCACAATATTCACCTCACACGTTTTAGTTTTTAAGTTAATGCAATTAACTAGTACTACTGTGTGTAAGATGTAAATAGAGCTAGGGACATTGAGTGTTCCTTTTTGATAACTTAGTGTGGCAATTTTACCCTTATTGGTTACGTTGCTATGTTGATGTTCTTAGTTTTTTAAAACAAAAGCTACCTAGAAATGGAGTCGTACTCTATTTTTTAAAAAAATATATTAAATAAAGTTTGTGTTCAAATACAATATTATTACAAATTGAAAACAATATAAGTGTTTTTATTTTGTTTCATGGTTAAACTTTAGTTTGGAAAAACAATTAAAATATGTTTTCTAAATTTTTCATCCATCTAAAAAATATGTTTCTCCCTTTTTTTTTTTTAGTTTAATGAATTTCTAAGGGCAAAAATGCCGAAAGACCTTTTCAAATACAATATTTTTATAAATTGGAGAAAGTTAAAGTGTTTCTTTATTTCTCCATAATAAAGCTTTAGGTTAAAAAAAACATTTAGAAGATTTTTTCCAAATATTTCGCCCATTAGAAAACAAGTTTCTTCCTTTTTTGAGTTTAATGAATTTTTTCAGGCAAAAATGCCATTAGACTTTTCAACTAATTATAAATATATCCTACATATATATTCTTATTTCTTTCAATTTTATGTCATAACTTCTATTCTCTTTGCATCATTTTATTCCTTACTAATCATATCTCCTAGTTATGGACAGAAAAGTTTTTAGATATCTCTTAAAAGGAAAGTTATGGAAAAGAGTCTTCATTAAACTCTTCCTTGTATAAGATAAAAGGTCTTCATTAAACTCTCCCTCGTATAAGATAATGAGTCTAAGATTGACAATATTGAATTCATAAAAATAGATAACTACCCATGTCTAGAGCTATCATAAAACTCCATAAAAAGTTTCTTTTTTATCATGAAAATATGCTACGCACTTCTCACTTGGTATTCCTTTAATACCTTGTAAATATGATGTAATACAAAAAAAAAAAAAAAGAGAAGATATGGGACATCGTCCTACCCTCAGCCCAGACCATTATTATTTTTAAATAGGCCTTTGATGGTTTCATAGACATAAAACATATTAAATATCTACATATTTAGTAAAAAATAAAAACCCTATGTTCTCTCTTGAAAGGAAAAAAATTTTCTTTCTTCTCTCTCTTTAACAAGATATTTTATTAAAGAGTACCTACTAATAGATCTTCAAATTGACCTATACAAATTTATTTAGAGGCCTAAAGCTCCTTGCTTTCTAGGAAATAAGCCTTCTATTGAGTTCAAATCATATCGGTTGATGGTTTGCATCCTATACCTAAATATGAAGATATTATTTAATTTTGACAAAAAATAGACAAGGCTGTCAATGGTTCCTTATTTGGCTTAGTGGGGATTTTAGATGATTATATTGTATCAAAAATCTTCTAGCATTTCCATTTGTTGTTGAAGTGTTTTTTTTTTAAGCTAGATAATGTAATTTGTAGTGGCAACACTAAGCCATATTAGGATAGACCTTTTCCATATGTTGAGGTTTATATGATCGTCTTGAAGTGGAAGTATCTCATTCTAAACATCTAAGGTGAATCAATTCTTTTTTTTTATAGAATTTCTTTTTGGTATGGACTAAAACTTTCTCCCACCATGCCTTTTAGAGCATTGCTAATTATTGACCAATGTATAATAGAGATATAATCTACATGGTCTTAGAAGTGAATATAATAGTTTGCATATCTTCAAGATACCATTTCTGAGTTTAAAGGGGATAAGTGAGCCTTGGTTTTTATTTTATTTTCTTGAAATCTTTAGTTTTTTTTATAAGGAAGATTTGGGAATTTATTGAAGAAGATGAAAAATGAGTATTAATTGAAGAATTGATTGATTAGTTACATCTTAATGTTATAGTTCTTTTAATCTCAAACGTCGAGTTTAAAGCAAGAAAATGTTTTATTTTGAAATTTATTAATCGATTGGTATGTTATATAGTGAAATATGGTTGACATTTTAGAAAAATAATGCTCAATTTTTCAAATCATTCATTTATCTTAATAAAGGAATATTGAAGGGATTGTTATACAAAAAATAATATGTTTATATGTCATGTTAATAAGAACAATAGTTTTTCACTATTAATTTGCAAACAAATCAGCGAAGAAAACTTAAATAGACCATTGACTAAGTAAAAAAAGATGAAATCAATCATTGACTAAGATATCAGAATTCACACTAGCGGTCAATGATTAAGTTCTATACAGAACATGAGTCTTTAATAGGTAGTAGATTTTAAAGTGTATATATATAGACACACACACACACACACACTAGAAGAATGCTTATGAATAAAAAAAAGTATAAATTATACTAGGATTGATATTATATAGTCTTTATATGTCATAGACTATTTATATAGGATTAAAATTTTATATCTATATGAAATTTTATCTCTATAATATTATAAATAGAATGTAGCTCCCTGAACTTTTTCATGTAATTTTTTTTTATGATAATCATGAATGTGTAAATAAGATATTATTTTATATTCCTAGCCTTCCTCACATAGAGTCACTCTCATTCATCACATATAATACAAATTTTATGTTGCATTAATATCCACCATATAAGAGACTTTCTTTCATCAAAGTAGGAAATTATCTGTTTTTTAATGAAATTTCCGCAAAAGTTTCCCTGCATAGAAACTCTACATAAAATTTCATCTAGTATTAAGAATACCTACAAATACCAATAATAACCTAAACACAATAGCTTATGCAATCTATACATCCATACTCACAAGTACACTCATGCATACCACTCAAAACAAAATCCTTAACTATTCCATCAAAATATAACTCCATACACGCAACATATATATATATATATATATATATATATATATATATATATGAAATTCACCATACTCATTTATACAACTATCAACATCTAAGAATCAAGAAGAGACATCACCCTTTTCTTGTTTACAAATTCTTATAGTGTTCTAGTTTCAATACTAGTCATAGGTCTAGATATATTACATTAAACTGCTATACAACTTCATAACTCTACAATAGTTATATAAAATGATTTGGAGAATAGTTACCAAGTTGAAATAAATGGGTTGTATGCACCTGTAACATATAATAAAGCAAATTATAAATTAATGATAGGTATATTTATTATCACTGGTATCTTTATCAAACTTTAGAAATAATCATATCATTACAATATATTTTCCGTATATAAAACTCATACTAGTGTCCTAGTGTCCTAATTCATCTCAAAATTTTCCTTAACACTAGATCTCTCTCTCTCTCTCTCTCTCTCTCACATAACATACCACCATAGTCTGCATCTCTTTTAGTTTAATATACTTCCTATTAGCCTTTAAAACATCATCCCGTTGTACTAGTCTTATTGATATTTGTACAAATAAGAACCTGTTAGTAACTGAACATAAAAAATATAATCATTTTCCATAATTCTAGTAACATTATTTACTATCATATTTGTTTTGCGATGCAACACATTCATCACCATACTTTGCCTTTCGAGAGTAGTAGTCAAAATAATTTCATAATCCTTTTATCAAATCGATCCACCTTTAACAACGTATATCCAACCCTTTGTATATTGTAATATCAAACTATTTGATCAATAAAGAATTATACAAGGCTCTATATAATCAATATCTCTAGCAATCCAAAATGACACAATGGTGACTAATACTACATCCTGATCTGGATGGTTCATTTGATACTTCTATTTTAGATATTTAGATACTTGAGCAAATACTCATTCGTATTTTCTCAACATGTTCTTATTCCTATTCACTATAGTACCTTTTTCTTGATCATAATTTATTCTTTTATTCTCGACTGATATTATATAGTCTCGATCCAATTCTATAGATACATATATCTCTTTCTTTTGGTAAGATAATTCATAAATATAAGGAAAGGGTATTTGCTTTTTCATAATTATACAATTTAACTATCAGTAGCTAATAAGTCTCATCCTACTTTGTCATAAAAATATTGTTATATAACTCTTTCCATAAGAATTTACACTGTCATTGTCTTATAACTTGGTCAATATCGACTTTATACTATCAATTAAATTTCGGATTCATTAATCCAATTTAAAGTTCACATATCATGTTTGAATTTATTTATGAATTCATTAAACAAACAATACCCACAACTTGGGTTTAGAAATTAGATGTATTTGTTGATCTAGACCTATCGACCTTACTTTATGTTACATGTTGACCGGGTATTCATTATTTCATTTTAATATTTATAATTCACACATTAGTTTGGTAGTGCATTCATAACTCCTTTTCAATTCTCATAGCCCATACAAGGCACATCATCAAAACTCATTAATTTATATGAATACTCGAAACTTATACCTTAATTTAGTTCATGTTCATAAATCCCAATTCACCATCCCTAACTTATACTTTAGGATAACTACATTCAATGACCCATTTTCAATTATTATATCTTATACTCTACTTCATCCATAAGCTTATTATTTCATCTCAATAATCATAACCAATGATCAACATTAATCATGTACTTAATTTATTTTGGCAATTCAAACACAAACGGTATCTCTATTACTATCATTTATTTTTCATTTTAATATGCATAACTTATTCCTTGGGTCATACTTTAGCCCCCATGATTTTGGACAACTTATTTTCAACCCATAGTCCCTAATATTATTTTGGCTGACTAGTTTTCAAATTATAGTCCCCACTATTGTAACAAACTAGTTTTTCATAATATAACCCCCACCAGTCGTCATATATTATTATATCATAGACCTAGTTAACACGACTGACTTATTCTTTTTTATATTAACCTTTGTTTATGTGATCAGTTTAAATCTTTTTCATGTTAGCCCCACTCAAGCGGCTAGCTTAATCTTTTTCATGTGATGCGTAACATATTTTGTTTACTTATTGTTTTCTCATTCAAGTATTGTACCTCATTCACTCATCATATTCTTATATGTGTACCTCACATCAGATTCACATTCGTATACATTAATTAAGTACCCACTCATTTTCTAGTAGTGATTTCTCGTTTGCTTTCTTTCTTTTCACACTAGTCTTTTATCATCAACATCCCATTCATTCTTTTTTATCACTTTCATATTCTTCTTTTTTTTCAATGGTTTCAAATTTAATATCTTTCCTTAGTATCTCATTTTATTAACATGCATTGAATCCATTTTCAATTAGTTAAATAAAAAAACTTATTTAAATGAAAAGAAGGAAGGTGACAAACACTTACCTGGTGCTTCTGTGAAGTGCGCTTTTGACAAGTCGGGTCCCACCATGAGCGTTCCTTCTAGCATTTCAACGATAACAAATCAACATTTTCATTTATTCAAACACACATATCCATTCATTTAGAATCAATTGAACCCAAGTACTTAAATACACAATTTCCTTACATATTTAAGTAAACTTAGTCCATTTCAGACATTTAAACACATACAAGATCAAATCATAATTACTCATATTTATGGTTGTTCTAGCAACCTACATTCATGTACTTTTAAGCTGTCATAACATCCCTAATTTATTACAAATTAAAGTTGTCGTAGCAGCCCTTATTTTCCACTTCTTAAGGTTGTGATAATAGCTCTTATTTTCTTTTTTTGGGCTGTTGTAATAGTCCGAACTCCTATGAATATAGACTACATAACAACTCATTTTTCCACATATTAAGGCTGACACAACATCCCTTTTTCTTAACATGTTAGGGTGGCGTAACATGTAATAGTCTGACCCAACCTGCCGTATATTGTCTGTTTTGGGCCTTACCACCCTCATGATTTTATTCTAGGTAACGAGAGCCTACTTCTGAGCCTGACGTTCCAAAACGCATACAACAGGTCAGTGACCAGCACTACTTATAAAGCCCTGGCTCTAGACGCTCACTTCCGATGTGGGATATCACAATCCCCCCACCTTAAGACGAGTCGTCCTCGGCTCTGATACCAAATGTAATAGCCCGGCCCAACCTGCCGTATATTGTCCGTTTTGGCCTTACGCTCTCATGGTTTTGTTCTTGGTAACGCAAGCCCACTTTTAAGCCTAACATCCCAAAATGCATACAACAGGTCAGCGACCAACATTATTCATAAAGCCCTGGCTCTGGACGCTCGCTTCTGATGTGGGATATCACATAACAACCCTAAATTCCTATAATTTGGGCTATCATGACAACCTAATTTCCATAATTTTAAGCTATCATGACAACTTGGTATTCCATAATTTAAGGTTATCCCAACAGTCCTCATTTTACATGTTTAGGTTGTTGTGACTACCCTTGTTTTTCGCATACACATGACTATTATAATAGCCCTTGTACGCTTCAAAAATACATACAACACACACCTAAAATCTAACCATATTCCATGTCTCCTTTACCCCCAATCCTTGCCAACACATCTGGCTCAACAATACACATACACATGTATTTAAATTTCAAACACATAACCTAAATCAAAGTAAAATTTCCAAAATTTTCTCCATCTCCACAATTATGAATTTCGACCATATTTAGCAAATCATGCCTCCAATGCCCAAACCACCCAATCTTAACATTTCAATTAAATTAAACATCTATTCATTATCATAATACAAGAACAACAATTAAAATCCTTGAAATTTTGAATCCCCCTTTCAATTTCAACATAATAGAAAAATTCAAGACAAACCAATATACAAACTTTCAAACCAATTTAAAACATACCTAACATGTTTAAAACATTAATTTCATACAATTTCATCAAATTCTCAAATCCCCCGAACTTCTAATTCATGGTCGACCACTACCAAACCATTTTTTCCATAATTGGTTTTTAGTTCTTCTAATTCAACCCTAAGTCAAATTGTTCACATCATAATATATAATAAATTACACAATTTAAAATTTTCCCAAAAATTCCCATAAGCCCTAACAATTCAAAATTTTCGGGTTTTTTTTTTTAATTCTAGATGTTAATAACGTAAATTAAACATTTTCTATATTATTTTCATAATCTAAAATCACCAAGAGATAGCCAATTCAACATTTCCATACAATGAACTTAATACGTAAAATTCAAGAATTGGGTTTTCCAATTCTTCATGTGTTTGATCCAAATTAAACCATTATTATGCACTCTCTATAACCCAACATCAATAATAATCAACCTACTTAATATTTCAATACAAAAATATTACAAACTCTAATTTTTTCAATTTAGAGTTTTTCAATCCCCTGTGCAAAAACAAGAGAAAGAGTGGGATTAATGGTAAAAAAAATCTTAACCTTATTAATTAACTCAAAATTAATGAGCCTTTGCAACCAATTCCAAGCAATAATATTCTTCCCTTCAAATTTAACACTTTCTCTCTCTAGACAATATCTTTTCTAATTTATTTTGTTTTCTTGAGTTGAAAACACTTAATCATGCTCCATGCCATCTAATTTAATAGAGTTAGGAGAAAAATGGAGGACAAGATAAAAATTTCAAAGTAGTAACCCGAAGCCTTTTTTTAAAAAATGCTACTTTTTAAATAAAATAAATCTATGTTTTGTTAATATCAAAGAGGGCATGTTCCATGAACATGGCCAGTTGACAAATGTACGAGCGTGAGAAACCAACGGATGGATCAATAGCTCCGCGGGTGTTGTGCCCCTTCTCTTCTTTTTCTACCCTTCACACAAAATACGTGGCCGTTTCCTTTACCTAAAAGACACTAAAATGGCAGTTTTGATATTAAGTTAGAAAAGGATAGGCTATTTCAAACTGGGATCACATGGGGGGATTGATGGTGAAAAGAACAGAGGAGAATCCCTAGGTTGTACGTCACCACCGATAATTGCTCAACCCACGCGCATTACGATTACTTGCTCAAACAATCTCCTGCCACGTCCACCACCTTAGCAAGTTTAAGAAAATTATTACTTAGCTAAGTTTTCTTTATCTTTTTTCTTTTTAATTTAAAAAATTGGTTGAAACTCCAAACTTCTTTTGTTCGATTAAAATGATGCTCAGACCAGTTATATTTTGGATTTTTATTTATAAAAAATATTAGTATAATAACATTTTGGTGTTTTGTTTTTAAATAAATTAACTAATTAATATTTAATTTTAAAAAATATATTAAAACACACTAAAATTATGAGATTTAATCATACTAATATAATAAATCATAATTTTTAATTATTGATATTAAAAATAGATAGATTTCACTTGAATTATTAAAATATACTACAACTATATATAATTAAATAACTTCTTGATAGAGTGGTGTTAGAGATTTATATATGTTTTTTTTATTATTATTCAACAAATGAAATGAAATAGATGTAAATGCATAGGCAAATGTAATTATAAAAAGAAAAATGCAGGCATTTTGAATTATTCAAAATATTCTGTCATTGCATAATGAATTAATGATCACAGCTTCTGCACGCGCAGAGAAAAGCAAGTAGCAATGATCAATTCAATCAAAGAACCACAGGCCTCGTTGGCAGAGAGAGACCTCTTCTGCACTCCACTCCAAAGTCCAAACACACGCAGTAGCAGCACGACGCGAAGGCTATATTTTAAATTATTTTTTTTAAATATTTATTTTAAAAAATTATTTTTAATATTAACAAATCAAAATAATTTAAAAACATTTAAAAAAAACCATGTTATTTAAACAAATAATAGTTACCCACTGTGATATTTGAAAGAGAAAAAAGATTAACTGTGTTATTTAATAAAAAAACACAGCTCTTATTTCAGCTGCGGTAGGTGAGAACTGCGACTTTTTACTGTGTTATTTATATATAAAAATGTTTTTCATTTGGGTTAGTTTACCAACTTTTTTTAATAAAACTGTGTTATAATTTCAAGAAATAAAATAAAAATAAAACACAACTTGACTCTTCCACGTGGCAGGCGCCAAGTGGGGCCACAAGATTTCAAGGCAGTGTGGCTAATTTAATGAAGAGAGCCAGAGTGGCAGAGCACGCAACAAGCTATGAAACCCTAAGTTGCAAGTGGGAAATCGTAAATGACAAAAAAGAATAGGGGTAAGGGCGTCAAGGATGACTTGAAAAGCAGTGGTTTGACCAAACATATTTACACCACAAAGAGACAAAGAGAGTCTTAAAAGCAGCTTGTATTTATGCTTTATTAATTGTGTTTGTGTCCCTGTTCTGAGGTAAGGCCAGCTGTAATGTTCAGTTTCGTACTGATCAATAAAGAAAAAGTGAGTTTTTTGGATAGATTTATTATTTATTTATTTATTTATATATATATAATCTTCACGGACTTTCCTAGCTTGCTGTCCTTGAAACTTCTTTGATCCAGTAGAACATTCCATTACTTGAGTTGATTCTTGAGTGTTCGTTGATTTAAAGATTAAAAAAAAAAAAAAATTATTTAGAGAACGAAAGAAAGTTTTCTTCCTCTTTCAATAGCATTGGGATCCTGAGCTCTTCCTTTACCTGTTTGTTTGGCAATTTATTCTTAAAACTTCATCGTAAATAGAAAATTATAAATTTCAAAATCTAAATCTAATTATTATTAATTATATTTAAATTCAAAGATACAGCAACTAGAAATTACGCTCGGTGTGCAAATATACTTATAAATACCTCTTAATTTATCTTTAGATCAACTTTTATATATCAATGTCAAATTATTAAATCATCCATATTTTAAGTGGTGAGATTAAGAAAATAAATAATTTTTAGACTCTTCTTCAATTCAAACGCAAAATGAGTAAATCAATTCATTAATTAATTAAATAAATAAATACATAAGCATATTACCCGAACCAACAACTCATATACCTTGAGTATAGTTCAAGCTAGACAATGTGTCCACGTTGCATTGTTACATAGAATTTTAGGTTAAATTTTATCGTAAAAAAGGTCAATATTATGAATGTGATTTCTAGTAGCACTAGCATATTCACCCGCACTCCATAGCGGGTCAATAATAATTTTTTTTATCAAATATTAAAAAAATAAAAAATATAAAGTATCTTTTAAGTATCTTGAGTCTGGCAGCCGAGCCTAAGGCTGCTGGGCCTTGCTGCGTAGCATGACCCATCGCTGCTAGGTCTAGCTAGCAGCCAACCCATCGTTGACAGGTCCAACAGCGGTCAGATCCAAAGCTCTTGGACCCTGCTGCATAATAGGACTCAACGCTGCTAGGTCCAGTTGGCAGCAGAACCCATTGCTGATGGGTCCAGCAACGACTGGATCCAAAGCTATTAGGTGTTGCTGGGCAGCTGGACTCAATGCTGATGGGTCCAATTGCTAGTAGGACCTATCGGACCCCAAGCTCTTGGGTCTTGCTAGGCAGCTTGACCTAAAGCTATTGGGTCCTGCTAGAGGCAGGACCGAATGCATAATTTATTTATGTATTTAATAATATTTATAATTCACAACTATTAAATGAAAATTTAAAGAAAAGAAAAATTTAAAGTTTTGGGTCCTTTTGGTAGCAGGACCCAACCCAATTGGGTCCTGCTATTGGGTGTAAACTTGGGTGTGGCTGCGGAGCCACACTTAATAAATATGGGTGTGGCTGTGCAGGAAGACCCAATACACTTGGACCCACTGCTGTTGGGTCTTGGTGACAGCAAGACCCAACTTTTATAGGTCGTACTCGCAGCTCTGGGCCCACCGTTGCTGGGTCCTGGTGTAGGCAAGGCATAACTTTAGTGGGTCATGCTTCAGCGGGGCCCCCGTTGCTGGGGCTTGTTGGGCACCTAGACTCACTATCATTAGGTCTGGCGGCAGAGCTAGGCCCAATATACTTGGATATGGCTGCAGAGCCAAACCCAATAAATTTAGAAATAATAGTATTTAGAAACCTAAGACCCTAGAATCTTGGGTCCGAACGCAGGACCCATTAGACTTGGGTCCTGATGCAAGACCTATTACCCTTGATCCTAATGCTAGACCCAAGAGAATTGGGTCTGGGCGATGGACCCACGAGAATTGAGTGTCGACGCAGGACCTATTAGCCTGGGGTCTTGACATGAATACATTACCAATGCATCTAAACCTAGGGGAGCGGGTCTGCAGACCCAAGACGTGCTGGTTTGCATACTCGAGAGTGCGTGTCTGCAGACCCTCTCGCTTGGGTCTGTAGCCAGGCGCGCAGGTATGGCCCTAGCACCTAGGGTAAGGCAGCCCAAACGCCAGGTATCTACAACTTGGAGCACAACCCAACCCCTTGCAGCCTTTGGAACTCTATGTGGCAGAGCATGACAACCTCAGCACCAGGTGTCCGTAGCCCCACCATGCCCTACCAAAATTTGCACTGATTGTTTTCTTCCAAATCATCTCTTAAATGCTAAATGCATCCTAATAAAAAAGACAACTCATCCTCCCCTTACAATCTTTGCAACTTTTTATTGCAAAGTCAACTTTATCATTACACTATTCTAATCTACATTGCCATGAATCTTGATGAACAAGATTTTTGCTAATACTACTCCAATTTACAATATAACAAGTCTTGATGAACATGATTTTTGTCGTATGACTTAGCTTTTTCATACTTTTCCTTTAAGTTATATATATATATATATATATATATATATATATATATATATATATATTACTTAAAGGAAAAGTAGAGCAACAATCAAAAGCCGTGAAAAGCAACTATACAATTTCACGGTTAATTATCTCTTGGTGCACAGTGCAGTAGAAATCCTACATGTTTCTTATAATAATGCTTTATTTGATTGACAATTGAAGATGATGTATATGCCATGTCACGAGGCACTTTTTAAAATATAATTTTATTTAATTTTGTGATAATTAAAATAAATATTTTTTATAAAAAAATACAATGATTAGGGAGGAAAAATGGTATTTTGCTATGAAGTTTTTTTTCTTATTAATATATTTTTTTTGAAAAAAAGCATGTCTTTTTTATTAGTATGTTTATTTTGAATAAAAACTAAAGATAATTAAAATATATTTTCATAATAATTTTAATGACTTGAATTAAGGAGAAAAAAATGTATCTCTTAAATTAAAATTGCATTTCCTTATTTATGCATTGATTTTTTGTTTTGATCAAAATGTTTTTTTTTTATCTGAAGCATTTTTATCAAATAAAAACTTATCATGATCTGAAAAAGATTTCAATAAAAAAAAATTCATGACTTGATAATTTTTGTGTAATTATAGAAAATAATTAAAGAATAATTGATATAAGAAAATCATGTAAAGAATTTACAATAAAGAACTAATAAAATAGATATTTTATTCTCATTGAATATTCATGTGAAAATTAGCATATGTTACAATATTGTTTTTTTCATATTAGGTACATGTATAACTAGGCAACTCGCATGTGTTATGCTATGAGTTAGACCAAAAAAAATTTTTACATAAAAAAATGTTCAAGCCGTGGAAAATTATTTAACAATGACATTAAACTCGACTTTAATAGGTCAACCATAAAGCCTCCAAATTTGACTCGTCACCTAACCTAAGTTTCAAATTAAATAGTTTAGAAGTTGCCCTGACACGACTCGATTGACTTTGCGGGTTCAAAAGCAACCTAGACAATCGGCAAAAAGATGGCTTGGCTTTACAGAAGATTTCAAGATCACATTCTTTTTTAATATTGAAATAACAATATAATGAGGTGACCCAAGGTTTGTGGCCCAATCCACCGAACCCAAAAACTCAGGCCATGAATTTCATTAAGTTTAATAATTTTATTTTTTAAATAACATTTTATTTAATTATATGATAACAAAAATAAAAGATCATAAAATCGAGCACCAGCCCAACAACGACATATTTGTTTGAGATCGTAATAACCTCATAAAAGTAAATCAAAATAAATTATGAAATTCAATTATCAAGCAATTCAAGTTAACCCTCTAAACCTGCATTCTGAGTATGGACTCCATTAGATTTAATAACTTTGTCTTTTTCAAAACTATTTTTTATTATTATACGAAAAAAGATAGATACTTTTAAAATTGAGCTCCAACCAAATACTGGGATGTTTGTTTGAAACCGTAATAAACCTACAAAAGAAAACTAAAATAAATTATGAAATCCAATTCAAAATCAACCAAAAGTAGAAGGATAAAATTTCAAAAAATAAATAAAAACCTAATGTTGAATGATGATTTTGATTTTGATTTTGATTTTTTTAAAAAATATATAATAAACAACACATCACTTATTGTTCTAGATTTTAGCCAGCATAGGTAGTTGAAAAGTCAAGCTTTTGACTTGTAGGTTTAAAAAACTCATTTTCACATGTTTTTTAATTATGAACACCTAAAAAACCACCCTCATAACCTCAATAAAGTCATTTTTTTTTAATCTTAAATTAGCATTTAGTCGATTAAATAAGCCAAAATTCAAATTGAATTTAATGAAGTCCCAAACCTTGATCTATATTTTTTGACAAGATAAAAAAAAAACTTAAACAAAACTCTCTTCATTAAATAAAATTTATTAACACCAATAATAGCTGGTTTTATCATGGAAAAATGTTCTTAGACTTAAAGGAATTTAAGTTTATTCATCAGAGTCTCTCTTGAAACACAAGTTATACAATCCCATTTATACTAGTGAATAAGGGGAAAAAAAGAAGCAAGGAAAATAAATTATCAAAAGTGAATAAGAAAAAAAAATATCTAAACTGAATAAGAAAAAAAATGAAACGCTCTAGCATCAATTTCCTGCTTTGGCTGCTGCTCATAGAACTTCTGGTTGATTTCCTTATTGTTCGAACGTAAAGAAGTCTCACTGCTGGATTTGGCATTTCTTAATTGTGTTGTTACTATAAACAGTGACGTACTTTATAGTTAATTTTGGTCATATTTCATATTTGTTTAGTTATCAAGAAGCATAAACATCCCTGAACCCAAATTATTGATAAATCAGAGGCACTTTAGTGATAATCTGAAGGAAATGGCTTACATGTTAGACTTGTACAGAAAAAGTCCAAGAACGAGGAAGAGGAACAAAAAATTAGGACCAAGCAACCTTACTAACTAGGATTCCCAGAACACCCGTTCATGATCACTTGCTATGTTTATTTTATATATATATATATAATCCGGGATGTTCAGGCTAGCTTATATATACCACAACTAATCTCATGATCCACTGAACACCCTGCAATTCCAGTGGACAAGTAAAACACCACAGGATGACAAGTATATACAAAAAGAATCGAACTTTAATGCAGAGAAATGAAACAAGACCTATCCCCCGCTAGGTCACGACCTGAATTGCAAGGATTTTCAAATGGTGTCAATGTTCCCTGGGATGATACTATTATTGCTAGTAATTAGACTAGGCTCTTCTACTAGAGTGAAGATGCCTTCTTTTTTCACAAAGTTATATGGAGAAACTAAAGAAAACTTGTTCTTTAACCTGAAATTGTTATAGATTATTTGAGAATT
>Ga0325411_1004170_pt1 | contig 16269 bp, 8 predicted proteins | sample PopdelMetagenome_13_FD_206181 | JGI IMG/M metagenome (GOLD analysis project Ga0325411, IMG submission 206181) | Populus deltoides microbial communities from Bellville, Georgia, United States - Xylem-PdIQD-R4 | ecosystem: Host-associated > Plants > Phyllosphere > Stem > Wood/Secondary xylem...
TAGATTTCGTTCATCAGAGCAGACTTATCCTAGGAAACGGATGGGATTAGAGAACATCAACACCATGACAGTTATAAGGCAAATCAAACACCAAGCAGCTTACCTTAGGTAGGGCGTACTAGGGGTGCTAAAACCTTCCCTTTACGCAACCAGTCCCTTGCCTTAGAATCTCTGAAAGACCAGTTAGGTTTCCTAGTGACCTTAATACTAGGTGGCAACTCCCTTTTTCATAACAGAAAGACCCCAACAATCAATCACGGCTACGAGGATGGGTCGCCGCGACGTCGAGCTCTCGGGAGGGTGCGACATAAGGTAACATTCTTATAGATGATTTGTAAGTAGTCCGACAAGCCTAAAGTGCATCACCAAGTCGTAGACTCCAATCTCGCCGGTTAAGTTGCACTGTTTTCTCCAAAATGGACTTGATTTCTTGAATTTCAGCTTTCACTACCTCCATCATAGGCGAGTTCAACCTCCTTGCATTTCCCTTGTTGGTTTTGCATTGTCTTCCAATAGTATGTGATGCACACACATCGAGGGACTAATGCCCTTAATGTCGGCTAAAGTCCATCCAATAGCTGTTTTGTGATCGCACAACAACTTCACAAGTTTTTCCTCTTGCGCACTTGTCAAACCTTTTGTTATGATAACAGGAAGCATATTGTTGTTACCATTGAATACATACTTCAAATTATCGAGCAAAGGTTTCAATTTTAACTCGGGGGCTTATAAAATAGATGGCAAAAGCGTTTTATGTGAAAGTATTAAATCAATAAAAACATTACCATGGGAAACGGTTTGCAAAGCTTGCAAAGTCAATGCTAATTCGTGCACGTTTTGGAGAACACATATGTTCGTCCCATCTCTTCTATCTCGATAAAATCATAGTTATAGCTCAAAGCTACGTTTAATCCATCCTCACAATCAAAATCAAAAACTTGTTGCAAACTTATCGACTTGGTCATAGCATGTGATAGAATAACCATTATTGTAAGGATATTTCATTGCATCATGAAAATTAAATTCAATCTTTTCATCTCCTACTTCCATGGACAAAGTATCCTTACCACAATCAATTTTTGTATTGACAGTTTTCAAGAATGGTCTCCCAAACAATATAGGAGTGTTGTTTAATGAATCACAAGAATCACGTTGCATATCAAGAATATAAAAACCACATGGAATAACCAAACTATCAATCTTGACTAGAACATCTTCTATCACACCAAGTGGATAAACAAAACTATGATCCACAAGTTGTATTACAAACTAGTTTTATTCAAATGCTGAGTTCCACTTTCTTGAAAACCTCTAAAACCTCTTTTTCTTTGTCCTCTTTCTTAGACCTAGAAGAACTCACAGGAAAGGGTAAAATTGTTTTAAAACTGGAATTCATTGAGTGAGGACTTACCTTTGGAGTGTTGGTTGTTATTTCATTTTGTAGAGGAGGAGGATGTTTCTTCTTTATATTCAATTTGGTTTTTATCTCCTCTTCTTCCTCCATCTCAATTTGTTTCAACCTTTGCTCTTGAAGTTCTTTCCCACTTCGCAGCATGATCACACTAACATTCCCTTTTGGATTCAATGCTTGGGCGGGCAACTTTCCATTGATTTGTGCCTCCAATTTCCTTACACTTGAAGCTACTTGCCCCATTTGCTTCTCTAAGTTATGAATGCTTGACCTCATTTCGTGTTGAAAAGACATGATATTTTTTTGCAAGGTCACTATGTTAGAAGCCAAAGTTTTCATCATCTCACGAAGATCATCACTCGATGACCCCATAACTTTGGAATTTGTGAATGCAGGGGGCTGCCTCGCTTGATAATTCTGTTGGGACTGAAATCTATAAGGATGGAATTGTCGGCCTTGATTGCCTTGTTGAGGTGGGTTCCCATAGCATAAATTTGGATGATCTCTCCATCTAGGATTGTACGTGTTGGAAAAGGGATCATACTTACGCTAGAGCTGTCCATTGAATGCGCCATCAACTGCATTAGCTTGTTCAATGTAATCTTCTTACATTGTTGGGCACATATCCGACTACAACATTTAATAGTTTTACCGATAGACTAAATCCGTCAGTGTGAAATTACCACTCCGTTGGTAAATTTTTTACCGACTCCATCCCCGAGGGCATGCGTCTGTTGGCATACCTTTCGTCGGTAATTCCACATTCTGTCGTTACTTCGATGATTATGGCATTTGCAGTAAATATTTCTCAACTCTCGGTAAAATACCGATGAAATATTTTCATCTGTGAAGATGTCGATGATTGTGGCATTTCCAATAAATATTTTTCAACTCTCTGTAAAATACCAATGGAAACATTTCGTCTGGACATCCGTCGGTGATATTTTAAAAAAAATATTTAGAATAAATAATATGAAATTATATAAATTAATAGTAAGAAAACCAATTATTCAAATAAAATTGTATTAAACATGAAAAATATAAACATAAAGTTAAATAATATTCATCCAAATATTCATAACAAATTTAATGTGTTTCCAAAAAAAAAATTAAACTAGAACAATGGTAGAGCGGGAGGAGGAGGAGGTGGTGGAGGCTGGTCGTTCCCGAAACGAAACGTCCAAAAAGAAGGCGCACATGTATCATCACCCATCTTTGATCTAATGTTCATGACCATTTGGTGGAGTTGTTGATAATCCGTCGAGAGTTGAGCGTATTGTTGTTTCAAGGCCATGAACTCCTCAGATTGGGTGCTCGATACTGATTGGGAGCTCCTGACAGTAGAGACACTACAGGTCGCCTGTAAGTTCTCGGTCGTACACCCAATTTTTATCAGGTCCACCAGACGGTCCTATCTCCAGCCTCAAATCTGGATCGAAACCCGGATGGGTCGAAGGATCGTCCTCATATCTCTCCCTCAACCGGCTATTATAGGTCTCGTTAAATGAAAAAAGAAATCATCATATTCAATTCAAGAAAAATAATAACTTACGAAATAAAATGGTTGAACGAACATACCATGAAGTTTGGAGCGCAGTTGTCAATGAACTGTGGCACCCCCTTTTAGCGGTCTTAACTCCGCACGTGTGTCTCTATAAACAACTCCATTAGGCTTGACTCACGTCCAAGAGACATAGCATTTAAGAAAAAAAATTAATTAATGATATATTTCATTTAGATTAATCTTACCATTCGTTTTGCATGTGAAACAAACGGAACGGAGCCGTTGATGTGCGTGGTCACCGAACCATGAATTTGTCGGTTCTGGTTGTCAGCACCGGACTGTGAGCGTCGTGTGAACCGCTTAGACATCACATGCTTATTATCCCCCAGGATGTATGGCAGTTTGAAATCCCTCCAAACCGCCACGTCATTCCAGCCTTGTAGACCGTTATCACTCGCGTATTTTTTGGCCTTTTTTGTGCTACATAAAAATCACGCAACCAACTTCCATAGTGACAAATTAGATTTTAAAAAAAAATTAAAAAAAAAATATTGTATTGTTTTCGATGTTACCTAGTTGCCGCGTGATTTTCCCACACCCTCTTCGCAACATTGTCATGCGTGTTGTCCCACTCAAATTTGTGATGTGTATAAATAATTTATTCAAAATAAGTTGGAAATTAGAAATGAACACCAACCTGAAATCTTCGAAACCATGCATTGATATAAGGTCTCCATTCAAGATGTCTGGAAACCTGACTTAATTGAATTAATGGAATCTCCATCAACGATTTAAACACCGATGATATTACTCAGGCGGTCTCAATGTTTGTTGATTTTGTTCTACGCATCTACATAATTTTATACAAATAATTACATAATTAAATTTGATTATTAAAAAAAAATTGGCTCTCCTATACTGGAGACTACCCAAAGTTTCAAAACTGCAAATATTGACAATAACCACAACCAAGTGACCCCATTCAAAAATCTTATATATAACCTAACATCTATACAAATAACAATTAAAATCAATGGAAATAATTAAACACATATCTTGCAATAATAGAGTAAAATTAAGATACAGTAATTAAATTTATTCCTATATATTCAATTACTAATTACAAGGTAAATTCAACAATAACAATTAAAATTCAACAAAGTATTCAATTATTATGGCAATACAAACAATAAAATATATTGAACAAAAATAATGTGTTTATTTTAAGACTTTATCTACGTTATAAAAATACACCAAAACACAACAAAAATAACAATAACTAAAACAAAGAAAAAATAAAATCATTAAGCATATTAAATGGAAATACATATCTTTTAATTTGCTGAAGATTGAACAAGAGATTACAAGCCAAAAAAACAAAAGTTTTGAAGGAAACGAGAGGAAAAAAACAAAAACAAGAGAATGAACAAACGAAGCAGAGGAAAAATGAACTGAAGGGGCGGTCGCTGGGATTTATAGCGTAGTTTTAGCGACGGACTCGCCGACGGCCTATTTAAATAATATTATTTTTAATTATTTCGTCGGTGACTTTTCAAAAATCCATCGGTAAATTTTTAATTTCACATTAAAAATTTTAAATGACCCTCCAGAATTTTTGTAGTTCGTCGGCAATTACACTCAGTCAGAGATGAATTAATACCCGCCCTTTGAAAATCGCACCGGCCATCGGTGAGTATGTCGGCAATTGTGAACTACGCCGACAAATACTAACGGACTATATCCATCGGTATTAAGAAGCTTTACCTTCGTTTATTAGCATGAATGTCAACAATGAAATCCTTTCTGTTCTTTCTGCATCTGTGATTCATTGGCAAGAAACGACGGTGACAGTAAAAAAAAAGAAGATTTACCTTCGTTTGTTAGCATGAATGTCTTGTTGTTTTCCATGCCGTATGGACATGCTAGTTTTCCATACGTGCTCCAACCAGAAACCATTTCATAAGCTGGAAAATCATTGATAGTCCACATTAAAGCCGCCTTCATAACAAAATTATGTTTTCTCGATATATCATAAGTCAAAGCTTCGGAGGACAACAACTGCGTCAACTCATCAATCAACGGTCGAAGACAAACATCTATATTCTGACCCGGCCTGCTCGGACTGTGTATGATAGTAAATAAAAACATGAACTCCGATCTCATACACATCTCAAGTGGCAAGTTATAAACCGTGAGTATGACCGGCCAACAAGAATAAGGAGCAGCAAATGACCCGAATGGGTTGAATCCGTTTGTACACAACCTAAGACGCACATTCCTTGATTCAGCTGAAAAGTGAGGATGCACACTGTTAAAGTGTTTCCATGCTTCGCCGTTAGAAGGATGCACCATCACTCCATCAACCGTATCATGTGATTAGTGCCATGTCATGTGCTCAGCAGTCCTTGGTGACATGAATAACCTCTACAGTCTAGGTGTGATTGAGAAGCATTTAAGTTTTTTATATGCCACGAGAGTCTTTCCCCTGCCAGTTCTGGGTTTGTAACGGGAATGCCCATATGTCATGCACTCAGTTAGCTCAGCATTTTCAAGGTAGTATAACATGTAGAAGTTAGGGCACATGTCAATTTTCTGGTATCCTAAACCGAGGGGTTTTGTCATGGACTTTGTAGCATACAAGTTCTCTTTCATACTGTTCCCTTCAAGTAAAATGCTTTTCACCCATTTGATAATTTTGTCATAACCGGCCTTACTCAACCCGTGATCTGACTTGATGGTGAACATCTGTGCTACGACCAATAATTTATTATGGTTCGTGCAGCTATCCCATAATGGTTTATCAGAATCTTTCAACAGATCAAAAAACCTTGTTGCATCTGCATTAGGTTCTTCTTTTACGATTGGACATTAACTGACATTACCTTGATTCATTCTCATTGCATCCATAACCATATTCCTGTAAGGATTATTGTTGTCATTTGCAACTCCATGCACATTGCTAGCACTAGAAGTTGACCCAACCATCCTTTCTCCTATGCTAACATTACGAACAAATAGTTCTATGTGTGCATATCAACACAGGTAATCCTCCATGAACCCTTTGTATAAAAGATGCATCATTACAACATCTGGATGTAGATACTTTTTATTTTGACACTTCCTGCATGGACACCTAATACCGCCTCCAGTAAAATTTCTGGGAATAGATGTTGCGAAATTAATAAAACCTTAAACCTCATTACAATAATTCATCCTCCGCAATCCTTGGGGTGAATCTCGATATATCCATGACTTCTATCGAACCTCTATAAAATTATGATGATAACATGTATTAATTAACTATGTTAGGTAAATGAATTTGTAAAAATATTGGTTTACCTCCAGATTATCCAACAAACTAATTAAAACTTCTCATAAATATTCATTATCAATTATCAACGTCCATACAAATTTCTACATATAAATTTACAAAAATTATAACTCCGCAATAGCATTGATAAAAAATAAAATGGACCCGTTAAACAAGCTATTAATTATTTCACCACAACACATGTAATTCGGTAATTCAACAAAGTTTCAACAATTTACAAACAAATACAATTTTACAAAATCTAAAACAAACCATAACAAGTACAAAATTATACATTTATACTACAAGTTTGTTTGAGAAATAACAATAAAACATGTATATACACTAAAAAAATACATATACTAAAAAAAACAATAAAATTGACATTTAAATGTTAAAATTAAAAGAGATAGATTTGCTTACAAAAAATGATAAAATCCATAATAAATCAAAACACGGATGTTGTGATCACAAAACTTAAAGAAATATGAATTGTGTTAAGAATAGGGAGATTTTTTTGGGGGGGTGGTTGTTTGCAATTTGGGAGGGGAGAGTTGGGATGGGGAAGAAGAAGGAGAAATAGGGGAGAAGAGGGTCGGCAGAGTGGTTATATATTAACTCTTATTGATGGAAATACCGACGGACTCATTTTGTTGGAGATTCCATCGGTAAGTTGGACAGTGAATTGGTCACATCACTATACGGAGATCCCGGTTTGAATCCCTTGGTAAGTCCATTGTTAAAATCACCCGCAAAAACTTCCACATCATTAAACTGCTTTTTAACATGATCAAAGAGTTGATATCTTATCCTAAGTGCATGAGTATCAAAGTAATAAATAACCCCACAAGACCGGGGTCGATCCATAAGGAGGTCAACTATATAAATTATAAATAATATATATAATGTAACAAAGAGTTAAAGAGATCTTTTAGATGTGAGATTAATGTGAGGATTAAACAATGATAAAAACAATTGTCAAGGTTAGAAGATCCACTAATGGTATTGAAAATAAGTATAATATAAACTCTGTTTATTACTCAATTGAAAACCACACATAAAGAAAGTTCCAATCGGATGATTTATCCTTAATAATTCATTATAAATTTTTAATATGATCATATTAATTATCTTATTTCAGTAACACCATACTTTTAAATATTGTCAGGAATTTATGATGCTAACTTATGTTAACAACAAATCAAGTTCCTCTCATAACAACGATGTCGGCCGAAGACTATGAAGGATCTAGCATTTATTGTACCAAGTGTTATACAACACAAATCTAGATTAATCATTTAACAAGAAAGGTATTAAGAATTAGTAAGATAAAAAGATAAGACATATTAATAACAAACTTTCTTGGATATAAACATTGAAGTCCATGTTGAGTTTATATTATACATATTCTAACACCATTAGTGAAACCTTTTCACCTTGATATAATTAACTTAGCTAGACATAATGAAGAAGAAGAACATAGGTAAGAAGATAAGAACATAATTATGATATAAGTTAACTAAGAGTAGTAAAGAAAATAAAAAGAATAAACAAGAGATTAATGAAAATAAAACATGAAATAAAACTTGAACATTACAAAGAGAGAAAGCAAGAAAATGATCTTGATCTGAAAACCAAGATGCCTAAATGTATGGCAAATGCCGCCTTTTATAGGAAAAAAAAAAGAATAATTCATTTGATAATTAACTATTGAATTAGTGGCCAACTAATGACTTAGTGGACTTGGTGGTTTAGGTATGGATTTATTTTCTGGACGAAATGACATTTCCACAATCAGAATTTGGCAAAGTGATCTGAATGAAAGTTGTAGGAATATGTATCAGATTTCTACCAAAAGAAAAATGAGCTCATTTGGACTTCTAGAACCTGAGATATGGACTGAACATTGAACAGTGTCTGGGCTACAGAACAGATTTGAACTTCTCTTTTGATGCTAAGATTTGGACTCTAAAACGGCAGAAATGAGTCTTGAACTCTTCATGAATGTTTTAGGCCTATGTATTAGCTTTCTATCCATATAAACCAGACTGAAATACAAGATCTACAGCTCCAAATATGACTCAACGACTGAATAGTGTTCCAGTTTGAATTAACTAGCATCTCTTTTCTAAGCTTAGCCCTTTCTTTGTCCTTTCACTTTCAATAGTTACTTACATCAATCAATCCTTTGAATTGTGAGATATGCCTACATTTAAAATGAACATTTACCATAAATTAAATCTATCTTGTATTATCAGACTTGTTATTATAAAACATGTTTAAGTTAGGGAATTTAATGATACTTTAAGTGCAATATGATGATATAAAGCCTTAATGAGAATGCACTTTTAAGTAATAATCACTTTTTTTTTTCAAATTCTATATATGGCATCTATAATTCAATCGGTATGTACTGACAGAATTAGTCTGTCGGTACATACTAACTGAATTACAAATGGAATAGGGGTCGTCGGTAATTGTCACCGCAATTTACCAACAAAATTATTTCGTCGGTAATTCTGTTGGTTTTAGGTGAATTTCTAGTAATGTCCAAAGCATGTCCTTGAAAGGAGCATATGCTACAAACTTTCACATGTTGTATATTTCCACAAGCCAAAGAACGCACAAGAGAAGTAAGATCATTAACTTTATTTTCAAGGTTAGAAATACTTACCTCATTTACTTGAAAGCTCCTTGAGTGTTTGTTGTCGTGCAACAACAATAGTGTTGACGCAAGCTTCCTTTCGTAACCTGCGTAAAGTGTTTTCTATTTTGTGATCTACCTGCACTTGTCTCTGGTTAATAGAACGGGTTACAAGCATAAATCGTCAAGAAAACTCAAAATAAACCAACCACACAATAGATTAAAAGTATGCAAATTGAACGAAATTCCTACGTTAAAAAACAAAAACTACCTAAAAACCCTAGAAAACAGCGGAATTTGGCCTTGATAGGGTAGGGCTAGTGGTTGAAGGCACTAGTCCTATTTAGAACGTCGTTTCCCTTAAGGAAACAAAAGGTCGATACCTGATTCCACTACAAAAATGGTTTTGAACAGTAACTGTATTGTACTGTACAATACCGCCGCAAGAAAAAAATTATTTTTTTTCAACAAAATAAATAACAATTACAACAAATAAAAATCACAGCACAAGAATCAACTAAAATCACTTCCCTAGCAATGGCGCCAAAATATGTTGCGATGTCGTGGTTGCACGAATTAATTACCCTAGCTTAAAACACAACACACAAGATAGTATGGAGCAAGCAAGGGGTCGATCCCACGAGGATGGTTTAAGTCAGATTTTTGTGCTATATGATATGCAATTTGGAGGGGGGGTTGGAAGTTATCTAGGATAAATAAAAAGTAAATAGAAAAATATCAAGAGAAATTAAATAAAATTAGAAAATTATCAAGAGAACAAACCTTGGTTTCAAGTAAACATCGACCTATGGAAATGAGAACTGATCATAGGAACGAAACTACAATTTATACTCTGGATATCTATCTTTTCTTATATTGATTAGTTAATAGATCCATTGTATAACTAATCTTAACCATCAATCAACCATAATGTCCGAATTAGTAATTTAATTCAATAGCAGTCCATGTTTGATTTGATCAATTGAATGTTCTCCCTAAGATTATTAATCTGGATTCGCCAAAATTATTAATCTCGATTGCTTCACAAGTTTATATACCACAACTCTAGTTTTGATACCAAACTTAGCAATAGATTGTTCACAATAATAACTTAGAGTCTACTCAGCAATTAAAATAAACAATCATAAGAAATAAGCATAGGAGAACAAACATATTTATTCATATATAAACTGAAAATAAAGGTAAAATAAATCTCATAGTTCTTGAAATCCAAAGGTTTTTGTGTCCTAACAACCAAGAAAAAAAATTTAGCCTTTGCAAGTTTGTTGAACAACTTACCAAAAAGAAAGAAGAATGCATGAATTCGGGTTTGTGGGAGAAAGGGTTTGTGTTCCTCTCTTCTGGTCGTCCCCCTCTCTTCTCCTCTTTTCCTTCTCTCTTTCTTTTTATATCCTAGGAAACCCTAATCTCTATTTTACAAAATAGTCCTCCCTTAAGTAGATAGTTTACATTTAAATACTTCAATAACTATTTTCCTAAAAAAAAGACATAGCCTTGCATGAAATCTTCAAGCTTTGACTTAGAGGAGCTACATTGCTGAAATAACAACTTGGATGTCGGTTTGGATGCTTCTGGATGTAATTTGGACTCGTTTCTTCACAAAAACTATTTGCTGGCAGAATCCATTTTTCATCTTAGAAAAATCATCTCCCTCTTATGAGATCTTGTTTTACTGTAATTTGGTATATTGATAGGTATTTGAGTCAATAATCCAACAAAATTTAGTTTGCCATCAAATGGACTTCTGTAGCTCAAATATTGAAATCGGAATGGTCAAAGGTCAACACTAGCAGATTGCGAGATTTGACTTTGAAGGCTGCGATTTACATGCTCTTCCTTTTATTTTTATTTTTCTTGCCTTAGATTTCCAGAGAGGTATGGATGTTAGCTTTCTAATGCCACTAGAATCACTTCATTTCGACTTCTAGAGCTCAAGTTCAGCACAAAACATCGATTGGAGGTCAAATCTACCAATTATCTCCAATTTACTTCCTTTTGAATCTTACATCCAAAAGTGCCTTCAAAACATTAAAAAAAAAGAATATCAAGGCATTTTATATATAAAACATAGGCAAAATACTAGGTAAATGTGGGTAAAACTATTAAATAATATGGTTGCATCAACATCAATGAACCAAAACATTACTAGAGGGAGTCCCATTTTTATGGCAACATGTCTTTCCAAGGTTTACCAACAACACAATTGTATTTCAATCATACATTAGCCCGTTTCAACAGAATGTTTATCAAAGATTTATAAACAGAAATTACTTCATAATTGCATGAATGATTCTGTTTTTAGCAAGGTCATCCCTCAAGCATTTGGCCACCTAAATTCATGGTTTGTCTAGCCACCCTTATGGCCAGCCAACTAGCTAGATTTGCATCTGCAAAATCATCCATCCCTCAGGTTTTTTGTTCTGTTTATAGGTCCTTTATTCAGGTCCCATTATTGTCTTTCTTTTTTGTTTAGTTTTTCTCTTAGAGCTAGTGTAATTTTAGGATATTCCCTCATCGGCAGCGACAGTAGGGTCTTATCTAGCTTCGTGTTTTTTTTTTTTACTTTCATTTTTGTTGGGTGTTTACAATTGTTTTTTTTTTTTGGTGGGGGAGGAAGAGTCATTTTTTTTCTCCCCTTTGTATTTATATCACCCATAAATGTGGAAGGGGTGTTTGGGGAGCTGGTTTACTTTGTTCTTATTCCTTCTTAGGTTACTCTAGGACCAGCTTTCCCCTTCTCAAATCCTCATTAGAGTAGGCCGACTAGTTCCCCTTAATTCATGCTTAGCATAGGTCGAATTTTTACTTAATTTATTTTTTATCGGGTTTTACATTCTCCCCCTTGATATAAATTTCATCTTTGAAATTTAAGAGGTTTCGCATTTCATATCTGGTTGATCAAATAGTTTGGGGTGTTTCTTTCTCATTTCAAACTCCTTCTCCCAAGTTTCCTTCTCTATTTAAGCGTTTCGCCATAAAACTCTAACAATGGGATTCTTCTTATTCTGTAGTTCTTTCACTCCCCAATCTAAAGTCCTCATGGGCCTCACTTCAAGCGCTAAGTCTTCCTGGACTTGTCAATATATACCACACTTCAACACATATTCAGCTACTTCTTTCTTTATGCTAGGCCACCAATAGTGATGTTTTAGGTCTTGATAAATCTTGGTGCTTCCAAGATGCATGGTGAATCTGGACTTATATGCTTCTCGTAGAACCATCCATTTAACCATCCTGTCATCAGGCATCTACAAACGTTGTCCCATCATTAGTGTTCCATCATCCGCTACTCGAACACAGTTTCTATCCCAGCCTTCCTTTTTGTAACATCCATCATTCCGGGATAAAACGACAATCTTATGCCAATCGAAAAACAGAGTAATAATTTTTTTTGTATATATATATATGGTCTTCGTATTAAAATCTACCGACATTTCGACAGAGTCCCCCCTATATCGGAAGGTCCCAAGTTATTGATATGGAATCTGTTTATACTTCTAATAGCTCACATCTCATAACTTAATTCTCGACCCAATCATCCCGGGTTTCTATTCCACACTGATACTCACACCTATCAACTACAATATATATGATATGTATTATATAACAAATATCATTATGGATGGATAAAAATAAATAAATATAAATACATAGACATGAAATATGGTTATATGAACTACAGGGTTAAATTCATTCAATCAAGTTTAAACATTAATTATACAAATTAAGTTATACAAACATTTTTATGTTTACAAAATACAAGGGTATACTCCCTAGAACCTAGATTACAGAAGGGAACATAAGCTAGGGTCTACTCCTGTCGTGCATGCGATGATCCTGAAACAAAATACATATTATTGAAAGGTGAATATTACAATAAATATAACAACAAGAATATTTAACAATTCCAACAGGGTAAAATGCATTCATAGTTCATTCGCTTCTCCCTTCTCGTTTTTATTAGAATTATTTCCTTATTCAATTATTAATAACTGTTCCCTCTGCCACTTTCAATCTTCATTCCAGAATTTATGAGATCAACCATGATTATTTTTGCTTATCACAATACCGATACCAATTTCACTGGTATCATCATCATCACCTCATAGGAGTCGATGCAAGGTGATCCCCTTACCCGGGATCCTAACATACACTAAATATATGCTAGCCCAATCGTGGCGATCCCTTTACCCGGGATCCTAACATACACTAAATGTATGCTAGTTTACGCCTCAAATCGCGCTTCTCATATTTCTTTTGTCAGTGATAATTTCATCATTTGGCAATTCACACAAGTTTTCACCTTGAATACACATACATTCAGTAATTCACATTTCACATTGGTAATATAAATAAATCATGGAATTAACCAGGAAGTATAGGTGCGATTCACCTACCTGCAATAGAAGCTCTACTCGTGCTCCCCTGCTGCTGCTGCACCACACCTGTGGTCCCTTCTGCAATTCCCAGGTTTATCTTATAAATTTTCCTCACCCAAGAATATGTTTTATTATAACCATATCAACAACCAATAAGTCTTTCTTTCAGTCATTTCTTAATATTTTATGTTTTTCTCATTTTACCCATTAATATTGTCATTCTTTGTCCAACCACAGTTATAATTCCATATATATATATATATATATATATATATATATATTAACCATTTCTGTTTAAATCCCGAACTGTCACTGTCTAGACATTGAACTGTTACTATCTCATTTTTGAATTGTTATTGTCTAGATATTAAACTGTTACTGCCTCATTTTTGAACTGTTACTGTCTAGATATTGAATTGTTACTGTCTCATTTTTGAACTGTTACTCTCCGACCTCTCCTCAGATTTTTAACTATATCTAGAGTTATAGAACTCCGATTCAAGCGAGATTAGTCTTGTTGGAAAACTAAGACATGAGGCTACAAGTTCTCTGAGGAAGGAGAACCCAGTTCTACCTCTAATACAGTCAAAATTTCTCATCAACAAACCAGACCTAGTCTTGGTTAGTGACCCATAGCTGGAGTTCTATAACTCTAAATTGAGCAAGACCAATTTCATTAGTTAGCCAACATCCAAACCTATAATTTCTATGAGGAATCTGATCCTAATTCCTTCATCCTCCTACCTGAAATCTCTCTGAAAGTCAAGAGATGAAATTGTCTAGATTCGTCAATCTTTCCATTTACATACAGCACATGAAGTTCTTTAAATTTAGCAACTCATACTTTTTCCTCAATTCAAGTCTAAGAATTCAAATCTATAAATTAATATCCAGGCATCAATACATAATCGACTTGAAATGACTCATAAGAGCAGGTTTAGAATACCTTACCCGGTACGAATCAAGGTTTCGATCCCTCCTTTTCTTTCTAATGACAGTCATCCCTCCCCTCTTCTCTTCTTGTTTAATTTCTCTTGTTAATCCCTTTTCCCACCAGTGTTTATTCTACCTATAACCCTTAATCTTGGATGGGTTTTTGAAATTTTGGTGTTTCTCTCTTGATTTGTAAAAATGATTATAAAAACTCCCTCTTTTCTTTCTTTATGTTATATGCAGATCTATTTTTGGTGAGAAGAGGAGTACTTATGCTCTATAATTATTCTTATTTGCATTTAGGCCCCATTTTTTCAGTGTATTCCTTTTGCCCCCACTTCTTTTTAGTTTAGTTCATTCCCTTTAATTTAATCCAGTCTTTTTTTATATTTATTTTTTTTCAGGATTTACACTTTTCTTCCTAATCTTGAACCCTTTATTGTCACTGGATTGGGCTCGTAGTATCTATTCTCGATACATTAACTGCACTATTAGCTGAGCTAATAGTGCTCCTTCTAAGTTGATACTTAATTTTGTACCCATCTCTTTCAGTTCAGCTAGTTGTCGTTCCTAGGGTGGTATTCTATGGTGCGGTCATAATCCTTAATGAGTTCTATCCACCTTCTTTGCCACATATTTAACTCTTTTTTGTGACATCAAATACTTCAAACTCTTGTGATTAGTGAAGATTTAAGTCCAAAACCTGTACAAATGGTGTCTCCACATTCTCAAGCAAATACCATAGCGGCTAACTCTAGGTCGTGCACTAAATAATTCTCTTCACGATTTTTTAGTCGTCTTAGTGCATAGGCATTCACCTTTCCATGTTGTATTAGGACACATCCAAGTCCTTTCCTCGAGACATCACTTTGGCACTTAACTAGTGTTTTGCCTTGATATTCTTTGTTTTATGTTTTGAAGGCACTTTTGGATGAAAGATGCAAAAAGGAGTAAATTGGAGATAATTGGCAGATTTGACCTTCAGTGATTGTTTTGTGTATAGCGTGAGCTCTGAAGGTTGAAATGAAGTGATTCCAATGGAATTAAAAAGCTAACATCCATACCTTTCTGGAAATTTAAGGCAAGAAAATAAAATAAGGAAGAGCATGGAAATCGAAGCCTTCAAAGTCAAATCTCACAATCTGCCAATGTTGACCTTCGGCTATTCCAACTTAAATATCTGGAGCTACAAAAGTCCAATTGATGCAAACTCAATTGTGTTGGATTCATGACTCATAGTTATATAAACGCTCCAAATTTAAACCAAAAACGATGTCATATGAGGGAGATATGATTTTTCAAAGATGACATCTGAATTCTGCCAGCAAACAGGTTTCGTGAAGAAACGAGTCCAAATTACGTTCCGAAGCATCTAAACCGATATCCAAGTTTTTATTTCAGCAATTTAGCTCCTCTAAGTCAAAGCTTGAAGATTTCATGCAAGGCTATTTCTCCTTTTTTAGGAAAATAGTTATTGAAGTACTTAAATGTAAACAGTCTACTTAATGGAGGACTATTTTGTAAAATAGAGACCTAGGGTTTCCTAAGATATAAAAAGAATGAGAGAAGAGAAGGGGGGCAGCCAGCCAAGAAGAGAAAAACGCCCCCTTCCTCTAAGAAACCCTAAATTATGCATTCTTCCTTCTTTTTGATTAGTTGTTCAACAAACATGCAAGGCTAAACACTTTTTCTTGGTTGCAAGGACACGGAAACCTTCGGATTTCAAGAACTGTGAGATTTATTTACCTTTTCTTTTCAGTTTATATGATGAATATGTTTGTTCTCCTATGCTTATTTTTCCTATGATTGTTTATTTTAATTGCTAGAGCGGACTCTAAGTTATTATTGTAGACAATTTATTGCTAAGTTTGATATCAAAACCGGAGTTGTGGTATATGAACTTGTGAAGCAACTGAGTTTAATAATTGTGGCGGATCTATGTTATTAATCTTAGGGAGAACATTCAATCAAATCAAACATAGACTGCGGACAGTTATGTTTTCTTGATTAATCAACTTATCTAGTTCTTAAGGCTGCCATTAAATTAAATTACTAGTGCGGACACTG
>Ga0325411_1004171_pt1 | contig 16268 bp, 9 predicted proteins | sample PopdelMetagenome_13_FD_206181 | JGI IMG/M metagenome (GOLD analysis project Ga0325411, IMG submission 206181) | Populus deltoides microbial communities from Bellville, Georgia, United States - Xylem-PdIQD-R4 | ecosystem: Host-associated > Plants > Phyllosphere > Stem > Wood/Secondary xylem...
GGGTTTGAAGTTGACCTTCGAGAGCCATTGGAGTCGGTCGAAAGCTGCTGGAACTGAGCTCGGCAGTGACGGTTTGTGGAGATCACACTCGGGACAGTAGGCAATGCGTGAAGCAAGGGCTGGTGAGACGACGTATGTGTTCCATGCTCCTCTACCGAAACCTACGTACAAAAAACCAGGCAGGAAAGACTATATTCTTGGTGGAACACGATCGTGATTATTGTTGGGTTCATTTGGGCACATCTGCGACTGTGTGGGGAAGATGGGTGTTTCGTGCTGGTGTTGGGAGAGAGGCTGTCAGTTAGTATTAGAGAGGAACGAGATAGATTTATGGTGGCTTGCTTGTGGTCTGGTGGTGGCTGTTGCTACTTCTTTGCGAACATGATCATGGGGGATTGAAGGGAGAGTGTGGCACCTGTGTGAGGTGGAAAAGATGGGGTCTGTGGCAGTGTGGCTAGATAGATTCTGGCTAAAAAAATAAAAAATAAAAAAAATGACGGCTTGGGTTGAATTATTATTATTTTTTGGAAGAGGAGTGGAAACGGTATTATTTCTCAAGTTTTTTTTTCTTTGTTAATGTCTTTTTCTAGTCTCTTTTTATTACTTGTGATCTTCAAATTTTTTTCCTTCCCCGCCGATCCCTTGGAACTTTCTCTCTTTTATTCTCACCAAATTTTTTCTTCCTATTTTATCTATTTTTCCTTAGAATTTTCCTCCCCTTTTTGTATGATCTCTCCTTAGTTTTTTTATTTTTTTTTTATCTCCTCCCTTCTCTGATTTTGTTTATTCTAAACCTGGGCCCGATTGATTATGTTTTCAAATCAAATATTCAAATATATATATATATATATATATATATTAAATCCTTCGTTTTTTACTTAGTTGTTATTAATTTAACCCTTAATCTTTTTTATTATTATTTTAAAAAAATATGTTTAAGAAAAAGGGTCAAAATCAGGTTATAAAAAATTTAAAAATTCATTTTATTTTGAGTTTATATAATAAGTTTATATATTAAAAAAAGGAATGACATCACTCATAAAAAAGGCTTTTTTAAAAACAAAACATTGTATCAAATAATGCAGTAAACTAAATAAAAAAATCAATATGGGATCCACACAAATAATGAGAAAATAAGATAATTAATTTGGAATCCATTTGATGTAGATGAAAGGACATTTGATGTAGATGAAAGGGTCAACTTGAAAAGGGTGTATAATAATGAAAAGAAAGAAATTATCAACTTGTGATCCATTTAAATAAAAATAAAAGGAAGAAAAAGATTAATTTGGGATTTACACTACTAGAAATTCATTTAATACCAACGATATTACTGACGGAATACTTCTGTCGATAATTTGAGGTCACAGTATCTGTCATTCCGCCGGTATATACCGACGGACACATTCAGTCGGTATTTACCGACGGAATAACGAACAGAATATTCAGAAGTTAAAAAAAAGTGGTTCGCTGACGTGGAGGTTTTTGCGGGTGATTTTACCGACAAAATTACCGAGAGATTCAAAATGACAACTCCGTACGGTGACATGACCGTTTCACCGTTTGAAATGCCGACGGAATCACCAAGGGATTCAAATCAAAATCTCCGTACAGTGATGTGCCCTGTTTACCGTCAGAATAGCCGACGGACTCACAGACGGAATAATGCAGTCGGTGAATCCGTCGGTAAAAGTTAATATATGCTCACTTTGCCGACCCTCTTCTCCCCAATTTCTCATTCTTCTTCCCCATCCTAACTCTCCCCTACTGCAAACAACCACCCCCCAAAAAAAAAATCTCCCCATTCTCAGCACAACAAGTCATATTTCTTGAAATTTTGTGGTCACAGCATCCGTGTTCTGATAGACCGACTGATTTTATCAGTTTTTATAAGTATTTCTATCTTTTTAAATTTTAACATTTAAATGTCAATTTTATTGTTTTTTTAGTATATGTATTTTGTTAGTATATGCACATGTTTTATTGTTATTTCTTAAACAAACTTGTAGTATATGAATGTATAATTTTATACTTGTTATGGTTTGTTTTAGATTTTGTAAAATTATATTTGTTTGTAAACTGTTGAAACTTTATTGAATTATCAAATTACATGTGTTGTTTTGAAATAATTAATAGCTTGTTTAACGGGTCCGTTTTAATTTTTATCAATGGTATTGCGGAGTTGTAATTTTCATAAATTTATATGTATTAATTTGTATGGACGTTGATAATTGATAATGAATATTTAATATTTATGAGAAGTTGTAATTGGTTTGTTGGATAATCTCGAGGTAAATCAATATTTTTGCAAATTTATTTACCTAACATAGTTAATTAATATATGTTGTCATCATAATTTTATAGAGGTTCGATAGAAGTCATGGATGTATTGAGATTCACCCCAAGGATTGCGAAGGATGGATTATTGTAACTGGGTTCAGGGTTTTATTAATTTTGCAACATCTATTCCTATAAATTTTACTGGAGGCGGTATTAGGTGTACATGCAGGAAGTGTCAAAATAAAAAGTATCTACATCTAGATGTTGTAATGATGCATCTTCTACACAAATGGTTTATGAAGAATTACCAATGTTGGTATACACATAGAGAAGTATTTGTTAGTAAGAAGAGAATGGGAGAAATGGTGGTTGAGTCAACTTCTAGTGCTAGTAACGTGCATGAAGCGGCAAATGACAACACTAATCCCTAAAGGAATATGATTATGGATGCAATGAAAATGAATCAAGGTAACGTCAGTCAATGTCCAATTGTAGAAGAAAAACCTACTGCAGATGCAACTAGGTTTTTTGATTTGTTGAAAGATTCTAACGAACCATTATGGGATGGTTGCACGAACCATAGTATATTATCGGTTGTAACACATGTGTTCATCATCAAGTCAGATCATGGGTTGAGTGAGGTCGGGTATGACAAAATTATTGAATGGGCGAGAAACATTTTACCTGGAGGGAACAAGCTGAAAGAGAACTTCTATGCTGCGAAGTCCATGATGAAACCTCTCGGTTTAGGATACCAGAAAATTAACATGTGCCTTAACTTCTGCATGTTATACTACCTTGAAAATTCTGAGATGACCGAGTACATGACATGTGGACATTCCTGTTACAAACTCATAACTGTCAGGGGAAAGACTATAGTGGCATATAAAAAACTTAGATACTTCTCAATCACACCTAAATTGCAGAGGTTATTCATGTCACCAAGGACTGCTGAGCACATGACATGGCACCAATCACATTATTAAGGTAAGCATATTTCATTCCTAAAGTCTATATTTTTTTTGAATTTTTTGAATATATTTTATTGTTGTACTGCCATAATAATTGAATACTTTGTTGAATTGTAATTATTAATGTTGAATTTATCTTAGAATTAGTAATTGAATATGTTGCAATAATTAGTAATTTTACTCTATTATTGCATGATTTGTGTTTAATTATTTCCATTAATTTAATTGTTAGTCTAAATTTTTTTTGAATTTTTTGAATATTTTATTGTTGTATTGCCATAATAATTGAATAATTTGTTGAATTGTAATTATTAATGTTGAATTTACCTTAGAATTAGTAATTGAATATGTTGGAATAATTAGTAATTTTACTCTATTATTGCATGATTTGTGTTTAATTATTTCCATTAATTTTAATTGTTAGTCTAAAGGTTTTTTTGAATTTATTGAATATATTTTATTGTTTCTATTTCCATAATAATTGAATAATTTATTGAATTGTAATTGTCAATGTTGAATTTACCTTGTAATTAGTGTGGATGTTATTTGTATAGATGTTATGTTATATACAATATTAGTATAGATAGGGTCAATTGGTTGTGGTTATTGTCAATATTTACAAGTTTGTGGATTTGGATAGTCTCCAGTATAGGGAGGTGCTGTCAAATTTTTTTTAACATTCGAATTTAATTATATAATTATTCGTATAAAATTGTGTAGAAGCATAGAACGAAATCCACAGCTCGTCGCTCACGTATGGTCGCAGCTAGTTCTTCTAGCAGCGAGGATGACATATCCTTAGGTGCCTTTCAAGAAGAGGCACTTGCGTCGTCAACTGATATTGCCTCTTCCAGCACAGTTTCACAGCGCAGAGGCGTCATGCCTTCGTAGCGGAATTAATTCACCTGCAAGCACGAGGCACAGTAGAAGGACAACCTTTCAATGTAAGTTTGTTAAGGTTTTAGTTTTTTTAATTATAACATAATTTATGAACAACTAATCAATATTTCATTAATTTAATTTATTTTCAGGTTCATAAACATTGAGTTGAATATGATGATTACTTTTTTCATTTTCAGGAGACCTATAATAGCCGGTTGAGGGAGAGATATGGGGACGATCCTTCGACCCATCTGGATTTCGATTCGAATTTGTGGATGGAGGTTGGATCTTCTGGTGGACCCGATAAAAATCAGGTGTACGGGCTCTCCAACACTACGGCCGAGAACTTGCAAGCGGCTCGTAGTGTCTCAATCGTTAGGAGCTCCCAATCAGTATCGAGTACCCAATCTAAGGAGTTCATGGCCTTGCAGCAACACACGGCTCAGCTCACCGAAAAATACGACCACCTATCGGCAAAGTATACACAACTCAAAGCAAATCATGAACAGCTTCGCCAAATGGTCATGAACATGGCATCACAGAGCGGTGATACATGTACGCCTTGTCTTTTTTAACCGTATAACAACCAGCCTCTTCCTGCTCCTCCAACTCTACCATTATGTTAATTTGTAATGAATATTATTTAACTTCTATAGTTAATTTAATATATTTTTTGAAACACATTTAGTTTGTAATGAATATTATTTAACTTTTTTTTTTTTGTTTTTGATGTTTAATAAATTTTTATTTGCATAATTGCTTTTTTTACTATTAATTTATATAATTTTATATTATGTATTCTAAATAATTTTTTAAAAACATATTTAAAAATAATCATAGAGGGTTTTACCGATGAACTGTATCCTTCGGCATTCGACATCTTAGCGATGAATTTACAGACGGAATTAATCCGTTGGCATTTCACAGTAGCTTGGTGCAAATTTCACAATCACCGACGACCTGACTGACGGAAATAGTCTGTCGGTATTTCACATACTCACCGATGGAATATATCCGTTGGTATAATTCAAGCGGGAATTTTTTTTTGACGCGCAATTTTTGTATGTAAAACCGTCGGTAATTTTTTTTTTTACCGACCGATGTAGTGACGGAATGAGGTATTACCAACGAAAGGAGAGTCGACGAAATGTTTCCGTCGGGGATATCGTCGGTAAAAAAATTACCGACGAACTATGAATCACAGACCGACGGAATAGTTTCGTCGGTATAACTGTAAAATCTTGTAGTGTTATAAAAATGATAATGAAAAGATCAATTTAGAATCCATGATTAAAATGAAAGGATCAGTTTGAGATCAACTTAAATAAAAATAAAAATGCTACATTGAGTGTAGAGTTTAGTTAACTTACCTAGCTTTAGGATTCAACTATGAACCTTTTGATTTGCAAGGCTTGACCTTCTTGATAGGAAGGCCTTCAACTCGTCTAATGGAAGGACTTGAAAATATTATGATTGTAGGGTTTATAACTCTCTTGATTGCATGGCTTGGAAGCTTCTAATTGCAAGGCTTGAAATTTCATAATGGCATGATTTGACTTCAAGTTTACAGGGCTTGAATTTTCTTGATGACATGGATGAATTGCTTTATTGTAGAGCTTGGACTTCTCCTTATAACAGGGCTTGAAACTTTCTCATTGTAGGACTAAAAAATCTCCTAATGGTAGGATTAAAACTTTCTAACTGCATAGCTTGAACTTTTTATGACATTAGGGCTCGAAACTCTCCTAATAGAAAGGCTCGAAACTTTATAATTGCAGGGCTTAAACTTCTTGATTGCAGTGATTAAATTAAAGATATCTTTTCTATAATAACCTCTAATAGTCATTATTGCTTATAATCACCATGAAGAAACTATCATCTTAATTTGTGATGGAACTCCTGAAATCTTTTTTATTATTATTATTATTATCATTATTGCTCATTATCACCATGAAGAAATTATCATCTCAATTTGTGATTGAATACTCCTCAGATCTCTTCTTTTTTTTTTTTTCTATTATCACTGCATTATCTTAAAAATGAATTGCCCCCGGCTAATTTTGTGTTGTTCATCTTCATGCATTATCATCATTCTTACAAAGAGCTTTGAAATTTGGTCAATATGAGGATTTTATTATAAAACATTTTTTCCTTTTATTTTCATAAAATTATCTTTTGTGTTTTGGGATCAAATCATAATGATTGTGTTCATGTTGGTACAATCATTAAGATATAAATTTGAAAATATTTTCAATAAATAAAATTTAGATTTCTTTGGTAAAAAAAATACAAAACATGTCATTCAAATACTATGATGCAGTTTTTTATGTGTTATCCTAAAATTTGTCTTTTTTTAAAAAAAATGAATGGTATATATATATATATATATATATATATATATGGATTGTTTATCAAATAAATGGCTATTTTAGAAAGAAATGTTGGGTTCCAAAATAAAGTTTTGGCTTTCAAAAATGAATCATCTTGCCTCATGTTATTTTGATGTTGTCTATTTACCGGTAAAAACCCATGATTTAATATCTTAAATAATAATATTCAGCAAATAAACACATCATCTTTAAAAAATATATCTCTTTTATTTTAGAAACTAACACTTAATAACACAAAGGCTATTTTTTTTTATTAGAAAAGGATTTTAAAAGCATATAATGTAAACTAACATGCATGTGGGTCAGAAGATAATTAAGAATTTAAAAATATGGTATCACTTATTCAAGATCTTTTAAATATGTCATCTTAATTTAAATATTTTAATAATTAATCTCACTACAATTTTAATTCTCCAAGTTTTATCTTATCCTTTATAATCAATATTTTATTTATCTTCAATATTGTACTTCATGAGTGATTTTTTTTTAATTATTATTATTTGCTAGCTATCTTTCATAAATTTTTATCCCTTCCACATATCTAAAACTCGCATGACAATACGCAGCGCGTGAAGTAAGGGCTGGTGAGACGGCGCATGAACGCATCTTAACAATGAAAAAAAGAAGGCAGAAAAGTCTGTGGTGGCTCGGTTTTGGTCTGCCGGTGGCTGCTTGCTTCTTTGCTATTGATAAAGGAGTCGAAGAGAGGGTGAATCCTGTGAGAGGTGAAAGAGACGGGGTCTGTGCCCGGATTCTGATTAAAAAAAAAAAGAATTAAAATATTATCGATGGAAGCATTTGATTGACACAATCTAAAAACTTAGTGTACCAAAACAAAAATAACTAAAGTTCATCTACTCAATTGAGAAAAGTAAAAGTTCATGTACCGACAGTGCAATTTTCCCTTAGTGAAGGGCCGTAGGAGACCTCAGCAGAAAACGATGTACGATGTAATTGAATAATGTTGAACGGAAGTATTTGATTGGTTGAACTTTGAAGTTGAGCAAAAGTATTTAACTGAAAGTTTTGAAAAACTTAATGCACCCAGATAGAAAAATCTTTAATTCCATATACTTGATCGAAAAAAAGTGAAAATTGAGGTACCAAAGGTGTAATTATTTTCGTAAACCATACAGTATTTTTTTTTTCTTTTTTCTTTTGGAAGAGCATGGCATGCACGTGGGAAAATGCTAATTAGAATTAATTGACAATTTTCTCATATAAAAGTAGTTGGAATTAGTTGTAACTGACTTTAATCACTTCTTAGTTCTTTCTCTCAGACTTAAGCCCTGACTTCAATGTTCCATGTCGGATCTTGACACTATCATACATAACAATGATACCTCTTTCCAATAATTCAAAATTTCAACGCTATCCATTGCCTAAAAATTGCAACCTGGCCCAAGAAGTCAGTGGGCCTTTTCACAGTCTTGCCTGACCATGGGCTGTGGACTGTTTAATACTACTGGGCCACGTACTCTTGCTTCATGGTCTACGGTTCGAACTCTAAACTCCTATTGCAGATTTACCTTGGCATGGACCGAAGTCTATTAAATGGGCCAGAAGGATGCAGCAAATTTGGATAAATGCCCTGCCAATCAGCTCTGAGTCGGAGGCCCATCTTTTAAATCCTTCCTTTTTAGGTCACATGACAAAATTCAACGAAGTCTATTAAATGGGCCAGAAGGATGCAGCACATTTGGATAAATGCCCAGCCAATCAGCTCTGAGTCGGAGGCCCATCTTTTAAATCCTTCCTTTTTAGGTCACATGACAAAATTCAACGTTGGTTTTTCAATTTTAAAATATTTTAAAAAGAATTAAATTTTTATTATTATTTTTTTCTTTAAATTATTTTTTTTATATTTTAGATTATTTTAATAGATTGATATCAAAAATAATTTTAAAAAAATTATAATCCTCCTCACGGCCTTGTTTGAAGACAATCAATAACACGAAGCATCATGATCATGGATTTTTAAGCTTGACCGACCAACTATACGAAGACGGTGGCACTCAATTAATTAGAAGCAATAGCACATCACTTTCTATCATTGAGTTGAGAGTTTGTCATTAGCACATCTGCAGGTCATCTTCCCGCATCCACGTGGGGCCATGTCCTGAGCAGACCAAACCCTTTAGTCATGTTTTTATTTATTGCTCTTTTAATGTAAGGTATCAACTTCAACAAGATTGTGCTAATTGAATGATGATACTGAATTTCTTGACGTGGTGTCCTGACATTTTATGAAAGGACTTCAACATGGCAATGAAATGGCTCAATCAACGTTGTTTTTTTTTTTTTCTTATTAAGCTCCAGTCTTTCATCAGACGGGCAGATATTCTCCAATTTGTTTTAAGAAAAAAAGTTGTTGGCTTGATGTTTCTATTTGCTGATCAAAATATTGACCTCCAGCTCTATAAAAAAAAAATTTAGTTCCTTGTGGATATTCATTATTCATGTAAACAAGGAAGGTAAAAAAATATATATATTAATTTATATTAATTTACAACAAATCTAAGGGCATCAGTAAAATACTGTTTATTAAAACATAAAATATTATGAATTGGAACAGTATTTTTACCATTTCCCTCCTCATTCCAAAAATTCATGGCTCGGGGAATTATTTTTATTTTCACGAGATCTATTAATTATTACTGAATTAATTAAGTCAAATCAATTCTTTTTATTTTTTAAGTATACTGTAATTATTAATTCGATCTTGACTGCAAAAAAAAAAAAAAAAACAGCACTCAGGGTCTTTTCAGTCTTTAACTTAGTTTCAGACATTTAAATTATTTCATTGCCCTTATAATTAAAAAAAAAACTTACACTTGGGTTTAAAGGTATTTTAATCTTTTTTATTTAGTTATTTTATAATTATCAGGTTTCTTCACGGGTGATAGGGTCATTTGCTAATAAAGAAAGTTCATTAAAAAAATCGGGGCGCGTGAACAGTTGCCGCAAGTTTTGGATGGCGCGTGTTACGTTGTTCTACTTCCAAGGCGACAACCGATTCATCTAGGCGGCCTCTCTACAACAGGCAGCGAGTGTGGTCTAAATATCTCTAGTTTGGCAATGATGACCTTTTTTTTCCACTCTCAAATTTCATGCTCACCCTTCAAATTTTTAAAGTAACCCTTTAATTGCTTTTTTGTTTTTAAGATTTTGTCCCTTTTCTTTTGATTATTGTTTGTTTTATTTGGAGTAATTTATAAAATTAAAATTGTTTTTCAATTTCATCCCTTATAAATTTTTTTTATTTGTCATATTTGGTCCTTATTCTTTTTATTGTTTTTTGTGTTTATTTAAGATGGTTTTTAAAATTTCTTCTTTTATTTCAATTTCATCTTTCTTGATTTTGTTTTTCCTATCAAATTTGTTCTTTATTTTTTTATTGCTGTTTTTTTCCTTGAATTTGTTTTAGATTGATTTTCTTCACAGTTTCATCCTTTAGCGTTAAATTGATTTAGTGGTGAGCCTTTTTATTTAATTTGGGTCTAGAATTTAATGGATTATGGATTTAAAAGATTATATCGCAGTTGAATATAAGTCATTTTCTTTTGATTTAGTCCTTAATTATTCAATAACTCTTCAATTTGGGCTTGAATTCCATCCGACCCAAGCTAGTACAAGGCTAGTTGGGGAGAGAATGAGGGTAGGGGCAAGAAAAACGATAGTTGACCACTCAGGCTAGCGCATTGTGATCATGCTCAATACCCGGGTCATAATTTTGCATTTAACCTAGGTTGACTGAAGGGTGATTTGCTTGGTATCAGCCTCAAAATTAAAACAAGAAAATATGTTATATTGATTTTTTTAAGTTGACTCATGTTTTTATCAGTTATCTGGATTTTCTTTTGCCTAGTCAAATCAACTTGATCACGTTGGAGCAATTCCCACATAATCAATTTAAAGCTCTAGCTATACAAACTATCGGGGTGGGAGGTTTCAATGTTGACTTACTCAACTCGGCTTAATGAAACTGGTGAAAAGTTCTCTATGGTCAATTATGTTTGTTTTTACTTATATTGGGTTACGACTGGGTTCTCTTTGTACATTATTAGATTGTGGCTAATGTTTTTTTTTTAAACTTGCAAGAGCATTATTGACATCTTTGACCTGTACTCGCAACAAAGCACGAGCAATAGAACTAATACAACACTAAAATCACTCTCTTTTAAGTTTTACTAGGTTCCCTCCTTCCCTTCGATATATTGTGGGTTAGACCAAAAAACATTTTTAACTTCAAAAAAAAAATCAAAGAACAAAAACACCTAGATGACGAAAAAAGTCCAAATATGCAGATCCAAAAGCAACCTAGAAGCCAAATAAAACATGGTTTAGATTTAAAATAAAAATTCAAGATGATATTTTTAATAGAAAAAATTAAAACAGTGACATATTTCATTGGGTGTATGCCCATGTAAGGTGTGGCACGCCCTACACCCCTATGGGTCTAGGCAACATGTCCAAACTCATTTTCACCTCAAGTGAGCTTTGACATTTTGCCCGAGCCCAACACTTTAATGGAAATTGTTCCAGGACCCATGCTAGTCTCTCAATATTTTATATTTATCTAATGTGTTATTTTTAGTAAAATACAACTCAAAATATCACAAGGGTAACATTACATCTTAGCCTTACCTTTTCATAAAAAGACTACTCGGAGGCTATAAATATATCATGAATCTTTCAAATCACAAGTTCACAATCTTTTTATTACTAACACTTTGAGCATGAATATTTTCAAAGTCTATCTATCTAAAATATTATTGCATTTTCTCTTTAAACAAAGTTACTAATTTAAGCATCGGAGAGTCCCTATATCCTTCAAATGAGACCTCTTGCATGTACTAGTTACTAGCTACCTTGGCTTACCAGGCACCACCTGCTACTAGCCACCACATATCTTATCTAGGGAGAATGGATCATATTATTTGACTAAGAGATTAACCAATTATCCAACACACCAACCTTATTCCTAAGCATCTTGGATTTTTGGACTCATCAATTGGTTTTGTTTGTGGAAAACTAATTTAAAAGCCATAAGTTTCTAAAACTTCTTTTTGATATCTCTAGGTCATTTCATAACACACAACTAAGACACACTTAGGTCTTACACATGATAAATCTACTCGTTACCATAGACACTTCTACCCAATCGAACCTTTAACAACTTACCAGTCAGGTGAAACTCCTAACTCGGGTCATACTAGCAACCTAAGGGCAAAATCAGACTTGCCATCCCCAATAAGTCTTAAAAACCTTCAGCAACACACAATGCCCTTTTAGCACCCTCAACAACACATAATGCCCTAGCGCACCGCCAACCGCATCAAGCACCCATAAATGATTACATTACCCATAAAAGAATAGGTAGAATGACATTCATGAAAGTCACTTAAGAGGCTACTCCTGCCATTACGATATCCATATATAGAGTTAATACTCCAAACATACTTCTCTTATCTACCGTGAGATGGACACCACTTACCGTAATCGTCGTTCCATGTCATACTCTTAAGGCTCTCAAGAGCTTCATAAACAAAGGTTTATAAAAATGATTTGTACATGAGCATTCTCAGGAGAATGATTACAACCCCCATCAGTGGAGGAGTTCTCCCATGTCCAAACAAGTATTGAACACTCGAATCCCTAAGGACTACAATTACACAAAAATAAGTTTGGACAATTATGATGGCCTGGCCGACCCGAGGGAGTCTATGCATTCATGATACAATAATTTAAAGTCAAGCTTTGTTGATGGGTTCAATGACCTTTATACCAAGCTAGTGGCATGCTTCAACACCAATATACCTGCCAAGAAAAGCTCTATAAAATTATTTTGTGTTGCCTAATGAGAGTTTTAATGAGGAGATGTGTGGAAGAATTGCTTAAGGCAAACCTTAGAGGCCTTGATGAAAAAGGTAAGGGAACATATCCTCTTACTTACTGTACAAAGCTAATACTCCAAATATACTCCCCTTATCTACCGTGGGATGGACATTAGTTACTGTAATCAACATTCCATGCCACCCTCCCAAGGCTTCTAAAAGCTTCTTAAATAAAAGACTAAGAAACGATCTGTATACTTAGGAGAATGACTATAATCCTATCAATAGAGGGATTCTCCCTTATTAAGAACCTAAAACAAGTTTTAAAAAAAAGGGTTTGTCTCTATACTTGATTTTGTTATTTAATGATTAGTGGTGAATTTGAAAAAACTACAAGACTATGATAACACTTTGATGCAGAGATCTGATATCAAATGATATATGTATAAACAACATAAGAAAGACAATAAAAACAAGCAGCACAAAATCCTGCTAAATAGAGTCATATCACAAATTCTAATTCAAAAATTTTATTACTGAATAAATGACTCTAATATAGTTTGCCTCTCTCAAATGTTTATAACTCCTCTAACTCCTCGAATAAGCCTCAAAACCAACCTTAATAAACTAGAAAACTCGAAAATAAAAAAATCATAAACAAACTAGGAAAAATAAAATTATCAATCTCAATATTTGATTTCCTAAATTAAATAGAAAAAAATAAGAACACCATAATTTTTCTTCTAAACTAAATAAAAAATAATAATCTTTTCCTAAAAATCTTCAAACAATTACACTTTGTTTATACTAATAATGAGTCTATAGATAACCAACTAACAAACATAGTTTATGGCGTTCTACCAAAAATATATATATATCTATCTCGTGTATGCAATATTACAATGAATATAAAATGGTATAGACTTTTTATTGTGAATTGCATTGTAAAAGGAAAACATTGTGAATGTTAATAGTATTTCTATTTTTTTCCCTTTTTTTTGTCATCAAACCTTTTTTTTTCAATCTCCTCATTTTATATTATATTGATTGAAAATTTAAATAGTTATATTTATTGTATCCCTTAACAATTAACACTAGTGTGAATTTAAAATATAAAAATAAACAAATAAGTTAGATGTATCAAAAAAAATTCATGATAACTACAATAAAAACAAAAAGTTTGTATCCGACATACATTGAGACAATTAATTTTCAAAAGTTTATCATTGAATAATTAAAAATAAATTACCGTTAAAATATATCTATTGTAGCATTTGAATTTTAAAATAATTAATCTATTTAAAAAATAATAATAAAATACTTAGGACTTTCTATTTTAAAAAGCATGAATATAATAATATATTTTTTAGAGAATTAGCTAAAATGGATGCTCTAATGTAATGTAACAATAGGAAACGTTCATTTTTGTGACGGCTCAACTTACGTTCATTTTTGTGACGGTGCAACGTATGCCCCTCTAACGTTCCTATAAACGGAGTTGGAAAGCGAATGGCCGCAGGTTTCCTCTCTCTCTCTCACACACACACATTCCCTTCTTTTGTGTTTTACAGCTCTCCTCTCTCTCTCTCAAGTTAAAAAGAAAACGGAAGGAAAGAAAAGAAAAAACCTATAACAGTCTTCCACATTTCAAAAATTAAAAAAGAGAAATCTATAAACAGTAGTCTGATCTCTGAAGAAACCTTAATTTTTAGGGTTTCCATTATCTCTACACAATTGGCATTGTTAATATTAATATTTGAGTGGTGGCAAATTGAGTAAATTAAATGGTGAAAACAGGGGCAGAATCGGAAATAGAAGTAATTGGGAGTGGCTTGGAGGCTTAGCTTGATATCGGAACAACCGAACCTGGCGGCTCTTTCAAACCAGCCAAACGGCCAGCACTATCAATATCATCAAAATAAATACAATGACTGGCGGTGGTGGAGATCCTCTGTGATGGAGCTGCAACAGCAGCGGAGGAAGGTACCGCGGTCGCTAGTTTGTGGTTTCATGCTGTTTGGTTTGGGATTGATTTCTCTCTTCACTGGGCACGTGGCATCTGATCTTGAGGGGTACTCTCAACGACTAGTCAAGCGCAGCTTCTTCTACTCTAGGCTGGTACTTAATCAATTAATTACAAGTTTTTCAATATTTTTCTTAGTTTTATTTTGTAATGTTGCTTGAATAAAAGTAGATTTTTTTTTAATAAAAATAGAAAATTTGAATGTTTTTAGAGATTGGGTTGATGTAATGTGGCAATGGTGTTGCAGGAGGGGAGGCGACGCGAAGGCATTGATATTTGGAAATCGAAGTACTCGAATTTGTTCTATGGATGTAGCGAAAGAGGGCGTAATTTTCCTTGTATGTTCAAAATTTCTTCACAAGTTGCTTTGTCTTACTAGAATCTTTGTTTTCTGTAACAATGTTAGACCAATTTCTCTCTATCAACACCGAATCAGTGGCTGTTAGATTATATATTATTTGCTCTGTTATTTCTTTTCTAGTTTGAACAGGATGCTGGGATTTTCCATTATAGTTTAAACTTTCTAACAATGCTAATTTTGTACGTAGCTGCCATATGTGAGCGGGCTTCTAATGGCTATTTGCTTATTGCTACAAGTGGAGGGTTGAACCAACAAAGAACTGGAGTAAGTGAAGGTTAACTTATTATGCTACGGAAACTTTTGACTGAGAGTGTTTTATCAAACAGGGTTATATATTTGTCGCCGTGCTTATTTTCACCAGAAGATTAATGTGTTATGTTTCGAAAATGACAATTTTGTAGATAACTGATGCTGTGGTTGTTGCACGGATTCTTAATGCTACATTAGTTGTGCCCGAGTTAGATCATCGCTCTTATTGGAAGGATGATAGGCAAGTTAGGACTTGTTATTCTATCTACATTAGTATTTAATCCAGAAGATCATTTATTTGTTTCTCATAATTGCATTCTTTATATTCAACCTTACACCCATTGTCTAATTAAAGATATGTCGCTTTGCATGCAGTGACTTTGTCAACATTTTTGACATTGATCGGTTCATTTCTTACCTGGCAAAAGATGTCACCATTGTGAAAAGGGTTCCTAATAAAGTCATGCGGTCAATGGAAAAACCCCCATATACCATGCGTGTCCCAAGAAAATCCCCTCCTGAATATTATCTGGATCAAGTTCTGCCAATACTATTGAGGAGACGTGTAAGGCACTCTGCTCAGCTTGTAATTATTCTTTTAAATCTGATAGTTTCCTGCTAGCTATTATTTTCCACATGTACCCTTGTGTTTCTTTTGAAGTTCTGGAAAGCCAGGTCTCTTTCTCCGTGGTGCGAAGTGTTTTATTGATGGATAAAGATGAATATAATGAAATGAATTTTAACGAACTTACACAAACAGAAAGATGAAATAAATGAACCATAAGCTGCATAATATTATGACTCCTGCCATTGTGTCTATTTGTGCAAAAATTGTTAACTTTTGTTTGGGTTATGTAGCATTATCCTTTTATTCAATAGGATATGAAATTTTGCAGGTTGTGCAGCTGACGAAGTTTGACTATAGGCTCGCAAGTAACCTTGATGAAGAGCTGCAAAAGTTGCGCTGCCGGGTTAATTATCATGCTTTAAGATTTACAAAACCCATACAAGAAATTGGCAAGAGACTTGTGACAAAAATGCGAAAGATGGCAAAACGTTATATTGCAGTTCACTTGAGGTTTGTTACCTTTACCTCAAAATTTAATTGACATGTCTAATCTGAAGAAAAACAAAAAAGTTTCTTCCTCAGTTTTAATGTCATTAACGTAGTTGGATGATTTGTTCTTCTTGTCCCCAATTAGTGGCCAAGACAGCTATGGGTGGACATGGCTAAAATTTATGATTTTGGATGCTATCTTGGCTAGATTCTCCTCT